>Ga0209559_1000027_pt1 | contig 157087 bp, 141 predicted proteins | sample SaaInlV_110m_DNA_FD_184677 | JGI IMG/M metagenome (GOLD analysis project Ga0209559, IMG submission 184677) | Marine microbial communities from expanding oxygen minimum zones in the Saanich Inlet - Saanich Inlet SI074_LV_165m_DNA (SPAdes) (version 2) | ecosystem: Environmental > Aquatic >...
AAAAATGATAAAAGTCAGGTTTCCTTTTATCGTTGCAGTATCTGTGTCGCTCAACATGTTTCATCGAGCGTAGTGACCACTGGTCAGTTTTATGGTTTTGAAAATCAAAAGCATTCCATTTCTGAACTCACTTCACATAATCGAACTATTGCTATGGTCTAGAATCCAATCTGTTATGAAAAATAATTTCATGGGGATTTATTATGAGGCAAGACACAATTCAAGATCAGAAAAGACCTTACGATTTAAGAAATAAACGTCTTGAGTGGGTCTTTTATTTACCGGGTGCCTTAATTATTAGTTATGGGCTTTGGTTATCCTTAACCTTAAATTGATTGATTAAGGCTATTGAGTATTAAATATTTTTAAATTCTAAAATAACTTTTAAGCCACCTAAGTCTGATATCGCAAACTTCATACTAATATCGTATGCATCGACGATATCATTAACAACGGCCAGGCCTATACCCTGTCCTTCCTGAGTTTGATCCAGACGTATTCCACGTGTCAAAATATTATTTAACTGCTCAGGTTTTAGCCCTGCACCATCATCTTCAATCCGTAATACCATTTTATCCTGTTGCTGGAACGCATTAATTCGAACATTTAACTTGCCATATTTACAGGCGTTATCGATCAGATTGCCCAGTATTTCCATCAAATCACTTTCATCCATTCTCAATGATGCCGTCAAATCAGATTTTAGCTCAATAGATAACCCCTTGCTTTTATAAACTTTCCTCAGAGCTTTCACTGTTTTATCGAGTAAATCAGTTAACTTGATAGGTTTAGCCATCGACTCCCCTCCTACAGTAGCTGCTTTTTGTAACTGGTATGAGACGATTTGATTCATCCGGTTATTTTGCTCATGCAGGGTATGAGTATCATCTTCGCTCCACTCTCCTGTTTTCTCAGTTAAACCTCGCAAAACGGCTAAAGGAGTTTTTAAACTGTGTGCAAGATCATCAAGAGCATTTCGATAACGTTGCATCTGATGCTGTTCCCGCTGCAGTAATAAGTTTAAGTTTTGAGTGAGTGGTTTAATTTCAGTGGGATAATTTGAGTCGAAGCGTTGTTTCTGATGATTTTCTATGGCTTGTACTTCCTCCCCGATCAGACGTAAAGGGCGCAATCCCCACAACATCACCAGCCACATTAAAACTAAAAGAAAAGCTATTGTAATAACCAGCCATAACCATAAAGTTTGCCTGAAGCGTTCGAACTGAGCAAAATAATCATCAGCATTTTTCCACAAGACAAGCTCATACAAACTCAATTTATCGTGTACGTTTGGCCAACGAATAGAAAATGCCAACTGAAACCAGGATCGATTTTCAAATTCAAGCTGGCTAAAACGTAACTCTTCTGGAACCAGGTCATCTGGTTTATCAAACTCCCCTTCATATGAAAGAGAACGCCAAATCTCTTCTTTAACATCATAAAGTACCGCATAAAGCCCGGAGTCTGGATTAAACAATGCCCCCTCAAACAGCCGTGTATCAGAAACCGTGATGCTTAAACCGGTGGCATCACGATCCACAGCGGCCAGCACGCTATACATTAATGCCTGTAATTTATCCTCCTCTGCCTGTAGCATGCGTTTTTCCACCGCACGCTCCAACGCAATAACCGTCAATATCATAAAGCCAACCAGCACAACCAGGCTGGTCAACATCATTCTTGATTTGATGGATTTCATAAATAAACGGGCATGAATTATTATAAATTCAACTTAATTAACTTTTGCGGGTTCAAGTGTAAAACGGTATCCCCTGCCACGTAATGTTTCTATCGGCTGTAAAGAATCATCAGGGTCGAGTTTTTGACGCAAGCGGCGAATAAATACTTCAATCACATTACTGTCACGATCGCCTTCATCATCATAAAGGTGTTCAGTCAGTACCGATTTAGAGACAACTTCTCCCGCATGTACCATGAGATATTCAATGACCTTATATTCGTAAGCAGTTAGTTCTATTTCCTGCTCAGACAGGGTTACTCGTTGGGTAGAAGGATCAAGCACAACAGGGCCGCACTGAAGTGTTGAATCAGACCAGCCGGCTGCTCTTCGAATTAAAACTCGAATACGAGCCATTAGCTCTTCCTGGTGAAATGGTTTTACCAGGTAATCATCAGCCCCAGCATCCAGGCCTTCGACCTTATCCTGCCATCGACCTCTTGCGGTTAAAATGAGTATCGGCAAATCACTGCCATCAGCTCGTATTTTTTTAATCACATCCATGCCAGACATTTCTGGAAGCCCTAAATCAACAATGGCTACATCACATGGAAATTCCTGCATCAGGTATAACCCATCAACACCATTATCAGCTGAATCAACTGCAAATCCTTCCTGCTTCAAGCGCGAAACAATTTGCTGGTTTATATCCTGATCATCTTCTATAACTATTGCTCTCATTATTAATTCCGTCACTGAATGGGTGAATTAAAACACAGGTTCGATGGTGATTTTCAATTTAATTTTTTTGCCTGGATCATATGGCATAGTCGTCAGATAATGCTTACCTTTATAACGATATTTTACTCGGTAGCTATCGACTACTTCTTCATAACTCACATGATTTGTGGTTTCACAGTGCTGTTCATAACGTGTATGACGATTAAATGATGCAGTATCATATTGACCTCTATTCGAATCATGACCTACTTGTGCACCGATAATAGTACCTACCGCTGTAGCCAGTTTGTTTCCTCTTCCTTTACCAAATTGATGACCTATAATCCCGCCAATTAAACCACCAGCTAAGGTAGCACCTGCAGATTTATCCACATAACGATCTCTTTTTGAATACCTTGCCGGTTCCGACCAGCATTCTTTTACCGGTTTGTTTATTTTAACTTCACGATATACCGGAGTCACATCCAGTACCTTGCCATACACAAACTGTTTATGTCTTTGCTGATGGCTTTTATCATGATGTTTGTTTCCTGCAAAAGCTGTTGAAGAAACAACCATAACTGTCACATGTAACATCAACTTAATCATATTCTTTTTCATAATCAGACTCCGTTTGTTTTGGTGTCTGCACTATAGGTCACATTAACTGAACGAAAACTGAACTCATAACCTGTACTATTCAATGTGATAAATTGTTCACAAAAATTATGGATACACCCTCATATTAGTGGATTCAAATAAAAACTAATCCCGCCTGAGCCTGTCACTCAGGGCGATAGGCGTTGGATATTTCATCACTACATAAGTCGAAGAAATGATAAAACTGATCAGTGTTGCAAACTGAATCAGAAAGCTAACCTGATCTCGAATCAGGTCCATCTCTGCTGCCAGCACCGCTAGTAACAAAGAGAACTCACTCATTTGACCGAGCCGCATAGCAACTTCAGTAGATCGCCCTGATGACTCTTTTGAAACCCTTAAGAGAAGTCGATAAAAATAGGGTTTGGCCAAAACGGCTAACAGAATCAGTCCTAAAGACGCTACCCAGATCTGGTGTAAAATTGATAAATCAAAATTAGCCCCTAAGGCTACAAAAAATATAATCAGGAAAAAATCACGTAAAGGTTTAAGGCTATCAGCTATAAATAAGGCAATCGGACTACGTGCAATTGAAACACCCGCAATGAATGCACCTATTTCATAGGAAAGCCCTAACCATTCAGCTGCTTCAGCGACCCCTAGACACCAACCTATAGCCAGTAAAAAAATATATTCCTGAATACGGTCAAATGAACGAATTAAACGGATTAACAGGTATTTTTCAATCAAATACGTTGTTAACACAAGCCCTGGTAGCGCCAGTAAAGGGAGCCCGACACTCATCCAGCCAAACGTTTGCTGTGCAGAACCTTCCAGTGCCAGCAATAATATTATCGCAATAATATCCTGCATCAGCAGTACGCTGATCATAATTTCACCGGTATGCTGGTGATGCAGTATCGTAGTGGGAATTAGCTTTAGGCCGATAATAGTGCTTGAAAACATCAGAGCAGCACCGATTATCAGTGCTTCCTGTTGAGTGTATCCAAACAAAAGGCTATAAAAATATCCCAGAAACAATAGTGCTAACGAGCTGATCCCTGTAACCAGGGTAGTTTCTCCTGCCAGTTGAATTAACTCTTTTGGATTAAGGTTTAACCCTAATAAGAATAGTAAAAAGATAATACCGACATTAGCTATATTCTGAATGAGCTCAGCATCGTGTATCAGTGAGAAACCGGAAGGTCCAATCAAAATACCCACAGCTATATAAGCTATGATAAGAGATTGACGCAGAGTTAAAGCAATGGTGGCTATAACTGCCGCACCAAAAAAAATTAAAAATAAAGTAAAAACAATAGATTCATTGTCCATAATAATTTTTTAGTGGCCTGAATAATTATTTTTAAGTAAGTATAGCTTAGTTAAGTTTTCTCTTCTGAAAACTCACTCACTTCTGCTTAAAAGTCCAATATCACCAACTAAAGATTTCTTAATTTTCCAAATCCTGCAAAACTTCTTCCGCATGAGATTTTAACTGTTCAGCTCCATTTTCTGCAATTTCACGCAGTTTATGTAAACTCGACTTTGTTGCCAGTAAGGATAAATAATATATAGCATCGATAGCAATACGTTCATCCTGTTGAGATGCTAAGCTAATAAAATGATTCTCATAGTCATTGAGCAAGCCGCTTTCTGCGACTGTTTCAATAATTGCACTTAAGCCGATACGAACGACTAGAGTCGTATTAATATCATCGAGTAGTAGCATCATTGCTTCACGTGCTGAAGAGTTCTCGATAATGGCAACTTCAGCTTCTTTTAAAACTCCCTCAGATAGCTCACTCTTTAAAAATTCCTGCCATCGATCAACTTCTCCCTGTTGTAACAGAGTCATGATTTCATGCTGAGTCTTTAACCCTGAAAAACCAATATCATTGATTAAATAGTAAGGAACTGAACGGATATTATTTTTTTCAGCTACTTCAGGATGATTTCCAATATTAACAATTTTCAATTCATTAAACGCTCCATTTTGGTGCATGCGTTCAAAAAGTCTCTCCATTTGCGGACAAATCTGACAATTATCCATTACAAACAGCTCAATTATGTTGATACTCATCGATTACCTTGTCTATATCAGTAGATTCAAATACACTAATAGGCTCAAATACTAATTTCTCAGTAGTTTTACGAAATGACAAAATTTACACTCAGTACATACCTTATGGTGTCAGTGCTTATTATACTATCAGGTATCTTATGGGTTCTTTTCTCACAGATGGACAGAAATTATGAGTATCCAGTTTATTCAGAAAATTTACTGAAAGAGCAAAGCAAAATAATTCAGAAAGTTTATCAACTACAGCCGGCAACAACTGAGGTTATCGAGGAAATTGCACCGGTTGCTCCCAAAATAATTCCTGCTCAACAACCGGAACTGGCTATCAGTAAACCAATTACTCAACTACAGGTTAAGCAACTTGAGCAAAGCCAACCTCTCGCACAAAAAGATCAATACAATGATGTATGGAGTACATTTCCTAGCTCAGATTACGAATCGTATTACTTTCTGAGAAACAATCCCTGGAGTCCAGATTACAAACCAGGTTATTGAGTTAAACACCTAGTATTTTGATTAATTATCATTAGCATTCTAGTCATTAGATACTATTCTTCGTCTATAAAAACAGACTCGAATAATTTTTTTACTTCAAGTGCTTCAAAGGGTTTATCCATAATGGCCGAGACCCCTTCGTGCTGAATGGCCGATAATTTACTCTCATCACCTTCTGTTGTTACCAGCATTACCGGAACACTTTTCTGATTACTCCTGTGCCGAATAAACAACAGCAATTCATGCCCATCCATTTCGGGCATATTATAATCTGTAATAATCAAATCAAATTTTTGCTGTTGAATTAACGGGATAGCATCGCGTCCATTTTCAGCTTCCGTTATACTTTCTATACCTAAATTATTCAAAGTTCGAGTAATCAAACGCCGAGCTAATTTACTATCATCGACTAATAATACCTTTACATCCCCGGCCAATGGATCATCAAGATCAAGCATATCGGGATTTGCCCAGTCCATAATCATATGGATTGCCCTTTTCAGATCAATGGCCTTAAAGGGTTTGGGAAGAACTGCTGATGCTCCAGCCTGCTTAATAGGATTAAGTTCAGAAAACGATGTCTCTGAGGAAATCAGCATAAAGGGTATATCAATAGTCACAGGGTTTTCGCGCATTTCCAGTACCAGTTCCTTACCCGTCATATCATCAAGAAACATCGTACTGATTACTAGATCAGGCTGATCTGTGTCGATAACGGCTAAAGCTTCCTGGCCAGTATCTACAGCTTCATATTGAGATATGCCGAGTTCTTCCATTTGTTGAACGACTATTTTTCGTTGAGAGCGGGATGGCTCAACCAGTAGGACAAATAATGAGTTTAAATAGTGCTGCATAATTTATAATTAATTCTATGAAACAGATTGTTAATGGGTATATAGCACAATCCTGATATTAATCAGTACCCATTTTGCTTTTAGGCTTGAATTTCTCTTAAGTAGATAAAATATTAGCTATAATTCCAATTTTCAGATTTTAATTAGATGTACGCGCTTGAAATAAACCAACTCAGAAAAACTTACAAAAATGGCTTTGAAGCACTCAAAGGAATCGACCTTAAAGTTAAAAAAGGTGATTTTTTTGCACTTCTTGGCCCTAATGGCGCAGGTAAATCTACCTGTATTGGAATTTTATCGTCACTCATCAACAAAACCTCAGGCAGTGTCAAAATTTTTGGTCATGATCTGGAAAACGAGCTTATCCAGGCCAAGTCAAAAATTGGCATGGTTCCCCAGGAGTTCAATTTCAACATATTTGAACCTGTAGGTGAAATAATTGCTAATCAGGGAGGCTACTATGGTGTTCCTTCTACCAAAGTGAAAAAACAGTCTGAATACTTTCTCAAAGAACTGGGCTTATGGGATAAACGTTTTTTGCAGGCCAGAGACCTCTCCGGCGGCATGAAAAGACGTTTAATGATAGCTCGAGCGCTTATCCATAAACCGGAATTACTCATTCTGGATGAACCCACAGCTGGTGTTGATATTGAATTACGTCGCTCAATGTGGAAGTTTATGCGTGATATTAATGATCAGGGAACAACTATCATACTAACGACACATTATCTCGAAGAAGCTGAACAAATGTGCCGCAACATAGCCATTATCGATCAGGGTAATATCATTAAAGACACCAGTATGAAATCATTACTGAGTACATTAAACAGCGAAACCTTTGTGCTTTACCTTAAACAGGCGGTCTCTGAACTCCCACAGGTCAAAGGTTCATTTATTCTCCGGTTAATCGATGAACATACACTGGAAGTCGACATCCCAAAAGATCAGACCATGAATGAATTAATTCTTCAAATCCACGCACTGGGGCTGGAAATTGAGAGTATGCGAAATAAAGTGAACAGGCTTGAAGAATTGTTTGTTTCACTCATCAACAATAAAGAAACATCAAGTAACAATACAAAATTATGAAACAACTTCAAAAATACTGGATTGCTTACCTCACTATCGCTCGTAAAGAAATTTTACGATTTAGTAGAATTTGGGTTCAGACAATAGTACCTCCAGTGATTACGGTAGCACTCTATTTTTTAATCTTTGGTAACCTTATTGGTGGTCGCATCGGAAAGATGGATGGAATGAATTATATCGATTTCATTATGCCCGGACTTATCATGATGTCTATCATCACCAGTTCATATGCCAATGTCGTTTCTTCTTTTTACGGCGCTAAATTTTCACGTCATATTGAAGAAATGCTCGTTTCACCCATTCCTAATGTTGTGATATTACTTGGCTTCCTGACCGGTGGAGTAGCACGGGGATTATCTGTTGGTTTAGCAGTCACCATAGTTGCCATGTTTTTCACCAGTTTTAACGTTCACAGTCCCCTGCTTGTGTTTTCGGTAGCCTTTTTAACTGCTTTGCTATTTTCTCTAGCAGGATTGATAAATGGAGTTTATGCAACAAGTTTCGATGATGTCTCCATCATCCCAACTTTCGTTCTCACCCCGCTTACCTATCTCGGGGGTATTTTTTATTCTATCCAGCTATTACCCGAATTTTGGCAAAGTGCTTCATTAATCAATCCCATTTTATACATGATCAATAGCTTTCGTTTTGGTTTTCTGGGTATCACAGATATTGATTTAACCCTTGCGCTATCGATAATTATTTTATTCATCGTAGTATTATTTTCATCTTGCCTGACTCTTTTAAATCGTGGTATTGGTATTCGAAACTGATGGTGAAATTATAATGACTACATTGGAAACACAGCCAGGTGAATTAATTGATATCGGTGTAAACCTGACTAACAAACGATTATTAACAAATATTGATCAAGTTCTTCAACAAGCTACAGAAGTAAATGTCACAAAGTTAATCGTAACAGGGACATCCATCGAACACAGTAAAATTGCTGTTGAGCTATGTAATCAATTTCCAGATCAGCTTTTTTGCACTAGCGGAATCCACCCTCACGATGCCAAAGAATGGGATCAGGATTCTCTTCAACAACTAAAATCACTGGCTTCTTTAGATTGTGTCAAAGCTATTGGTGAAACTGGCCTTGATTTCAATCGAGATTTTTCACCAAGAAATCAGCAAATTGATGTTTTTCAACAGCAGTTAGAATTGGCTATTGAATATAAAAAACCAGTATTCCTGCATCAGCGAGATGCCTTTGATACTTTTATAACCCTGTTACAGGAAAACCGTGATCAGCTTAAAAATGTCGTATCACATTGTTTTACCGACAATAAAAAAGCACTCTATAAACTATTAGACCTCGATTGCCATATTGGCGTGACCGGCTGGATCTGTGATGAACGCAGGGGACAGGAGCTACAAAAACTGGTGAAGGATATTCCGTCAAATCGATTAATGCTGGAAACAGATGCACCTTATTTATTACCCAGAGATTTACCCGAAAAGCCAGCTGGCAATCTTAATTTACCAAAATATCTGCCACATATTCTACAGACGGTTGCCCGGCTTCAGAATAAAGAAACACATATTCTAGCAGCCGAAACCTTATCCACAACAAAGCAGTTTTTTGAGATTTAAAATGCCTCCAGTAATTCACTCATTACATGTCTACCCCATAAAATCCTGCCAGGGCATCGATCTGGGTAGCATTGAATTAACCGATACCGGTTTTAAATATGACCGCCACTGGATGCTGGTGGACAAACAAGGGAATTTTCTGAGTCAACGAAAATTCCCGAAAATGGCTAGAATTAAAACAGCACTTACTGACAACTCTCTAATAGTCAGCAGCGATGAAATATCCTCAACATTAGAAATCCCTCTACAAAACAACAGCAGCAAAAAGATTGGGGTCAACATATGGAAAGACCAATGTTCAGCTACAGTTGTTTCACTCCAGGCCAGTTCGTGGTTCAGTGTTTTTTTGGGAATCCCCTGTGACCTGGTTTTTCTTGCAGATTCAGAGCACCGGTTAGTAGACCCTGATTATGCAAAAAACAAACAACGCGTTGGATTTGCCGATGGTTTTCCATTATTAGTTATGACTCGTTCTACAGCTAAACTATTAAGTAACAAACTGGGTGAAAAGATCGATATCAATCGCTTTCGAGCCAATATTGTTATCGATGGCTGTAATGCCCATGAAGAAGATTTATGGTCAAAAATAACAGTAAACAATATTGATATTTTATTAGCCAAACCCTGTTCTCGATGCATTATTACCAGCATAAACCAGCAATCTGCTGAAAAACATCCTACTCTATTAAAAACTCTGGCAAGTTACCGAAGAATAGATGGTAAAGTTTTTGTTGGTCAAAATGGTCTTCATCAGTCAAACGGGATACTGACGGTTGGAGAAGACGTTTTAGTGACAAATAAATGACCGGTCATCGTTTGTTTTAAAAAAAAGTCCTTTATTCTGTGAAATTTCTCAGACACTGTCTAAAATAATATTGATCTATCAATTTGATAGGCTGCTCACAAACTCAAAAATTGTGAATACATCGACTCAGAATAAAAAATGAACGACCAGACTAAATTACATTTCTACGCATCAACACCTGAAATCTGTGGCTACCTGCCCGGTCGTCAGTCAATCAGTGCCTTTGCAAATCCACATATTGATATGGATGTGGAAACCTATGATGAGTTAATCCAGTTTGGCTTTCGTCGTTCAGGTGGTTACCTGTACCGTCCACATTGCCCTGATTGTGAAGAATGTGTCTCTATCAGGATACCTGTCGGTCAGTATGAGTTTTCAAGAAATGACAAACGCACATTACGAAAAAATAATGACCTGACGATCAAATTAATAGACGAGAAGTTTGCTGAGGAGCATTTTGAGTTATACAAACGTTATATCAATAGCCGGCATATTGGGGGGAGCATGGAGAACCCAACACGTTCAGATTATCATCGTTTTTTAATCTGCGACTGGACGGACACTTCGTTTATAGAGTTTCGAAAGGGTAAAAAATTACTTGCAGTAGCGGTGACCGATACCATCAGCACAGGCCATTCAGCCGTGTATACTTTTTTTGACCCGGATGAAAAACACCGAAGTCTGGGGCACTATGCCATTCTTAAACAAATAGAGTTAACCATTGAAGATGCTCTACCCTACCTCTACCTAGGTTACTGGATAAAGGGCTGTGACAAGATGAGTTACAAGTCCCGTTACAAACCCTCGGAAGGTTTTATTAATGATGTATGGGTTGAGCTAAATAATTCGTAACTCAGCAAAATTCAATATTCTGTTACTTTAAAGATTTTTCATCACGAAGAAGAACAAATACACATTTATTATAATTACGAACATATTTCATTATTACCAAATGATTTTCCTTCGTGTCTCGACAATTGGTACTGCAATGCCCTACCTACGGGCGTCCTGCCCTAGTTCATGGTGATAATTTTTCTTTTAACTACGCTGAATAGTTACAATAAATCTTAAGCTGTTGCTCGCTTAGTTTTTTTTACGACCAGGGTCAGTTTTAACACTAACAAAATCCATGGTGTTGAATGCAATAACAGGTCAAACATATCGAGAGGTTTTACTAATTCTCCACTCATTAACATTCTAACTTTTTCCACTAGATGCGGTTCAGGAAAAAATGGGGCAAGTCCTAAGAATAAACTTAATACAATAAAATGTGGAAGCGGTAATGCATCAATCAATTTCAGCATAAAAAAATAAACTCCAAAATGAAACATTCATAATCGGTGTCTGCTCCCCTCTTTTACTCATTCACAAAAATACTCAGAACCTTTCTAAAGTTCAGATTACTCTTGTGTATCAATAAAGCGACTTCTCAATTAATCATGTATTAAAGAAAAAACTTTCTGATATAAAGTTTCGTTGCTGGTCGCCAGCACAGAACTCGTTTTCAGATTTAGCGCTTGACCTTCCAGGTCAGTAAATCTTCCACCGGCCTCATTTACAATAACGGATAAAGCCGCGATATCCAGAATATTCACGTCCGACTCAACAATAATTTCTATCTTGCCACTGGCCAGTAAATGGTAATGGTAGAAATCACCATAACCTCTGGTTCTGTTGACCTGTTGAGCGAGCTTAGCAGCACCCTGCCAACGGGATGGTTGACTGGCAAGAGTCGCAATGTTACCCATAGAAAGTGCAGCATCACGTAATTCATCGATGTTATCACTTACATGAATAGGTTTGTCATTCATAAAGGCACCTTCACCTTTACTCGCCCAGGCCAGTTCATTAAACATAACACCATTTGACACACCGACAATTAGCTCGTCTTTATGCATCAATGCGATTTGAGTAGAGAAAAATGGGTACTGACGGACAAAGCTTTTAGTACCATCGATAGGATCGATCAACCAGGTGAATTCAGCATCAGAATTAGTCATGCCGGTTTCTTCACCATAGAAGCCATGTTCAGGAAAAGCACCCAGAATCACTTCTTTGATCTTTTGCTCAGTTTCAATATCAGCCACCGTAACAGGAGTATAATCCTCCTTCATGATGACCTTTACATTGGCATCATAATAATACCGTATAACCTCTTCACCTGCTTTTGCTGCCTGCAGGGCTATGTCTAAAAATTCATTGCTACTCATGGGTGAACATTAACATCCAAAGGCATAATCTTATACTAATCTAGATCAACTAAAACAAAATTATGGAGGGAGATTTAGCTATATAATTAAGGCATAATTTACCAATATTCTTATATGCCAGAGGTTTTTATGAAACAGACAGTCATAATTGTTGGAATGGGCGAAATGGGTGGTGTATTTGCTCGTGGTTTTCTAAAAGCAGGCTATATAGTTGTACCTGTTAACCGACAGGATGATATGCAAAGTCTAGCCCCGTCGACTCCTGATCCTGTGCTCGTTTTAGTTGCGGTTGGAGAAAGTGACCTTCAAGCCACTTTGAAACTTATTCCCAGTGCCTGGCTGAATAAAGTAACACTGCTACAAAATGAATTATTACCTGCCGACTGGCAAAGAACAGAACTTATTGACCCAACTGTCATCACTGTCTGGTTTGAGAAAAAGCTCGGCATGGATTTCAAAGTATTAGTCCCATCCCCTGTTTTTGGAGCTAGTTCGCAGATTATCCAGCACACACTTTCCACTCTTAATATACCCGTTCAAATTATAGATAATGAAACGGACATGCTTTTTGAGCTTGTCAGAAAAAACATGTTTATTTTGACAACTAATATTTGTGGACTGGAAACCAAAGGCACAGTTGATGAGTTATGGAAAGATCATTCCATATTAATGAATAAAGTTTTTGATGATGTGCTGGAGATTCAGCAGTACTTGACTGAACAGGTTTTTAACCGGGATCACTTGTTGAATGCTGTATTGATGGCTTTTGAGGCTGATCCTGAGCATATGTGTATGGGTAGGAGTGCACCTGGTCGATTGAAGAGAGCTTTGAATTTTTCAGATAAAACAAACTTAAACAGCCAGGAATTAAAACGAATATTTAACTCTTCACAAAAAAACTAGAATTTAGGTTGCTAGTTCAAAAATTGCATTGAAACCGTAATTCCATGATTTTCAGAACTTTTCTCAACCAACAAAACTAAAGAATAAAACCAGTAACAACCAAACCACCAGAGACCGTAAAAATAAACCTCGTGACTTCCTAATCAGATCCATTGCATGACTATCATCACTCACTTCATGTGAAGCAATAGACTGATAACCCACTGCTTGCAACAACTCCTTATTTTGCTCAACCATATCAACAGCAACTACATTACCCGAACGATATATTTGCAGGCCTTCTTCGAAATTACCACTCACCATATAGCTAAACAAAGTAATACGTGTAGGCAGCCAGTCAATCCAGCCAAATACTGTTTTGATGAGCTGTTTAACAGAATCAAGCGAATTTTCCAGATAGTTTCGTGTTAGAAACTGTTCGAATACACGATAAACAATTGCTGCCACAGGACCAAATAAAACAAACCAGAATAGAACCGCAAATACACGACTATTTGCTTCAACATAAATAGATTTACAGACTTGTATAACCTGCACCGGTAACTCCATTGAAGGTGCCTCAGTAGTTAGCTGGCTGGCTGCTTTAAAACGTTGCTGAGTATCCCCTACTTCGATGGCATCCAGATATCCATCAACCTGTGAATCAAGCTCCTTTGGCCCCAGACAAAAGAATATAACCGCCACATCGAAAGCCAGTTCAAATAAACCAAACAAAGCATTTTCAAACATGCCTGTCATAATCCAGACAACAACCATGATGGGAAAAATTAAAACAGCCAGCCCCATCCAGGCCCCAAAACGTTCTATATGTAAAACAGCCACCATCCACTGGCTATAATCCCGTAACCATCGGAAATTTCTTATTTCGACAAATTGAGGTGTCACACGCTCCAGAATAAGAGCAATCAGAATACTGAGAAAAATCATAAGTCTTAGTTATTTTTGTTGATTAAATGAGAGAGCTTGTTCCAGTCAAAAAATGGACCGGGATCGGTTTTCCTGCCTGGAGATATGTCGCTATGACCACACAAAGATTGCTCTAGAATGGCAGGATACTGTTTCCTCAGGCTTATTACCAGTTTGGCAAGCTGTTGATATTGCTTATCTTCATACGCTTCATCATCAGTACCTTCCATTTCTATTCCAATTGAAAAATCATTACAGTTATCAGTGCCTTGCCAGCTAGAGATTCCCGCATGCCAGGCTCGATTTTTAAATGATACGAATTGAATGACTTTACCGTCTCTTGTTATAAAGCAATGTGCTGAAACCTGTAAATCTTTTATTTGCTCAAAGTACTCATGTTCACCGGGATCAAGTTTATTGGTAAACAGCTGTTGAACATAACCTCCCCCATATTGACCGGGAGGCAGGCTAATTCCATGCACCACAATTAAACGGGCATCTGCATCTTTCGCTCGTTGATTAAAATTAGGTGACTGGATAATCTCTACACCCTTCAACCACCCAGATTCATCAATACTCAAATCATCTCTCATTCATTGTCAATCTCTATTCATGGGTTACATAGCACTTGAACGAAAAGTAAGATCTACTACGACTTCTCTGAGCACGTAATCTTTTGACTACTGCATAAAGTTTTTTGGAATGACCAAACGCCTATATGCAGTAGTCAAAATATCACACACTCAGAAAAGCCTCGCTACGAACCTCATTTCGCTCAAGCACTATATCAATATTCCACCAGCACGATAAAATACCCGGCATGAATCTGCAACACTTGAATGAACCCCAACAACAAGCGGTGAAAGCCATCGATCACCCTTGCCTGGTATTAGCCGGAGCAGGAAGCGGTAAAACGCGCGTTATTACCCAGAAAATCGCCTGGTTAATCCGCAAGCAAGGTTATCAGGCCAGTCATATTCGAGCTGTTACTTTTACCAACAAAGCCGCACGTGAAATGAAACAACGTGCAACCGAACTACTGACGAAAGCTGAATCCAAAGGTTTGCGTATTTCTACTTTCCACACGCTGGGACTAAATATTTTACAACAGGATTTCAGCACTCTGGGATATAGAAAAGGTTTCTCTATTCTGGATGGTAAAGATGCCGAAGCCTGCATCACCGAGTTACAACATAAAGATAGCCCTGAAGCCGAGTTGATCAAACAAACCCAGTACCAGATAAGTAACTGGAAAAATGAATTTATTACTCCAGAACAGGCTTTGCAGCAGTCTGAAGATGTCTTACAGAAGCATCACGCCACCATTTATCAGGCATACCAGCAACAGTTACAAGCCTGTAACTCAGTCGATTTTGATGACCTGATTATGTTGCCTGTTCTGTTATTTCGCGCTCACGAAAAAATTCTGAATAAATGGCAGGATAGAATCCATTACCTGCTGATCGATGAATATCAGGACACCAATACCAGCCAATATGAATTGATCAAATTACTTTGCAACATGCGCCAGAAAATGACCGTGGTTGGTGATGATGATCAATCCATCTACGCCTGGCGCGGTGCCAAACCGGAAAACATCAACAGATTACAACAGGATTTCCCACTGTTAAAAGTAATCAAGTTAGAACAGAATTACCGTTCCTCAGGAAGAATTTTAAAGGTTGCCAACCAGGTTATTTCTAACAACCCTCATTTATTTGATAAGAAACTCTGGTCGGCTTCAGGTCCGGGAGAATTTATCCGCATTCTGCCCTGTAAAAATGACCAGGATGAAGCAAAGAACGTGGTCATTGATATTATTGGAAAACATTTCCAAAGCAATGAACCCTATAATAATTTTGCAATTTTATACCGTGGTAACCATCAATCCAGACTGTATGAAAAAGCATTACGTGAAAACTCTGTGCCCTATCAAATAACGGGTGGAACAGCCTTTTTTGAGCGTAGCGAAATCAAAGACTTAACAGCTTATCTTCGAATCATTTCTAATCCGGATGATGATCGGGCTCTGCTTCGTATTATCAATACACCACGACGTGAAATCGGTGCTACCACGATCAGAACTTTAGGTGAATACGCAGGCTGGCGTCACAGCCCTTTAAGCTCAGTATTACACGAAGCAGGGCTTGAAGAGAAAATGTCACGCAAGGGCTGGTACAGTTTGCAACGATTCAGTGACTGGCTGGATGAAAAAAGGCGTCAGGCTGAAGAAGTGGATGCCATGGAATTAACCCGATCAATCATCAAAGATCTGGATTATGAAGACTGGTTACTCAACACTAGCAATTCACAAAAACAGGCAGCTGCGCGCATGGGAAATGTAGAAGAACTCATCAGCTGGATAGGCAACCTGCAAAAGCAGCATGACGAACCCACATTGGATAAACTGGTATCTCAGCTCACACTGATGTCCATTCTTGAAAATAGTGATGAAGATAAATCCGAGAGTGTTCAACTAACCACATTCCATGCTGCCAAAGGACTCGAATTTCCGTATGTTTACCTGGTCGGATTCGAAGAAGACACTATCCCCCATTTTCAATGTCAGGATGAGCAAGGCATAGAAGAAGAAAGACGCCTCGCCTATGTAGGCATCACCCGCGCTGAAAAAGCTTTGACCATCAGTTATGCCCAGACCCGGCAAAAATATGGTGAAATAATACAATGCGAAGCCAGCCGCTTTATTGCAGAAATGCCATCCGAAGAGCTAGAAGGCGCAGAGCATTCAAACAATAATCTAAGCGAAGAAGAAAAAAAGACCAAAGGCATAGATCACCTGGCAGGCCTTAAAGCTATGTTATCTGGTTGAAAACCTTTTTTCACCGCAAAGGACGCTAAGGTACGCAAAGGTTTATGATTTAGGTAGTTAAGCACTTCATTCTTCTAAACATATTGGGTATGAGTAAAATTTATAATTAAAGAATACCCCTAAAAACCCTCTGCGTACCTTAGCGTCCTTTGCGGTGAATATTTTTTTAAAGACGACTAAGTTTATGCATATTGAATAATACAGCCGTGAACAACAGCAGTGCCCCAGCCTGATGACTGGCTGCCAGCCATACCGGTACGTGCATTAACAAGGTACTGATGCCCAGTGTAATCTGCACAATCACCATGAAAGCTACCATGTTAAAACTACTGTTTGCACTTCGATCAAGATCATGAAATTTCGACATTAACCAGTAAACTAGTAATAAGATCCCGGTACTAATCGCCAGTACCCGGTGCTCAAACTGAACCGTCACCATATTTTCGAAAAAATTTAAATACAACGGATTTAATGAAAATATACCTTGAGGAATCCACTGGCCACCCATTAACGGAAAAGTATTAAATATAAGACCCGCTTTCAACCCGGCAACAAAACCACCTGAAAGAATAGTAACAACCACCATTAATATTAAATAGAAAACAGCTTTTCGAAAGCCTGGATTTCTTGACTGGTACCTGGAAACTGGAGCATCCCGGTTGAGTAAACTCATCGCCGTCCACAATATATAAGCATAAATCAAAATAGCGGCTATCAGATGTGCTGTTAATCGATACTGACTGACATGAGGGTTATCGACCAGTCCACTTTTCACCATGTACCAGCCTAGTAATCCCTGTAAACCACCCAGGATAAACATAAAAATCAACTGGGGTGTTAATCCACGCCTTATTTTCTTAGTAAAATAGAAATACAAAAATGGGATCAGAAAAACCAGTCCGATCAAACGTCCTAAAAGTCGATGAGAGTATTCAAAATAAAATATTTGCTTAAATCCAGAAAGTGTCATATCCCGATTTATTTTGGTAAATTCTGGCGATTGACGGTAATTATTAAATTCTTCTGTCCAGGCCAGTTCTGTAATAGGAGGAACTACACCATTGATAGGGTGCCAGTTAACCATAGACAAACCTGAGCCAGTGAGTCTTGTTACACCTCCTAAAATAACCATCGAAAAGATCAACACAGCACACAATAGCAACCAGCTGGCTATGGCTCGATCATTAGCTACATCACTATTCATATTTGCACACTCTGGTTTAACAAACTGGAATTATATCAAAAATATTTATAGGCCGAGTTCAAAAGTTAAAATTATAAAACATGATTATCCGTCGCTCTGTCATCTCTGGCCTGTTCCAGCCTTTGCTTCACTTCTATGTGTTTCTCTGCAAATTTAATTATGTCTGTCTGTCTTAACCGTAACAGAGTCATTGCTGTTTTAGCGGTAACTGTAGCCGACCTGACATGATCACCCAACAAAGCCTGCTCTCCAAAAAAATCTCCCTGTTTTAATTTCCCCAGTATTTTAGTCTCTCTATTTTCAAGTTTTTTGGTGGCCTCAGCTTCGCCATGACTAATAATATAAAGAGCATCACCCTTTTCTCCTTCACCAATAATTATATCACCTGATAAAAAAGTGACCGGTCTAACATGCACCAAAAGTAATTTTAAAACATCTTCAGAAAGACTGGAAAACAACGGAATCGACAAAATCATTTTTATCGATAACTGTTCCTCAACGCCATTATTAGCCGATTCATTTAATAGATTATTGACCGTTTGTGTAACCTTGTTATGAGCCTTAGTTCCAATTTCACCATGATGAAAATCAAAGTCAGCTTTATCCTGCGCTGTCTTCAATGATGAAAGAGTAAAGATTTCTTTTTCAATATTTTCAAATAATTGTTCAAAATCATTATGCAATGCTTCAAGGCGAAGCTTCCATCGATCCAGACGCTGTTGATAAACACCAGAAATTACCCGGCTAGCCTGTTTATCCAGATCATCTCTGGATGACAGCATTTCAATCACCGCCTGTGTCATCACTATGCCTGCAATATCACGCTGGATACGTTGAGATAAACGCTTACGCTGATAGTTAGAAAGAAAAACTATGGCCCAGTTTTTTTCACGAAATTCTTTCAGCACCCACATTTCTAGCCGTTGAAAAAGACTTTTTGGCTGAACATTACTTTCAATATCATTTTGAAGTTTTGTAACATTAAAAGAATCTCTATCCAGTTGCAGTGCATTTCGAATATCGAGCAGAGTGTACTGACTGATCAAGCCTACCTTGTACAATTTATCAACACTATGAAATTCTTCCCGTAGTGCGGCCAGGTATACTTCACGCCAACTTTGCTCATCATTAATAACAGGCGAAACGCTGCTGAAAATAGAAGTTATTTTTTTACTCAGCTTTTTACTCAACTTCTTTTGAATAATACCTAAATCAACATAGCTCTGAAGCATTTCTGTAGATGTCTGGCCTGCATGTTTAAGCCCCTGTTCGAGCTCGATTTTTTCATCGTCCGTCAAACAATCCAGCTTAAGCTTTTTCATCAAAGGTCTTATGGTCCATGCATTTACCATCAACGTAAACAAGACGACACCCAGTGTCAGGTTAATTAATAAATCACGACCGGGTAATGATTCCGGAATAGATAATACGATGGCGATGGCAAGGCCACCTTTAAGCCCACCCCACCACATAATATGCCGTTCAGCCATCGAGATCAGGGGTAACTTAAATAGACGGATTGTTATAGGGACCAGGCTATAAACTGAGGCAGCTCTAGCCAGTTGTACAAAGGCAACCACCACTAAAATAATAAATAAATCTGAAAAAAGATTAACTGTATTGATGGATAAACCAACCAGCAAAAATAATAGCGAATTGGCAATTAAACCCACAAACTCCCAGGTTTCAGCAAGAATAGATTTTATATCGGATGCAATCCGTGATAGTCCGTAAACACTCAAAGTAACCGCTGAACTCACGGTTGCCATAACACCCGATACATGCAAACTATGTTCTGCAATAATAAAACCACCATAAGCTGTCACAATTGACATAGTCAAAATTGCACTGGTACTGCTTTGCAGGCGAAACAGCATTTCACTGACCAGTAACCCGAATAGTACTCCGACTACTGCGCCACCGATAAAAACACGGAAAAATTCTATCACAGCCGCACCCGTAGACATCAGCGTTACCGAACTCCCTTCAAGTACCATAGTCAGTAAGATACCGAAAACTACGATTGCAGTTGCATCATTAAATAAAGACTCACCTTCAACCAGAATATTAAGTCGACGCGGTGCTCCCAACTCTTTAAATAGGGCAACCACCGCAACAGGGTCAGTGGCTGATATGAGAGCACCAAATAAAAGAGCCACGGTCAGATCAATGCCCAGTAAAAGCCAGACAGAGAAGCCTACCAGGGTCGTAGAGATCAGTAATGCAGGAACGGCAAGCGTTAAAACAGGAGCCAGATTTTTTAAAAGCAGACGAGCATCAAGGCTTAATCCCGATTCAAAAATAAGTGCTGGAAGGAATACAAAAAATACCAGATCAGGTGTCAGTTTAAATTCATGTAACGGTAACAAAAACGACCAGAACAGGGACAATTCAGACAGTGCTAAACCAATTGCCACCAGTAAAACAGTGTAGGGAATTGAAAAATTTTTGAATAGCCCGGCAGCTAACATTGCTATCGTCAGCAGTGCCATAGAAATTAAAATAACTTCAGCCACCGGTTTCCCTCACTTTTAAAAATTTTACCTTAAAGTAATAGAGATTATCACCACGAAGAGCACGAAGGACACGAAGAAAGAGCAAATTAAGTTTTATTAATTCTGTATTAAATTTATGTAACGCCTTACCTTTACTCAAAATGCTTAAGTTAAATATTATGACTTAACAATATTTTCTTCGTGCCCTTCGTGTCCTTCGTGGTGAAAAAGTTTTTAAATAGCTACTCCTCTAACGACTTGCAATGCGTCTGATGCTCATATTCTTTACTGCTCATGCTGGCATTTAAAAAGTCTCTGTTCAGTTGAGCAATGTAGCTCGCTGGAATATTTTTCGGGCAGGCAGCTTCACATTCATAATGGTTGCTGCAATTTCCAAAACCTTCCAGTTGCATTTGTTTTACCATATTCAAACTGCGTTCTAATCGTTCAGGCTGCCCCTGCGGAAGTAACGCTAATTGACTGGTTTTAGCCGCCACAAATAACATGCTGGATGCATTTCGACACACCGCAACACAAGCTCCACAACCAATACAGGTAGCCGCCGTAAAGGCATCATCGGCCGTATGTTTAGCTATCAAAACATTATTAGCATCGGCTGCGGCTCCGGTATTCACTGACACATATCCACCGGACTGCAAAACTCTGTCCAGAGAGCTGCGGTCCACGATCAGATCTTTAATCAAAGGAAATGCTTTTGCCCGAAATGGCTCAATAGTTATTTCAGACTCTGCTTTGAAGTGACGCATGTAAAGCTGGCAAGTTGTTGTGCCGCACTCCTTGCCATGTGGAATGCCATTTATAACCAGGCTGCAGGCACCACAGATTCCTTCACGGCAATCATGGTCAAATGCTACCGGAATAAGGTCATCTGATATTAGCTTTTCATTGAGTACATCCAACATTTCCAGAAACGACATGTCAGCAGAAATATTTTCTACCAAATACTGTTCAAAATGCCCCTGCTGTTGTAACTGATCCTGCCTCCAGACATTTATTCTATAATCTGCCATCACTTATAACTCCTCTGATCAGGAGCAACCGCTTCATGCTTTAAAGGTTCTTTGTGTAAAGTTGCTGGGGCCGGCTGGTTGGTTGTTTTTCCACTTTTATACTGCCAGGCTGCCACATAGGAAAAGTCATCATCATTACGTAATGCTTCTCCCTCTGTGTTTTGGGATTCTTCTCGGAAATGACCACCGCATGATTCATTTCGATGCAGAGCATCCTGACAGACTAATTGCGAAAACTCTAAAAAGTCTGCAACTCGACCTGCCTTTTCCAGCTGAAAGTTTAATTCCTTGCCTGAACCAGTAATTTTTAACTGCTGCCAAAACTGCTCGGAGAGTTTGGGAATTTCATCCAGTGCTTTCTTCAATCCCCTTTCAGAACGAGCCATGCCACAGTTATCCCACATCAATTTACCCAGTTTGCGATGAAAATAATCAGCTGAATGCTTCCCCTTTATCGATAGTAAATCTGCAACTCTATTTTCAACGGCCTGACCAGTTTGATTAAAGCTGTCACTGTTAGTATCAACAAGCTGTGGTTTTTGCTCAGCCAGATAATGACTAACACTGGATGGCACAATAAAATAGCCATCGGCCAGTCCCTGCATTAAAGCGCTCGCTCCTAAACGATTAGCACCATGGTCAGAAAAATTCGCTTCGCCAATTACAAACAAACCTTTGATATTACTCATCAAGTGATAATCGACCCACAAGCCGCCCATCGTATAATGTGCTGCTGGATAAATTCGCATCGGAGATTTTTCTGGACTCTCACTGGTAATGCGTTGATACATTTCAAATAGATTGCCATAACGCTCTTCGATAACATCCTTACCGGAAGATTCGATAGCATCAGCCAGATCAAGGTAAACGCCATGTCCCGTGGGGCCCACTCCCAAACCTTTATCACAAACTTGCTTAACCGCACGTGATGCAATATCACGTGGCACCAGGTTGCCGAAAGCCGGATAGCGGCGTTCCAGAAAATAATCCCGTTCACTTTGAGGAATATCAGCAGGTGAACGATGCTCACCCTGTTTGGCTGGCACCCAGATTCGACCATCATTACGCAGTGATTCTGACATTAAAGTCAGTTTAGACTGATGCTCACCCGAAGCTGGAATACAGGTTGGGTGAATTTGAGTAAACGCAGGGTTTGCAAACAAAGCCCCCTGCTTATAGGCCCGATAAGTAGCCGTTACATTGCTACTCAACGCATTGGTGGATAAATAGAACATATTACTGTAACCGCCACTGGCAATGATGACCGCATGAGCATTAAAACGTGACACTTCGCCGGATACCAGGTTTCTGACGATAATACCTTGAGCAACACCATCTTCAACCACAACATCCAGCATTTCACTGCGAGTGAACATCCTGACTTTGTCCAGATGAATCTGTCGGTTTAATGCGCCATATGCACCCAGCAATAACTGTTGCCCGGTTTGCCCCCTGGCGTAAAATGTTCGAGAAACCTGCACACCACCAAACGAACGACTATCCAGATAACCGGCATAATCACGAGCAAATGGAATGCCCTGAGCGACACAGTGATCAATAATCTGTCCGCTAACTTCAGCCAGACGATACACATTCGCTTCTCTAGAACGAAAGTCTCCACCTTTTATCGTGTCATAGAATAAACGATAGGTACTATCACCATCATTGCGATAATTTTTAGCCGCATTGATACCACCCTGTGCAGCCACTGAATGCGCTCGTCGCGGGCTATCATTAAAACTAAAACAATCAACCTGATAACCCTGCTCTGCAAGTGTTGCCGCAGCAGATGCACCCGCCAGCCCGGAACCAATAACAATCACTTTGTATTTAGCTTTATTGTTTGGACTCACCAGCTTGAAATTAGCCTGCTGATTAGCCCATTTATCGGCTAAAGCACCATCAGGTATACGTGGATCTAGTGAAATTGGCATTTATTACTCCACATCATTGCATCACCGCTACGGGTAAATATCCAAAAAGGGCCGCTAGTGGAATGGATATAAATCCGACTGTTAAAATAATAATCATCGCAGGTGCAAGGTAATCAATCACTTGATGAAAATTTTCATGATGGAAGCCCAGAGTCTGAAACAGGCTTTTAATAGAATGGTGCAGATGCAGACCAATAATCAGTAATGACATTACATAAAAAATTGCAATGGCTGGCTGTTTAAACCCTACAACAACATTAGAGTAAACATCGATCATTCTGGAGCTGGCATCAATGTCTAAAGAAGTGGTAGAAACCCATCCCAGAGTAAGATGGGCTATATGAAACATAATGAAAGCAAAAATAATGACTCCACTAAAAATCATCGTCTTTGCACTGTAGGTTAATTGAAGGTCTTTGTTAAGCGCATAAGTTACAGGCCTTGCTTTCCTGTTTTGCAAATACATTCGCAAAGCCAACACCACATGCAAAATTAGCAGCAGCAACATGCTGCCTCGAAAAACCCAGAGTAGCGGGTTATTCTGTAACCAGTAAGCATAAGTATTTAAGCTTTCCTGCCCACTAAAGACCAGTAAATTTCCCAATGCATGTCCCACAAGGAAAAGTAAAATCATAGCGCCACTAAGAGCCATAATGACTTTGCCACCTATGGGCGAAACAATAAAATCCTTTAACTTCTGCATTTACAATTCAATCTATCAATTATTTATTGTTACTTTCTAATACCTTCAATCGATAAAATAATTTCAACTTTTTCGGTACCCGGTCCCAGCTTTTTAGTGATGCCAAAATCAGATCGGTTTATCTCAGCAGTACCCGAAAACCCAGAACGATATCCACCCCAGGGATCTTTACCCTCACCCATATGAGTCAACTTAATAGACACTGGCTTGGTCACACCATGCAAAGTCAGGTTGCCATATAACATCCCCATATTCTCTTCTGTGGGACTAAAGTGAGTACTTTCAAATTTCATTTCAGGATAATTCTTTACATCAAAAAAAGCATCACCACGAAGGTGTTTATCGCGTTCTGCATGATTTGTATCAACACTTGCCATGTTAATCACGACTGAAGTTTTAGCCGCTTCAGGATTATTTTTATCAAAGCTGAAATCACCGGAAAATTTATTAAAATTTCCATACAACCAGCTATAACCCAAATGGATTATGCGAAATTGAATAAAAGCATGCTGACCTTTAATATCAATTTTATAATCCGCTGCATGACTGAACTGACTTGAAAACAGAATTAACGACACTAGCAATAACTTAGTAATTTTTATCATTTAGAATCTCCTTTATTTTAGTTTTACTTTTGGCTTATATTTTTCTGACCCAACATGAGCTTGAGACTATTATCTTTTAGAATGAAGTGGTGATAGAGCGCTGCCAAAGTATGGAACATAAACAATAACATGAAAGCCAGCGAAAGCAGCTCATGAAGTTTTCCTGATAACTCAGCTAATTCAGTATTTTCTGCCATTAGAGCAGGTACTGTAAAAAGCCCGAACACATCAATTCCCTGTCCTTTAGCGGTTGTGATCAAATACCCGGTTAATACCAGTAACAGTACCAGCAGGTAAAAAAGATGATGAGCAAGGTAGGCAAGGAAACTAACCAGCTCATGCCGTGATATCACCAGCAAATTAGTCTGAGTTTTATTCCAGATAAAACGGAATAACATGAAAACTCCAGTGACTATGCCAATTGCTTTATGCAACTCTGGAGCTCTGTTATACCAGCTATCGTAATAATCCAGACCAACCATATAATCGCCTGAGAAATACAGACCTAAAAGAGCGAAAGCCGTTAACCAATGCAGGCCTATAGATAAGTAACCGTATTTTCTGGTAGATAGCTCAATCATTTGAGCCGAATATGAAATTTCTCATTCGCAAATTCTATAACATCATCTGAAACAATTTTTTTACGTTTTCTCGTTTCTACTTGCCCATTGACTAAAACCTGACCTTCATCGATAACTGATTTAGCTTCACCACCACTGGAAACCAGACCTTCAAATTTCAGGATTTTATAAAGTTCAACGGGTTCAACTGTAATTTCAACTTCTCTCATAGGTTATCCAGATATTTATTGGGTTATTGATAATACTCAAACTTACTCATTCTGTAATCAGGATTTTTGTAATCACTCAGCATTATTAAAAGTCAAAAATAAGATCACCACGAAGGCACGAAGAAAATAAATACACATTTAAAAAAATCTACTCATTCGGTCATTAGTTATGATTTCAAACAAATTTTAATATCACATTATGGTTCTCCTTCGTGATCTTCGTGTCTTCATGGTGAAAAATCTCTAAAATGATTGTTTCAGATCAAGTCTATAATTCCAAATATTGGACATAATTCCAGTTTACATTATTGCGCTCTACTGGATTTCTCAATGTTTAATCTTAATCTGGGTAATTTAACCCCCGAACAGTTTCTAACCGAATACTGGCAAAAGAAACCTCATATATTTCGACAAGGGTTTAAAAACTTCGAAGATCCTATTTCTCCAGATGAACTGGCTGGGCTGGCCTCTGATGAAATGGTCGAATCAAGATTGGTATGGCAAAAAGATGATCAATGGAATGCAGCATTTGGACCCTTTGAATCCTACGATCACCTGGGTGAAAAAGACTGGTCACTAATTGTACAGGCAGTCGATTACTGGGCACCTGAGGCAGCTGCTATGATAGAACCTTTTCGTTTTATTCCTAACTGGCGACTGGATGATTTAATGGTCAGTTTTGCCAGCGAAGGTGGTAGCGTCGGGCCGCACATAGATCATTACGATGTATTTATCTGTCAGGGCTCAGGAAAACGTCACTGGCGTGTTGGCGATAGAGGGGACTTAAAAGAATATGCAGCTCATGAAGCCCTGTTACACGTCGAACCTTTTGAAGCCATCATCGATGAAATTCTTCAACCAGGCGATATTTTATATATTCCCCCCGGGTTCCCTCATGAAGGCATAGGACTGGAACCTTCCATGAGTTTTTCTGTGGGTTTCAGAACCAATTCTGCAACCGATATGATGTCTGGCCTGGCCGACTTCATGATCGATAAAGAGTTAGGCAAACAATTGATTGAAGACCCTGACCGAGATATCTCGGTTACACCCGGAGTAATTAACGACAGAGATCTGGCACGCATTACTCAGCATCTTCAAACTGTCATCGGTAATAAAAAAATTATGACTCATTTTGCCGGATGTTATTTCACTACTGCCAAACATGAGCTGGATATTGAAATTCCGGAACCACTGTTTAAAACTAACGACACTATAAACGCTATTTCTGATCAACCGTTAAGTCGACTGGGTGGTTTAAGGTGCAGTTATTTTGAAGAGTCTGTCGAAGATGGAATTTTTTATATCAATGGCGAGCAATATAATTTATCTGCATCATTATCAGCAGCCATTAAATTGTTATGCAATCAACAGCAAATAGAATTAAGTGATATTTCAGACTGGACTGACAATGATGAATTCATGAATTTTATCACTCGCATGATTAATGAAGGTTACTGGTATTTTTAAAATGGAACTCATTTTAGCGGATAATTGTTAAACTTTAAGGCCACATAAATAATGCTTCAGAAATTGATTTCTGCGGCGCTTAATCATGGCTATAAACACGATAAGTATTTCTACCCGCTGCCTTCGCTTCATAAAGAGCTTTATCAGCATTTTTCATGAGCAAGTTTAAATTAGATTCATCTCCATATTTTTGCAGGGCAATTCCAACACTTACACCCACAGAAAGCATATCTTTTCCAAATGGAACTGGCGTTGGAATTAAGGCTATTAACCTCTTAACCGTTTTGATTACGCCTTCCATATTTTCCACTCCATAAAGAATTATAGCGAATTCATCACCGCCAATCCGTGCAATCAGATCAGTTTCTCTAAATATCACACTCAGGTTTTTAGCAACTGAAGTAAGAACCAAATCTCCAGCAGAATGGCCAAACTCATCATTAACAGGTTTAAAATTATCAAGATCTATTGCCAATAGAGCAATATGTTTCTCTTCACGCGCAGAAAGAGCAATCATTTCATAATATTTTTTCTCGAATTGATTACGGTTTGCCAAACCTGTTAAAGGGTCCGTGAGTGCTAATTGAAGTAACTCTTCTTCCGCCAATTTCCGTTTTAAAGCATTCTCTCTAAATACGATTAAAGACTGATCCATTAACCCTAACTCAGTGTTATCCACTTTATTGGTCAGGCCATAGACATCAATATCAACATCCAGATTTCCCTGTGAAATTTGCATCATAATATTAGACATTCTTGTAACGGGCTGAATTATTTTGGTTGAAAAAACCCAGATTATAAATACAGCAATAAGAACAGTAGAGACAATAACTATGATGCCATTCCAGCGTTCATTCTTATTCACATCTTCCAGCATCAAGGTTAATAACTCAGACTTTATTTCAATTTCATAAATAATATCCTGGTCGAGTGTTCTGAGCCCTCTTAACGCATAGGTATCATTTATTTTAACTAAAGCATCAATCCTTTCTGGTGATAAATCATCTTTGATACCTTTATCAATAACCTCAAGATTTGATTTGTATTTAGACAGTATCGACAAAATATCTTCAAGAGCTGTTTTTTCACCAAGAGAAATACCTAACTGAAAATAACCCTGAATAATTGATTCAATATTCGCGATTGAGATTAAAGTCTGTTCTTTGTATTTTTTATCTTTTCTAAGAAGGTAGTTTTTAAAAGAATGAATCATTCCTCCATAACCCATCTCAACGCGAAGAGATGCTGTTAAAACGGGTTTATTTTCTTTATTTTTAAAAAATTCGTGTTTACTTGTGATTTGACTGTGTAATACACCCAAACCACGCAACGCTAGCTGATCATCAATTTTAACCAGTTTGTCAATTTCCGTACTGCTGCTCCCACTTGCTACTTTTTCACGGATCAGTTCAAGATTCGAGTGATAGCTTTTAAGCATTGAATCAATATCACTCAAAACCAGTTTTTCTGCCGGTGAAGAGCTTAATGCCAGGTATTGATTTAAAACACCCTGTGCTGCTCCCATTGAACGCTCTACTTTAATAAATTCATCATAATCTTTTCGTAATATATAATTTTTAAAATTATGAATCATTCCTCCATAACCCAGCGCTTCATAGAAAGAGTTGATCAGGCGAGCTTTCTCGTTATTTTGAGACTTGAATGATGACCAGGACTTTTGAATCTCATCAACCTGACTGGTTAAATGAACAGTAGAAAATCCAAATAAAGCAGCCATTAAAAGTAGCAGAAAGAAAATAATGATGGATAATTTATGTAATGATAGAGGGCTCATATAGGCTAAATATATTTATTTACAACGATTTCCTTAAGCTCCGGTAAACTGGAGAAACTCGTAATAACTAGAGATTCCTGAATAATTTCTGATAGAAAATGGATAGTTACTATTTATAGCCTATTTTAGCCATTTGACAATGATTAAAGTGAACAAATTTTTACTAAAACTCTTCCTGTGTCATCTTCTAAAACTCACTCATAAATATTCTGACCACAACATTTAATGCTTCAACCTGCCATACTCTGAACCCACAGGGATAACTGCTCCAGTAATTTTTGTTCTCGCTGTCCCTGCTCCTGTTGAGCCAGAGTAAGCAGTTGCTGCTGAAATTGCTCCAGTGTTAAACCTGCTCCAAATTCTCCATCAAGCAAACGGCTTTGACAGAAATTCATCCATCGTTGAGATTCATCGGAACTTAATGTTTTGGGAAAATTACGTGCCCGATATCGAAACAATAATATCCGCAATCGTTTATCCTGAAAACTGTCCGGGTTCCAGGCTGCTAAATCATCAGGGTTGGCTGCCAGTAATTGATTACATCGCAAGCGATCTTCCCTGCTGATAAAACCTTCATAAAGAGCACTATCAGCATCAGATTCTTCAAATTCACGACTTTGTTTATACACTTTACCCAGACGTGATATCAGATCAGGATCAGACATTAACATTTGGTGATGTTGATTGATCTCATCCCAGTTAACCTGCCATTTTTCAGCCTGTTCTGCCGTCAGCGTTTTAATCGGTGCCAAAGCGGGTGACTTGTTCAAATGCACACCTTTCAGCGGTATTCGCTGTTCCCCTTCAGCCAGATCCAGTGTTTTGGTATAAAGTTTTTGCTGGATTTGCTCTGCGGTTAAAGCTAAAAACTGTTGGGGGTTAAAACGCAGGTTATAACAAATTATTTCATTGGAGTTTGTCGGGTTTGCAAGCAATGGAATAATAGGAGCCAGACAACCCTGCTCTGCCGGAAACATACCCGAAACATGTAGTAAAATTTGCGGCTTGATCAAATTAACCAAATCAGCAACTCGCTGTTTACTTCTTAATTCAAAATAAAAATCGAATAATCGAGGTTGCTTTTCCTTTACAAGTTTAGCCATTGCTATGGTTGCTTTTACATCAACCAGTGCATCGTGTGCTCCAACTTGCTCAATGTTATTAGCCGCCGTTAAATCCGTTAGTTTAAAACTGGTAAAACCCTGATCATTCTGAGGCCAGTTGATGCCTTCTGGTCGTAACGCATGGGTAATACGCATTAAATCAAGTATATCCCAACGGCTATTACTGTTTTGCCAGCTGTAGGCATAGGGGTCATAAAAATTACGATAGAAACCAAATCGAGTTACTTCATCATCGAAGCGAATACTGTTATAGCCCACAATACAGCTTCCAGCTTTTGTAAACTCGGTATGAATTTTCTTAAAAAATTCTGCTTCAGGGATACCATCAGATGCAGCCTGTTGCGGGGTAATTCCAGTGATTAAAACGGCTTCGGGATGTGGAAGAAAGTCAGCAGTAGGCTGACTATAAATCATTAACGGCTCGCCAATAATATTTAGATTTTCATCAGTGCGAATACCTGCAAATTGTGAGGGCCGATCAACTCGGGGATTAGCACCCCAGGTTTCATAATCGTGCCAGTAGAAGCTTCGTTTAGTCATTATCCATTTTCCTTTTCAGATAGCTGTAGACGACTGACAGGGTAACGTATTTCATCAATAAAGACATCGGTGACTTAAAAGGATAATTAACTTAACTGGCTAGTAAGAAACATTTTGATTATAAACTTTACAATAAATCCAAAAATACCCAATCCCAATGCAAGAAACAAAATAAACCCGCCAAACTTTCCAGCTTTAGAGTCTTTACCCAGTTTATAAATAATAAAAACCATGTAAGAGATACCAATGACCAATCCAACATTCAGTGATATTTCAGCAAATTCTTTTTCGTTCATTTTTAAGCCTTGAATGATTCTAAGTATTCAGAAGTTTCAAAAATTCACCACGAAGACACGAAGCTCACGAAGAAAAGACAATCTACTGTTATCTAATTAATCATTAATATCCAGTAATTTTAAACTGCCGTTAACCTACAGAGCCATAAATACTTAAATTAAAAACTTCGTGTTCTTCGTGCCTTCGTGGTAAATATCTTTAGATTTTTTAACAGATTGTTCACTATAAATAAAAAAGGCGCTCAATGAGCGCCTTTTCAGTACCAGAATTTAACTACTGTTTAACCAGCAATCTCTTCCAGTTTTTTCGCTTTGATCAACTGACCATCTAAAGCAGAATCTTTAGAATTACGGCCATAAGCTACTGAAATTAACTGGCTGTAATAAACAACCGGCATTTCAAACTTACTGTTGTACTTAGCGTTGATTTCATCCTGATAGATTTCTACATTTGCCTGGCATAACGGGCAAGGTGTAACAATCATATCTGCGCCATTATCATAAGCAGCTTCGATGATACCGTGAATCATTTCCTGAGACTTTTCAGGCTCTGAAAATGCTAACGCACCACCACAGCACTGAACTTTCTTTTCATAGGAATCAATCGCATCACCACCTAATGAACTTACCAGTTTATCGAGATATTTTGGGTTCTCGAAAGATTCACCAGCGATACCGAAAGGACGGTTAGTCTGACAACCAACATAACCAGCGATCTTGATACCTTCAAGAGGTTTCTTAACACCTTCAGCAAGTGCATCAAAACCGATGTCTTCAATCAACACTTCTGCCATGTGACGTACAGGCGTATTGTTATTCAACTTCAGGTTTGCTTCAGCGAGTGCAGTATTAACATCTTTGAACATATCTTCGTCTTCGTGTAAACGCTCTGATGCTTCCTTGGTGGATAACCAGCAAGCTGCACAGGTCGCAACAATATCCTGACCAGGATTAGCTTCTTCAGATAAAGCAATGTTACGTGCCGATAAAGACAGACGAGGTAATACACTGCCAGAACCGTAACCAATCGATGCTGAACAGCAGTTCCAGTCTGGAATTTCGTTCAGTTTTACATTCAGTTCTTCACACATGGTGTCGACTGAACGCATCAGGTTGGATGAAGATGCGCCCGACTGTGAGGAGCAACCCGGATAATATGAATATTCATGTTTAGCCATTATTTCGCTCCTATTTCGAGTTAGCTTCAAGACGCTCGGCTTCAATATCCTGAGCTTTCTTGATCATCTTTTGCAGGCCGGAAAGGTCTTTAACGCCGTGGCCACCCATGATTTCCATCGGTGCCATACGCTTAGCTTTCATCATGTTCATGCCCAGTTTCTGGTGAGCAATCGATTCTTTAATGCCTGATACAAAGCCATCTTTAAAGTACAGAGACAGACCCAGTTTCAATTCATTAACACGACCTTTCTTCATCATGTTGTTCCAGAAAGTTTCTGAAAACCACTGAGTAGGATTGCTCTTTGGAGCAAGACCCAGTTTTTTCGCATAAGTCGCCAGACCGTGCATGATGTGAGTGATAGGCAGTTCACGAGGGCAACGAACGATACAGTTGTAACAGGAAGTACACATCCACATGGAGTCAGAGGTTAATACTTCGTCACGTTTACCGGCACGAATCATCATGAAAAGTTTCTGAGGAGTATGTTCCCAAGCATCACCAAGCGGACATGAACCCGCACATACACCACACTGCATGCACATCTTGACCCAGTCGCCTTCTTCGACGTTGCCGGCAACTTCCTTCAGAAAGTTGTTGCGGTATTTTTCTACCATTGCGGTATTTAAGCTCATAGTAGCGTCTCCTAGAATTTGAATGGGCTCATGCCGATCTGTTCAATGGTTTCAGCCATATCATTGATCAACTTGGGTGCACGATGAATATCTGTGATTGCTACTTCATAAGTTGCAACACGCTCTTCTTCCAGACTCAGTGTCTGCAGGGTATCTGCGATCTTACCCATACGATAATGAGCCATCTCGGAACCTTTCACAAAGTGACATTGGTACTCATCGCCTTTGGAACAACCCATCAGAACGATACCGTCATAACCACTATTCAGTGCGTCAGTTAACCAGATAGTGTTAACCGAACCTAAACAACGTACTGGAATAATACGTGCGAATGAACTGTATTCGATGCCATTTTGACCAGCCATATCAAGCGCTGGGTAAGCATCATTTTCACAGGCCAGAACCAGGATACGAGGCTTCTCGTCGAATTCTTCAGGAATATCAACATTCTTGATTTGCTGACCAACTGTGTCGACAGAGTAGTTATCAAAAGAGATAACACGTACTGGACAGGCACCCATACAGGTACCACAACGTCGACAGCGAGACTCGTTGAATTCAGGGAAACCGCGTTCGTCTTCGTTGATTGCACCAAATGGGCATTCAACCGTACAACGTTTACACTGAGTACAACCTTCTTTTCTGAATAACGGATAAGACAGATCACCAGAACGAGGATGAGCCGCACGGCCTTTGCCGGCATTCTCTAACGCCTGAATGGCTTTCATCGCAGCACCCGTCGCATCTTCCATAGTCTGATGAATATCCATCGGACGTCTTACTGGACCGGCAGAGTAAATACCGGTACGACGTGTTTCATATGGAAAACAGATGAAATGTGAATCGGTAAAACCGTGCTTCAGATGAGGAAGATCTGTTCCCTGACGATAATCAAGGTTCAATATAGACTCAACCGTTACCGCATTCTCTTCTTCGACTTCGATAGGATTACCATCTTCATCTTTTGGAAGATTATCAGCGGCATAAGGATCAGGCCCAGAATTTGGAACCATGCCCACATCTAGTACAACCAGATCAGCTGACTCGGTGAACTCTTCATCAAGAATCATATCCTTGAATTTAACACCCAGTTCACCACCAGCAACTACTTCAGAAGCGATACCTTTTCTGAATGTAACCAATTGATCCTGACCTGCACGGTAAAAATCTTCACCAGCAGCACCCGGAGTACGCAGGTTATCAAACAGAATAGTCGTGTCACAATCACCGTTATGGTGTTTGAAATACATCGCCTGTTTAATAGCAACCATATCGCCTAAACCTGAATGGTATGGCAGATGACCTTCTTCTTCAGAATTTTGACCAACATTTTGTACAAAGATAACCGAAGTCACTTCTTTTCCATCAGATGGACGTTTGATCGGACCATCACCAGCGGCATTAGCCAGCGCTTCGAGTTCCATATTAGTAACAATATCAGCACTCTTTTCGTAATTCATCGCAGGCACATTGGCTGGATCATACATATTGAAACCAGATGCCTGAACAATGGCACCTACTTCAACATTACTCGATGATCCAGATTCTACAGCCAGTTCAACCTTAAAACGACCGGGAGCACCTTCAGTTTTAGCAACTGTAGTATTTAAATGAACCGTAATATTAGCGTGATCATTGACCGCGGCAATAGTTGCGTCGATATTCGTATCTGCAGGCGCAGCATAAGGCATTTTGTTAGGCGTACGCTTGTGCAGCTTAGCCATCCAGCCACCTAGTTCACCCGCTTTTTCAACCAGAACAACGCTATAACCAGCTTTAGCAGATTCAATCGCCGTAGTCATACCGGTAATACCACCACCTACAACCATCAGAGTTTTATTCAACTCCTGCTCGCCACTGGCTTCGGGGATATTCATGTACTTGCTTTCAGCACAGGCCATACGAATTAAATCGTCTGCCATTTCCTGAGTGGTTTCCTGAGCTTCATCGTTGTCAGGACGAATCCAGATACAACCTTCTCGTAAGTTAGCTCGCGTTACAGCAGCTTCAGGGAAACGGAATGCTTCAATTTTTGAACGACGTGAACAACCACCGATAATGACGTGGTTTACTTCACCATCGTCGATATCTTTCTGAATCATTTCTACACCAGCTTTGCTGCATAGAAATTCATGAGTTTTACAGTTGGCGGCTTTACCGTCACGCTTAGCTGTTGTTTCCAGCTGGCTCACATCCAGACGATCGCTGATTCCGCAACCGCTACAAATATAAGCGCCTAATTTTTTATCATATTTTGCCATTGCTTAGCCCTCCGCTCCAGCTACCTTGTTGACGACCTGAACGGCTCGTAACGCTGCGGCTGTCGCACTTTGAACTGCACGGTTAACATCTAATGCATCAGATGCACAACCGGCTGCGAAAATACCACCGTTAGCTTCGTCCGCTTCGATGAAACCATGCTCGTTAATAGCGATTTCAACAGGGAACGACTCTTTAGTCACATTCGGCTCCATACCAACAGCCAGTACTACCAGGTCATGTTTAGTTTCATAACGGTGATAGCCTTCAGTATCTACACCTTTAACGACAGGATTGTTTTCCTTATCAACGATGATGTTAGCAACTTTAGATTTTACGAATGAAATCTTCGGATCATTCTGAACCTTGCGGTAGAAGTCTTCGAAACGGTCAATAGAACGAATGTCGATGTAGTAGATGGTGCCTTTCGCATCTTCGTCTTCTGCACCGTATTGTTCAGTGATGTAGGTGCTTTGCTTGAGTGAAGCCATGCAGCAGATACGTGAACAATGTTTCAGGTGGTTACGGTCACGAGAACCGGCACACTGGATGAAAGCAATATCTTTTGCTTCTTTTCCATCACCAGGACGAATAATCTTACCACCAGTAGGACCGAACTTGTCCATCATGCGTTCGAATTCAACGGAAGTAATGACATTGTCATAACGATCATAACCATAAGGCTGAATCTTGTTGGCATCGTAAGGAGTCCAACCAGTCGCCCAGATAATGGCGCCCGCTTTGAATTCTATAGTCTCTTCCTGCATGTCCAGGTCGATTGCATCATATTTACAGGCAGCTTTTGCTTTTTCTGCATCATCAGTTCCGATGATCCGAGGATCGATAACAAAACGCTCTGGTTTAGCCATGTTGTATGGCAGGTAAGCACCTTTGTGTTTGTCCAGACCATAGTTATGATCATTATCAAACTCTGCTTCAACTGCATCGCCACAGGCGCCACAAGCTGTGCAATTTTCATTCACATAACGTGGAGAAATTTTGACGGTAGCCGTGTAATCACCTTCAGAGCCAGTAACACCAGACACTTCAGCCATGGTTAATACGGTGATGCCACCCTGAGCACTCAGTCGACGCTGGTTGATTTCCAGACCACAACTAGGAAAACACAGTTTAGGGAAATACTTATACAATTGCGAAATTCTTCCGCCCATATAAGCTCGTTTCTCGACAAGTACCACGTTCTTACCTGTTTCAGCCGCTTCAACAGCTGCGGTAATTCCGCTGATACCTGCGCCAACCACGAGTATAGTCTGGTTGGTAGCTACCACTTCAGTCATTGTTTATCCTCCGGCATCAACGCCAGTAAAAGACACTAAAAATAAAATCCCGTGAAAGATACGCCCATAGTCCACATATATCCAGTTACCATTTTTTATGTCTTTATAAAAAATTTTATGCCTCATAAAGGCATTTGATACTTGCATCTTTAGGCAGAAGTTTGTACCTTCTATGTTATTGAATTTAAAGGTATTTTTAATGCAAGCCAAAACCCTGAAACCGAGTGAAAACTTTATATCTCAAGAGCCATATTACGAGCCTATATCTAATGAGATAGAAATTTTCGAGGCAGCCTATACCAATAAGTTGCCCATTTCTTTGAAAGGTCCTACCGGTTGTGGCAAAACACGCTTCATGGAACACATGGCCTGGCGCTTAAAACGCCCTTTAATCACTGTTTCATGTCATGATGACCTGACTGCCTCTGATTTAATTGGTCGATACCTGATCACCGATAATCAAACAGTCTGGATTGATGGCCCTCTTGCTGCTGCCGTAAGAGCCGGGGCAATCTGCTATCTGGATGAAATTGTCGAAGCTCGTAGTGATACCACTGTAGTTATTCACCCGCTTGCAGATGACCGTCGCGTTTTACCCATGGAAAAACTGGGAGAGTTACTGGAAGCTTCCGATGAATTCTGTATGGCTATTTCCTATAACCCGGGCTATCAATCAGTTCTAAAAGACCTCAAACAAAGCACAAGGCAGCGTTTTATTTCTCTCGAATTCGATTACCCCAATGCGGCTGTAGAACAAAAAATAATCGAAAATGAAGCTGGTTTAGACGCCGACCTGGCAAAGCAATTAGTTAAATTTGCCCGCCTGACTCGCAATCTTAAAGGCAGCGGACTGGATGAAGGTGCGAGTACTCGCCTGTTAGTGCATGCCGGAAAACTGATTATCAGCGGAATTGATCCAGTGAGTGCCTGTGCATGTTCAATTTCACAGGCTTTGACTGATGATGCTGAAATGTTAATCGCTGTAAATGAGTTAAGTGCTTCAGTTTTTTAAATATCAAAATCACCAACTAAACCATTTTGAGAAGCCAACTTTTTGCCTGGTACCTTGCAGGCTGCGCCGTGTGCATCATTGAAGGCTTTACCAACACCAATGGAGCACCCGGCGTACCCTACCCGTAGCTTCAATCATACCGGGGCACATTTCAAGCTAGTTGGTCGCAGCTAAATCCTTACTCATTACTTGTTTGAACTTACTTTTCAACTACGTGTCTTAGAGTAAAATTATTTGAGGCATTTTATGATCAGTCGACGAAATTTTTTTGAAACCAGTTTGTTAGGTTTTGGAGCCCTTTCTTTATCTAACCCGACCATAACAAATGCCAGCTCTTCACGCTATGGCATCGTTGGGCAAGCTGCACCAGAGCTTGAAATAGATTACTGGATTGATAAAGATGGAAAACCCTCATCTTTTAAACTCTCTGATCATAAAGACAAGTGGGTTTTCCTGAAATGCTTTCAAAGCTGGTGTCCCGGCTGCCATTCTCACGGATTACCTGCCTTAAAGAAAATATCAGAAGCATTAAAAGATAATCCCAAGGTTGTATTTGCTGGCATTCAAACCGTTTTCGAAGGTTTTTCTACTAATACGGTAGACAAAGTGAGAGAGACACAGATGCAATATGGTCTGCAAATGACAATGGGACACAATCCAGGAAGTCATGGCGTCTCACCTTCGACCATGTCCAGTTACCGCACGGGCGGAACACCCTGGATGATTCTAATCAACCCTCAACATTACGTGGTGTATAACGAATTTAATATTAATGCAGATAAAGCCATTGAATATCTAACAGCACAAACTGCCTGATTTTAAATTTCACTCTCATTGTAATATTTATTGCCTGAATCCTGACAAAATCCACATAAAGTTCAGACATTCATTTGTGGTTCAGTTTACTTACTTAGAATATATTTATTATTTAACCACGGAGAAAAAAATGAACAAACTTTTAGTTTTATTTATATTAGCACTTTCATTATTTGGATTTAACTCAAGCAGTTTTGCTGCAGATGAGGGGGCCAAAGCTTCTGACCAGGGTCAAACAACTGCCGAAGAAGCTAAAAAGAAAAAGAAAAAAGGCGCTGAAGAAGAGCCTGAGTGTGAGTAAGATTTAATTACACTTAATATAAAAAAGGCCTGAATTTATTCAGGCCTTTTTTCTTACCGTTGGGTTAAATATTACTGACCAGCAGTACCAGTAACAGAACTGGAGTCTTCCTCATAAAACGCTGGAAGCTGATGTGCAATACCTTTATGACAATCGATACAGGTTTTACCCGCATCAAAACCTTCAATATGCTGAGGCACTGCGCGCCTTTGCTGCTTGGTATAATCCATCGATTCATAATCATGGCAATTACGACACTCTCTTGAATCAGTTTCCTTCATCGCTTTCCACACATTTCTGGCTAGCTGCAAACGTTTTTCTTCAAATTTTTCTGGTGTATCAATAGTCCCTAACATCTTATGATACAGCTCGTTTGAAGCTTGAATCTTACGTTTGATTTTATGAATCCAGGGTTTTGGCACATGACAATCAGGACAGGTTGCTCTAACACCACTTCTATTACTGTAGTGAATAGTTTCCTGATACTCCTGATAGACATTTTCTTCCATTTCATGACAGGAAATACAGAATGCTTCTGTATTGGTTGCTTCCATAGCCGTGTTAAAACCACCCCAGAAAATGATACCTGCTATAAAGCCAACAAAAAGCAAACCACCCAAAGAGCTAGGGCTTGGTTTTTTAAGCTTATCTATAACTGAACGAATACTCATAACAATACTCTCTAATAGTTATTACTACTGTGTTATCGAATGGCCTGAACAGGTCTGAACTCATTTTCAATCAAAGGTGTTGCATTCATTTGAGGAACATGACATTGAGTACAGAAATAACGGCGTGAAGAGACATTGGCCAGAACATTTTCATCGCGGTCCGCGAAGTGAGTCTGACTAATTTTAGTGGCTCTGGCCTTTTTATAATTTTTCCAGCTATGACAGGAGAGACATTTGTTATATTTCAGATTAATTGAGTAACCTTCAATTTTATGTGGAACCAATGGAGGCTGCTGAACATAATCACGCTCAATGGGTTCCTGATCACGCTGAACCTGTTTAATAATCACATTGTTAGAGCCTGTTTCCAGGTCATTAGAACCCCGTAAGGACGTCACATGCTCTGCTAAGGCTGAGCTAAAAATAGCCGATAAGCCTAACGCCATGCTAATAAGCAACAGTGTTTTTTTCATGATAAAACCTCTCTCTTTTGGGACTGATTAGTATTGCGTAACTTTGATATAGATTCGGAATTGTACTGAGCTGTTAATGCTTGCTTACTTTCAATATTGTTAAAACGTAGATCAAACTGAAAGACTTCTGTTCCACAGATATCAACGCATCGACCACAATTGGTACAGTTAACATCGTTAATTAAACTGGTCACTCGTCCAGTTTTTTTAAGTACGGGTGTAATTACTTTTTGCTCCGGGCAAACGACATAACATTCCATACAGGAATCACATTTATCCAGAGCAACCGCATTGACCCGAATTAAGCTGAATTTACCTAATAAGCTATAAAATGCTCCAACCGGGCAAAGATGACCGCACCATGCTCGACGGCTGATAAAAGTATCCAGCAAAAAAATCATCAGGATCATGATCCATGCAAAACCCATCCCGAAAACAAGTGCCCTATTCACCATAGAAACGGGGTTCACAAACTCCCAGGCTAATGTTCCAGAAATAGTCGACAGAATAAGTGTCATCGCCAGAATCCAGTAACGCGTCTGGCGGGACATACTGAAAGTTGATTTAATATTGAGTTTATAACGCAACCACATAGAGAAATCAGTTACGATATTTATTGGGCATACCCAGGAACAGTACGCTCTTCCACCAACCAGCAAATAAAAAATCAGTACTAGAATCGCACCAATAAAAGCGGTAGTTTCCGGCAGGTAACCGGTAAAAATAGTTTGCAATAAAATATACGGATCAGTGAGCGGCACTATTTCCAGCACCAGACTTGAGTTTAGATTACCTTTTACAATCCACATCCCAAACCACGGACCCATCAGGAATAAAACTAAAACAGATAACTGAGAAAAGCGTCTGATAATTAGCCATTTATAAGCCTTAAACAAACCTTTTTGCCTTATCGCTTCAACACCTAACAGTTCAATGGGAGTTGCAGCCATTATTTGAACCCTCTATTCAGAGCATCCAAAGCACTTTCAGTTTTGGCTTTTTTTGGTCTTTCCTGAACTAGACCTTCACCTGCAAAATCATATGACTGCCCTTCTGGCAATGTATAACGATGTTCAATATCAGGTGTTACCAGACTGCCACCTGCTTTTTGTTTCTCTTCCCAGCCCAACCGGTAGAAATCACCCATTTTTCCCTGAGCCAGATGCTGGGGTAAAATTTTTATAGTTGCTTCCTCAACCACACAGGCTTGTTCACACTTGCCACAACCTGTGCAGCTATCAGAGTGTACAACCGGGATAAAAAAAGCATGTTTACCGGTACGTTCATTGTGTCGACGATCAAGCGTAATTGCTTTTCCTCGAACAGGACATACGTTGAAACAGACTTCGCAACGCAGACCATGAAATGCAATACAGTTTTCCTGATCAATCAACACTGCTAGCCCCATTCGTGCATCATCGATTTTGGTTAATTTTGGATCAAGCGCACCCGTAGGACAGGCTTTCACACAGGGAATGTCTTCACACATTTCACAGGCTGCGGCTCTGGCTTCAAACCATGGAGTGCCCAACGGAATATTTTCACCGGGTTGAGCCAGTTTTAACATGTCGTATGGACAATCGCGTACGCATAATCCACAGCGGATACAGGCAGCCTGAAAATCTAACTCATCATTCACTCCCGGTGGGCGAATGGCCGTGGCAGGCATAGAGCTGGATTGTTTTGAATACAACCCTAACCCTAAGCCCATGATGCCAACCGCACTCGCACTTCTGGCGACATTGGTCAGAAACCGTCGACGGCTCTGTTGAGCTAAATCCAGATCAGACTGTTTTTTCACGGTCGATTCTCAGGCTTTGATCATTAAGCTCTAACGATCTTGACTGCACACTTTTTATAATCCGTTTCTTTAGACAGCGGATCAGTGGCATCAAGCGTGAGTTTATTAACCAGACGACCTGCATCAAACCATGGAATAAATACCAGACCTTGCGGCATACGGTTACGTCCACGAGTTTCTACCTGAAGCTCAATCTCACCACGACGAGTTATCGCTTTGGCAGTCATGCCACGTTTTAAACCACGCTTCTTCGCATCCTTAGGGTGCATGAAAACAACTGCATCCGGGAATGCACGATACAACTCAGGAACACGACGAGTCATGGAACCTGAATGCCAGTGCTCAAGGACACGACCGGTACACAACCATAAATTATACTCATCATCAGGGCTTTCAGCCGCTGGCTCATAAGGAGCCGTGATGATATTTGCGCGACCGTCTTTCCTACCGTAGAACCTGAAATCTTCACCTTTTTTGACATACGGATCATAACCTTCCTTATAACGCCACAGAGTTTCTTTACCATCGATAACAGGCCAGCGTAAACCACGTACCTTATGATAAACATCGAAGTGAGCCTGCTCATGACCTTTCTTCGGACCTTCAAACTGAAAGCGACGATATTCTTCGAACAAACCTTTTTGTGCGTAGAAACCAAAGTCAGTCATTTCATGATTTCGATATTCATTCCCGCGATCATCAGTCACAGTTTCTTCAGGGAACTTATCGACCTGGCCATTAGCAAACAATACTTCAAACATTGTTTTACCTTTGTACTCTGGTTGCTTGTCGAGAAGTTCTTCAGGCCACACTTCTTCCATTTTGAATCGCTTGGAAAATTCCATGGTTTGCCATAAATCCGACTTAGCACCACCGGGAGCAGGAACCTGTTCACGCCAGAACTGTGTTCTACGCTCAGCATTACCATAGGCACCCTCTTTCTCTGTCCACATGGCAGTTGGAAGAACCAGGTCCGCCGCCATAGCAGTTACTGTTGGATAGGGATCAGAGACAACGATGAAGTTATCAGGGTTACGATAACCAGGTAGACCCTCTTCATTCATATTCGGTGCGGCCTGCATGTTGTTATTACACTGAACCCAGTATGCATTCAGCTTGCCATCTTTTAACATACGATTTTGCAGAACGGCGTGATAACCTTTTTTACCGGGAATAGTGCCTTCAGGCAACTTCCAGATTTTTTCAGCCAAAGCACGATGAGATTTTTTCATGATGACATAGTCAGCAGGCAGGCGATGTACGAAAGTACCTACTTCACGCGCAGTTCCACAGGCTGAAGGCTGCCCTGTTAATGAAAAGGGGCCATTGCCAGGCATGGAAATTTTACCGGTTAACAGATGAATGTTGTAACAAAGACCATTTACCCAGACACCACGAGTGTGCTGATTGAACCCCATGGTCCACAATGATGTGATTTTCTTATCAGGGTCAGCATATAATTTTGCCAGACGTAATAAGTTTTCTTTAGGCACCCCACTGATTTCATGTGCTTTTTCTAAGGTATATTCTTCAACTGATTTGGCATACTCTTCAAAAGTAATATTGCTTAACTTGCCTTTATTGGGGTTTTTGGCTTTTTTCTGTAATTCATGTTCAGGTCTTAATCCATAACCAATATCGGTTGGTGTTGATTTAAAGTTTACATGTTTATTAACAAAATCTTCGCTATAAGCCTTGTTTTGAATAATGTAATTAGCAATATAATTTAAAATAGCCAGATCGGTTTGAGGATGGAAAACCATGCCATTATCGGCCAGATCAAAACAACGATGTTCATAGGTAGAAAGCACATGAACTTCACAACCCGGTTTGGTCAAACGGGTATCGGTGATACGAGTCCATAAAATGGGATGCATTTCTGCCATGTTGGAACCCCATAAGACAAAGGCATCAGCATGTTCCAGATCATCGTAACAACCCATAGGTTCATCTGAACCAAATCCACGAATAAACGCGCCTACTGCCGAAGCCATACAGTGGCGGGCATTTGGGTCCAGGTTATTAGAACGGAAACCGGCCTTAAATAATTTAGAAGCTGCATAACCTTCCCAGATTGTCCATTGACCAGAACCAAACATACCGACTCGAGAAGTCATTTTCTCAACAGGTTTGCCTTTGTTCTCTTCCATAGTCTTCTTTTGGGCAGCCTTGAATTTTTCAGCCATCACATCAAAAGCCTCATCCCAGGAAACAGCTTCAAAATCACCTTCTTTATCGTATTTGCCATTTGTTTTGCGTAACAGAGGCTGAGTTAAACGATCCTTTCCGTATAAAATTTTAGACAGAAAATATCCTTTGATACAGTTCAAACCTTTATTAACCGGAGCATCAGGGTCACCCTGAGTTGCTACTATTCGGTCATCTTTAGTACCAATCAATACACTACAACCCGTTCCACAGTAACGACAGGCTGCTTTATCCCAACGAATATCATCCGGCCCCTTGGCAAGAGCCTGATTCATCCCAGGAATAGTGACACCAGCAGCAGCCGCTGTGGCCGCAATTGCATTCGTTTTAATAAAATCTCGTCTATTTAGTTTCATGCGGGCATCCCCTGGTTAGTGGTATTCGGTTTATCGCAAAATTGGTAAATCATCGACGCAGTGAGCACTCCATCAATATCTTTAAAACTTTCTATGATGTCTGCAACATAATAGTTATCATCACTCTCTACGGTGACCACCAGCTTGCCTTGTTCTGTATTGGCATGAACTTCTACGCCATCAGTATTTGCCAGTGCTTTTTCAATGGCTGCTTTTTTCTCAGCAGTAGCATGAATTACCACGCCACATATGTTGTAATCACTCATATATATAACCTAAAATTAATGTCTATGTTTAATGGTAATTGCATTGGCAGGACAAATACTGACGCACTCACCGCAACCATTACAGCTATCAGTATTCATCACAACATGGGTGACACCACCCACTACCTGTTTAAAATGTATAGCCTGTATTTCACAGGCTTCTCCGCAAGATCGGCAAATTACGCCCCGTTCTGAAAAACACTCATTGTTGATAACTGCAATCGAATCAAAGGGTGCGACTTGCCCAAGTTTTAGAGCGCCGGGTATACAAACTGCCACACAAACTTCACAAAAATCACAGCCGGAGGTGGAGAAATTCATTTCGGGAAAAGAAGCATCGGCAATTCGAATAACGTTTACAGGACATTGTTTCACGCACTCACCACAACGGGTGCAGGTATCAACAAACTCAGGTTCATTGATCGCCCATGGCGGACGAACAGGAAGGGAAGCGAACTCCTTCCCAAAAATCAAATTACGTTTAGTGATTGATAAAGCCATAACTAGTGCGTTTACTCGACAGCCGCACTTTAGTCCCTACATATTTTATAAACATGACATATATCAAATATAGAAGTAGGTAATTTAAGAAAATAACCAAGTATTTAATAATATTGATTCAGATCAAAAAACAGGCATTTTTTGGACTTGTTTTTGATAGTTTGAATAAAAATAAAAAATTTTTTAAATCAATAGATACCAAATCTATCAGGCTTGAAGGGAAACTGGGTCGACGTGCAGTTTTACAGGAGCGTGTTATTTTGACCACTGCATATAGACATTTGGTTAAAGGGGAAGTAACAGTAGAGTCTACCTTCTGTTCACTCACTATCTATGAACTTTTGTTATCGAAAGTCTGTCAAAATGTGATGGTTAATAACCAAACTCGAGGTAATCAGATTCTTTTAAATTAAGGCTAATTTAATAATGAAAAGTCAGGATTAAACCTTCTTCGATAAGTACGCCCGTATCTTACCAATGCCCCGGTATCCTGACCTTTCAGTTACTCATAAAACTTGTTAACCACTTAACCTCATCAATCGAGAGCTGGAAGCATCATTTTCTTCTGCAACACTCATTAATTTAACCTGTGTTTCGTAGAACCTGGCATATTCCATCATTTTCACCATCGCATCGACTGTATTAACGTTACTGGCTTCTAGTGCACCATTGGTTAAAGTGACTGTTGCATCGAGAGGTGCTTCGTTCCCATCTCGGGTACGAAATAGTCCATCACTGCCTCTTTCGAGATTACTCTGTTCCGGCTTTACCATTTTCAGACGATCCACCACGACCAGCGCATTGGCAGCCTGACCTTTGGCACGAATACTGATGGTTCCATCTCGACCTATAACCAGGCTTTCAAAATCAGGGATTGTGATAGGGCCACCCTCGCCCATCACAATCTGGTCAGATCCATTAAGTAAAAGACCGGTAGGATCAGTTTTGAAATCACCTCTACGAGTATAGGCCTGAGAACCATCAGCAGCCTGTACCGCAAACCAGCCTTCACCATTAATAGTAACATCCAGTTCACGCCCGGTTGTCATCACCGGACCATGTTTAAAATCAACACCTGAATTCATATCACTAGCATAAGCTCGAGTTGCATGACCAGGGCCATAGACCGCTTCAGACTGAAAATGATCCAGCTGAGATTTGAAACCTACCGTGCTCGCATTCGCCAGATTATTAGCATTTGTCTGCTGGGCATGTAACGCATTTTTAGCGCCATTCATTGCAAGGTAGAGGAAACGGTCCATGACTTTATCTCGGTGTTAGTTCAAGGCTATCGAATCTGAATAATGGTCTGGGTTAACGTGTTCGCTGTTTCTATCGAACGCGCATTAGCCTGAAAGTTACGTTGTGCAGTAATAAGGTTGACCAGTTGCTGAGTCAGATCCACATTGGATGCTTCGAGTGCACCAGATTGAATTAATCCAAATCGACCACTACCGGCTTCACCACTAATAACCGAACCAGAACCGATGGTTTCTGTCCAGGAGGCACTACCTACATTCGCCAGACCCTGACTGTTAGGAAAATCTGCCATGGCTATTTTACCCAACGGAATTGAAGTTCCATTAGTATAGGAAGCACGTACCAGCCCTTCTTCAGAAATATCCAGTCCAGTCAAACGACCCGTTGAAAATCCATTGGGATCTAACGTATTTACCGAGAAATTAGCCGCATACTGAGTTGTTCCATTGTTGGCGAAATCATGAGTTATAACCAGATCATTGGCACCATTTGACAGTGCTATAGGGTCACTGGTTAAAGTGGCTGGTGTTGAAACGTTATAACTACCGTCAGCCAGAAAACTTAACTGAGCTGAATCTTGATTAATATTAACGGGTGGACTTCCATTGGGATGGCTAATGGTGTTACCGCCCGCAACATCTTGCGGGGCTCCATCCAGGTAAGTGAAAACCTGCCACTGATTCGGATCACCCGGCAATGCATTAGTGCCAGAACCCTGTAAATCTTTGACAAAATAATAACTCATTACATGAGACTCACCGAGAGAATCAAAAACTGTTGACGAAGTTGAGTTAGTAAAGGTAGTGCTTTGTGCAGGATCAAATAATGCGGGATCAAGACCGGTAGAACTGGCTGACAGGTTAAGTCCAATTTCAATTTCATTAGTCGGTTGAGGCGAACCGGTTGAAGTGGGCAACTGCAAAGCGGTGGTGGTATTTAAACTGGTCGAAGTCACATTACCACTCCCGTCCACCGGAAAAGTCTGTAGAAACTGTCCGTCGTTATTAACAATATAACCATCAGCATTGACCCTGAACTCACCTGCTCTGGAGTAGGAGAAACTGGCTCCTACCTGATCCTGACTAATAACAAAATAACCCTGTCCACTGATAGCCATGTCCAGACTGGCATCGGTAAATCGCAGGTTACCCTGTGAAAACTGCTGGCTGACATTATCAACCTGAACACCATTACCAACTGCGGTGGGTGAGTTACCAAAAGGAGATACTGCAAAAATATCACCAAATTCAGCACGAGAGTATTTAAAACCCGTGGTTGCTACATTCGCAATGTTATTACTGGTAGTACTTAAATCTATCGATGCGGCCTGAAGTCCGCTTAGTGCTGTATTGAATGACATCTTATTATTCCTCTAGCGTTGTTACATAATTTTCCGGACCTGGCTCATACTAATATCACCCAGCTCTGAAACTGTTAAAGTTAAATCCTGACCTGCCTGACCCAAAGTAACCGATTCCACCTGTACCGGAATCAAGGTCTCTACAGCAGATACCACATCACCCTGATGAGCTTCTGCTGATACTGTATAACGTCCTGGTGGAACACGAGCACCATCACTATTAAGACCATTCCACTGAATATTCAAAAATCCGGCCTGTTGATATCCTAGTTCCATTCGATGCACCAGTTGACCCCGATCATCCGTAATATTCACAACCACTTCACTGGCCGAATCCTGAAGATCTATAGATAACTGCATATCTCCCGCTTCACTCACACTTAGTTGATCACCCTGGATCAGCACATTTCGACCGACCATGGTAGAAGCCTGCAAGGCCTGGTTAGATTGAAAAGCAGTACTCATTTCAGCAAATGCTGTATTAAGATCACCAATACCACTCACCGTACCAAACTGAGCCATTTGAGCGATAAAATCTCCATTCTCCATGGGCTCCAAAGGATCCTGGTACTGGAGTTGAGCAGTCATTAGCTCAAGAAACTCAGCCTGTCCCAGCTCATCATTGCCTTTAGAATCAGTTGACGTGGTTTTAGTTAAACCCAGATCGGTATAGATTTGTTTGTTATCAATTTCAGTCATGATTAAACCTCTTTCATTTCTCTACACTACCTGTCCTAATTTCCTAGCGACAAAGTCCGGACCATCAGTTCTTTAGATGTATTTAATACTTCAACATTATTTTGATAGGAACGTGAAGAGGATAACATATTGACCATTTCTTCGACGGTATCCACATTACTGGTAAATACATAACCCTGTTCATTTGCCAGGGGATTTTCTGGATCATACTGTGTGCGAATTGCTGCTGCAGACTCAACCACTCCCAGCATTGCCACGCCAGCTTCAGCAGGTCGTGCTTTATCATAAAGATAACTTTGAAACACGGTTTCGCGAGCTCGATAAGCTTCCTGTTCACTACTAGCAACAGTTTCTGCATTAGCCATGTTACTGGCTGTGGTGTTTAAGCGCATAGACTGAGCACTAATCGCACTACCGGATATTTGAAAATTTGCTAATAAACCCATGATTACTGTCCTTTAATGGCTAAATTCAAACCGCGTATTTTTCCATTTAACATGGTTAAACTGGTTTGATATTGAACTGCATTTTCAGAAAACTTGGCCTGCTCAACATGAGAGTCAACTGTATTTCCATCCAGAGATGCATGTAACGGATTTCTATATTTAATATCTGGATCAATGTGAGCTGAACCTGCTGACAAATGTGATTCATTTGTTCGAGCCATATTGAGTTTATTTCCCTGCCCTGTTGCAGCCTGTTTTAACATCGAAGAAAAATCCATATCACGAGCTTTATAATCAGGGGTATCTGCATTCGCAATATTCGCAGCAAGAATGCTGGTACGATGGGAACGCAATATCATTGCATCATCGTGTATTGAAAAAGCTCTATCGATTATGGACATTTGATTGACCTGTTAATAATTACAGGATTTATTGCAGGGAAAGTGCCAACTGAAATTTAATACTTATAATTCAGTCAGTTAGCCTTTATCAGGGTATTTATGAAGCTATTTTAGCGGCAAGGTGGCAACCTGTTCAGGCCCATATTTGCCACCTAATTTAAAAAATATAAGGTGTGGAAATCAATTCTTAATATTAATGATATATAGGCATGCCTAAAGAAGAGTAGCTTTGCTGAGGTTTTGTAAGGTGCGCCGTGAGCACCAATGATGTAAGTAAGCAAATTCAATGGTGCGCACGGCGGACCCTACCAACAACTGCCCATACCTGACTTATATTTCTAGCCAGTGGATAGCAGTTATTGCCTTGAATAAATCACATGATTTTAACTAGCTGTCAGAAGCAATACTATTCAGGTCACTTCTTTAAGAGTATCTATAACAGCTTGCGCAAGAATATCAGGTTCAAACTTTGCTATAAATTTATTGGCACCTACCCGGTCCACCATCGTTTGATTGAATACACCACTCATTGATGTATGCAATATGATAAAAAGATGCTTCAACCTTTCATCCGCTCTAACTTCAGTGGTAAATGTATAACCATCCATTTCTGGCATTTCAATATCTGAAATTATCATAGCCAGTCTGTGTAACTGTGGGTCATTATTATCTGCCCATGATTTCAATAAATCGATTGCTTCCTTGCCATCTTTAGTCGTTACAGTTTCCAGATGCAGTTCATTTTCAATGGTTCTGCAAACCTGCTTTCGAGCTACCAGAGAGTCATCTGACACCAGTATAAGGTTCTTTTCAATTTCTGGATCGAGTTCAGCACTATCCAGAATATCCTGAGATACATTTTCTTTAGCTCCCATAACCTCGGCCAAAACCCTTTCTACATCAATAATTTCAACCATTTTTTCATTGACGTAAGTCACTGCTGTTAAATAACTGGCTCCTGCAGCGCCCGCGGGAGGGGGTAACATATCTTTCCAGTTTAAATTTACAATTCTCTCTACTTCTTTAACCAGAAATCCCTGAATACTGCGGTTATATTCCGAGATAATAACAAATGCATTTTCAATATCAGTTACAGGACTGCCTCCAATGGCCATGCTCAAGTCCATGATACTGATGGTATGGCCTCGAATATTAGATATTCCACGAACAACCGGGTGAGACTGAGGCACAGTTGACAGTGGAGGACACTGTAGAACTTCCTTTACTTTAAAAACATTAATACCATACAGCTGAGAACCAGATAACCTGAACATCAATAATTCCAGACGGTTTCGTCCTGCTAATTGTGTGCGTTGATCAACACTCGCCATTACACCTGACATGAAATAATCCTCTAAATATATATGTATACGTTGTCGACAGCTTGCTAAATTTCTTTAGGACTGCACCTACTATTATTTGGCACTAATATTGCTTTTATCTTTTGTAATGAATATTAAGACTAGATTGGGTAAAAAATTGACAGTGCTAATGTGCTTCTCACTGCAAACCATCTCAAGCCCCTTACTAATAGACATTACTAATTAACAATATTGAGTATAGTTGAAATGAATAAAAAACAAGCCAACATCTTGCTGATTATCATTTTGTTTTCATCAGCTTTTAACAACCTGGCAAAAGCCGAGCGTCAAAGCCTGACATCTATTAGTATTCAGGCAGAATATTTTCTTGCAGATTATACCTATGAATCACCTTATGAAGCCAGATTTGTGCTGTCACTGCTGGATAAGCGTCTTAACTTGAAACCCTGTGCTCAATCTCTTGATATTAAGTTTACCCGTAGCCAAAAAGTGATGGGGAATACTTCATTAACTATTCGCTGCAAAGCTCCAGTAAACTGGCAAATACACCTTCCTGTTCGAATTGATATCTATGATGACATTGCGGTGACTAAAACGCCCTTGATAAAAGGTCAATCTATTGACGCTAAAAGTATTCATTTCCGTAAAAAGAAAATTACGGACTTACATCAGGGATATTTTAGAAAGATTGATTCACTAGACAGATTACAGGCTAAACGTAATCTATCATCAAATAGCATTTTAAATTCTGCCAATGTCGCCGCTAAACATTTAGTGACATCGGGGCAAACAGTAACAATTTTATTGAAAATCAATGGGTTACAGATAAAATCAACAGGTCTGGCATTACAATCTGCCAGCCTGGGACAATTAGTAAAGGTTAGAAACAAGCAGTCAAACAAGATAATAGAAGGCACCGTCTCATCAGAAGGCCAGGTGAGTGTAAATCTTTAATGATAAAACTGTTAAAAACACTAAACTTTATCCATAATCGGCCGATAACAAGATTGGGTAGAATACTCTGGAGAATATGATGACCGACGCAATTAACACTAACAACCGAATAAAAGCACCCAATCAGCCACTTGAGCAACGTGCTAAAAACTCTGCTAATGCCTCTTCAGGTAACGCCACAGCCAGCCCAGCTTCAGCTGTAGTGGATCTTTCTTCAAGTAAAATGCTTGAACAGATGGAGAAATTACCAGAAGTTGATAGCAGTCGAATCGAAAGCATTAAAACAGCTCTGGCAAATGGTGAGTACCAACCTAACCCGGAAGTGATCGCACAAAAATTTGCAGAAATCGAAAGTCTTTTATCCTGATAGTTGAAGTTAAGGAAATGATAATTTTTTTCAGTCAATCTTTTCAATGGTACTAGTATGAACACGAGTCAAGCTACCCAGTGTGGTAAAAAAATCGATCATATTTTAACCCAGCAAATCCATCAGGTTTCCAGTTACATCCAGTATCTATCTGATATAAAAACAGCTATTTCAAATAACAGTACACAGCAATTAAATGAATTGCTTGAAAAGCAACAGTTAAATCCAGAACTTATTGAGAAAACCCAACAACTTCAGATTGATACCCTTACAGAATATGGTTACGAACTCAGTGATGAAGGTTTAAATAATTGCATTAAGGCATGTAACGATGCTTCACACCTCAAGAATCAAAAAAAAATCTTAACTGAAAAACTAAAAGAGCTTGAAAAATCTCTACTGATTAATGCACTGATCGTAGAAAAAAATCAGCACAGAGTTAAACAGTCTATCCGGCTATTATCGGGACACGATCTGGCAAATAACGCATCCAGTTATTCTCGACAAGGCAATATTGAAAGTAACGAGGATACTAAACGTTCCCTGGCTCAAGCCTGAATTTGTAGAACTTATTTCAGGATATTAAAACAGCTTAGAACCATCGGTAGGCAAAGGTTTAGGTCGAGCAATTCCATACCCTTGTGCAAAATCTACCCCAACCTCTTTCAATGCACTTAAAATCTCTGCATTTTCAACAAACTCAGCGATAGTCTTAAGCTTGAGCACACTGCCAATATTATGAATAGATTCAACCATGGCCCTGTCGATTGGGTCGTCCACCATATCTTTCACAAAAGCCCCATCAATTTTCAGATAGTCCACAGGCAGTGATTTTAAATAGGCAAATGAACTTAAACCACTACCAAAATCATCTAATGCAAACTTGCAACCGAGCTGTTTCAACTCCGCTATAAAAACTTGAGCCTGTGATAAATTACTAATGGCAGCTGTTTCTGTAATTTCAAAACTGATTCGTTTAGCCGGTATCGAATATTCATTAAAAAGTTGTTTAATTCTATATAACAATGACTCATCAGCCAGCGACTGCCCTGACAGGTTAATAGCAAAAATATCTGATGAATTATAATCACCGTGTTGACTTAACCAGCAAAATAAATTTTCTATAACCCAGATATCAATCTTGGGCATTAACAAATAACGCTCTGCTGACGACATAAAAGCACCGGGCGGAATTAGTTCTCCATCCTCACTCAGCATACGCAGCAGTATTTCATAGTGAATACTATCAGCAGAACCTTCTGAAATTCCAATAATAGGTTGGTAATTAAGTTGAAATCGATCCTGATCCAGTGCATTTTGAATCCGCACCATCCAGCGTGATTCACCACGGCGTTGTGATATTTCGGTATCATCTGGGCTATAGATATGGACGCGGTTTCTTCCTGCTTCTTTAGCCGCATAACAGGCTGAATCGGCAGCTTTAAACACTTCTTCCTGATCTGGGCTATCTATATCTATCAGTACCAGGCCGATACTAATACCAACCTGAAATGACTGGTCATCCCAGCCAAATCTAAAATCTTCAATTGTCGCTCGAATCTCTTCAGCTATATTTACCGCAGGGCCCAGTCCGCATTTATTTAAAATAATTGCAAATTCATCTCCGCCCAAACGAGACAAGGTATCAGCACCTCGAATTTTGGTACGGAAAATATCTGCTAACTGGCGTAACAGTTCATCACCCGCTGCGTGTCCACAGGTATCATTCACTACCTTAAACTTATCCAGGTCCATGTAACACAGACAATGCTGTGAAGATTCATTGCGGGCAGAGTCAATAAATCTTTCAAGCTGATTTTCAAACTCACGACGATTAAATAGCTGGGTTAATTCATCATGACTCGCCTGCCATGATAACCGGCTAGCCAGGCGGTGAGACTTACTCACATCACGGAAAATCATGACCGCGCCAATTATATCACCAAGCTGATTATGTATAGGGGAAGCAACCTGATGAATGACCAACTGGCTACCACTTTTAGAAATTAGCACATCACCCGAAATAGAATCGACCTGTTGCCCACTTTCGATACACTGAAAAACAGGAAACAAATTATTATCTGACTGTATGGTAATTACCCGGTCAATCCTTTTATTTATCAGCTCTTCATGTTTATACCCGGTCAGTTTAAGTGCCGCTGGATTTATAAAATTAATCTGCCCGATAATGTCAGTGGTGATCACTCCATCAGCAATACTGCTTAACGTAACTTGCGCCTGCTCTTTTTCCCGGTATAGGGCATCCTGTGCTATTTGACGCTCAGTAATATCTTTAATGGTAATGATGAACTGCATATCCTCACCTTCAAATATTGAGTTAATAGCAATATCTGAATGAAAAATTTCACCATTTGATTTCAATGATTTAGCCTGTTCAAACACGCTAAATGGTTCATCATCTTTTGCTTCATTGATGAGCATTTCAAAACTTCGATTAAAAGGTGATGGAAAAAGTACAGAAAGTGGTTTGCCAAGTAATTCATATTCGCTGTAACCAAACATTTTCTGGGCTGAACTATAGAAACCGCTGATTCTGCCCAGTCGATTCAGGATAACAATCGAATCTAAGGTATTGTTCAGAATTGTTTGTAATTGAAATTCCTGCTCTTTTGATTTTGAAACCATGGTATCAATTTCAAGTACTGTCCTTTTCAATGCAATCTCCATGTTTTCTCGCCGGGTAGCATCTTTAACCTGTATCAGGCACCAATGCTGTTGTTGCATTTGTACTGGAGTTACTGTCAGCGAATGAGGAATCCTTTTATCTAGCTGGAAACTTTCTTCATTCTGATACAGTGGTAAAACTGATAGCTCTAACCTGGCAGAGATAATCGAACTTAAGTGCTGAGAAAGAGCATCACTCACAGCCATTTGCAGTCGTTTACTCATATCAGGAAACAACATTAAAAAAGTTTGTTTGAGAGCTTTTTCAGAATCGATAAAACTGTGCTGTATCATCCATTTATTCCAGACAACCACTTCTCCTTTCTGGTTCAATACAATTAAACCTGAATCAATAGCATCAAAGAGCATTGCATCTCTAGTCAAACTATCAAATTGTTGTAACATGTTTTGCATCAGCCGAGATCAGTCTTTTAAAGTAGTCATTTTCTGCTGTTCAGTCTCGCTACTACCTAACTGACAAAAATGATCAAACCACAGAATAAAAGCACAGAAACTATGGGTCGCAATTTCGAGTGAAAATTTCACAATGTAGAACTCTTTATCATCAGGTTCATTACTTAACTCATCGACCAACTGAATATAATGTCTACGTTTTAGAGTTGGAATGACCGTACTCACTGACTCATCTAAAATCTGTGCATAATTACCCAGAAAATTATTAATGATAATATTCCCAATTTCAGTCAATGCTTCTTCTTCCATTTCAGACATTTCCTGCATCTGATCACCTTCGTTTAAAACTTCTTTTGTAAATACCAGAGCAGATTGTTCCTCAAGCAAAAATACGATATGACCAGAGCATACTCCGTCAACACGGTGACATACCGCTAACATATCAGGTTTCTGGGGGTTAAAAAGACTATCCAGACCCTGTTTAGATTTCAACCCTATTGAATCAACAGTAAATTTAACTTTACTATGCCCCTGTGAAGAAATCAGGCTAGCTGACTCTGATAACGCTAACTCAGCCATTTGATACAGAATTTCATTTTTCTGTTCATCACTGATATTAGCCTGCAAATGTCGACTCATATAATTTTAAGAGAATGAAATAAGAATAAAATAGTTCAAGGTACATAACCTTTATTGTTATAGAAATTGACCCGCTAACAACTGTTAACTTTCCATTTAATTCACACACAGTGAATGAATGGCCAATTTAGTTTCTATGGTTAATGAAATTATAGGACGTAATTAAATTTTTTCTGGGAAATTTACTGCAATTAAACCTCAAAACCCGCATAGATATACCAGGCGGGCTGGTCTACTTTCTATATTTACTTGAGAGAGCTAAAACCCGTCTCTTATTTCGATAAATCAGCCGGATAAGCAGATTCATAACCCCAGATATCGGTATCAAAACCTAACGCCCTTAACTCTTCACCGCGGGTGCTAATATATCGCTGAAAGTTTGGCTGGCTCAGGTAAGCCTTTTCCAGCACATAAGCCAGTGATGACTGGAAATGGAAAGTTTTCAAAAAGCCTTCTACTCTATGCACCTCCTTACCCTTTTTATCGAATAAAACTACCGAAGGGGTGTACCCGATATTCAGCTTTTTTGCATAATCTCTGTGAGAAATTCGCTCACCTTCAATGGTTGTTAACATAGCGTCAGAGTAAATATCCAGTTGTACATTATTCATTTCATTGACTAATTGACGGGTTGGCAAATCCGATAAGACACGCGAGTGAAGAATGGCACATTCTGCACAATCTGCTGATTCAAAATAGACAGCTAAAGGTTTCTCAGCCTGAATCAAAAAGGCAGCCAAATCTGTATTTTGACTAAAAAAATCTTCAGATATTAACGAACCGGATTTTGAGGGTTGCAGAGCTAACATAAATTCATTAAAACTCTGTTTAGTTTCCTGTTTTTGAGCAACATACTGTAAAGCCTGACGAAATTTAGTCGGTGGGTAATAACCATTCAAACGTAATATCGTCCGCCCCTGTTCATTCAGAAATAATAAGGTCGGGGTATATTGAACTTTAAGGGCTTCAGCAAAAGTTTTCTCAGTAAACGTTTTTCCTCCTACAGAGACTATTTCACGGTCACCCCACATATTAATAGTTATTCCATCAAAATTCTTAAGTACAAAACTCACAATTTCTGGTTTTGAAAAGTTTTCATCCACCAGTTTTGCACAATATGGGCAGCCTTCCTGATGAAAATAAATCATCACACGTTTATTTTCATCAGCAGCTTCAGCCACATCTTCTTCAAACTCAAGAAAGCTATCTTTAAACCAGTGTGGTGTTTCAGATGTTTGAGCGCCCAGGTATTCACCAGGTTTTGGAGTCTCTGCTGAAACCTGACTCAACATTAAACATAGTGAAATCATCAATAAATTTTTCATTACCAGGCTCTCATTATTTATAGTTATTGACCGTCTGTTTTAAAGTAAATTCAGTATTACAGTAATTTACCTTGCTTAACTTCATTGATATACAAAAATCTGTATCACAAAATTAATGCCTTAACGACTCAGCGACTTTTATCTCAGTGGGAAAAACATCTTAGGCTCATATTTCACTGAAGTTTCCAGTGAAATGGATTTCACCAGAGCAAAACGTTCAACCTTCCAGTGAACAGGCATTATCTGATCGGTTATCACTGCCTGATTAATTTTCCGTGCCATACTCACGTGCGGCTGGAAGCGTCTTGATTCCGGTTGAAAGCCACAAAGATTAATATTCTCACCCAGAGTAAACTGTAATTTTAGTAATGCAGGCGGAATCTTAACCGGCCCTAACCAGCTAATTTTTGGCTTTTTAAAATAACCCAGACGATCTATTTTTAATTCAAAGGAAGAACATTGGATTTTATTGGCCTGTTCAATAAAACAGCCCACCTTTGATAATGGAATATTACCCAGAAAGTGCAATGTAATATGTAGATTCGATGAAACCATCTGCCTTCCCTGCCCGGCTAGTTCAGGAACACCTTTAAATACTTCCGAGAGCTGATCCCGGACTAACTGATCAGGCCATAATGCAAAAAATAGTCGTTCAAACTTTTTACTCACGATTGACTGACCAGAGAATATGATCGAGCTGGTTAAAGATATATACCGCTTTAACCTGATCACTGAGTGAACATACAGTTTGCCCTGTTAATTCGTTGCAGTTATCCAGGTTTTGCTCCGTTACACTCCAGTCAACTTCTACACCCAAAATTTCTGAACCCGGCCAGGCTTTAAATGTAAATTCAGACTCACCAGGCAATAGCGTTAATATTAATAGATTCTTCAAATATAACTTAATCAGGCCACTCTTCAATTTTTCTCCTTGAAGTGAGTTATCCAGGTCGAGTAAACCGCCGAGTGTTAGCGGAAGTTGTGGAATGTGTATTTTCACATTCTCACTATCACTTAAACCTGCACCCGAGCTTACAACAGCATCAAACGATAAACTTTCTGCTTTCTCTTTTTGGTGTCGGGGTCTAGAGAGTAACTTTCGTTTTCGTTGTTGTAAATTCTGCGTACGTTCTGAAGCAAAGTCCTGCATTGAATGTTGTTCTTCAAGTATCAATGGTTGGCTTTCCAATATTGGTGCAAATTTTGGAACCACTCTCTGCTGTGATTCTACCCTGTTCTTTTTTATAACTTGCCGCTTTAATTCTTCCTGCTCTACTATTTGCGAAATTTCTGACTCGACATCAAGCAGGTTTAGCACAACCGTAAAACTCAGTACCAGAACTGCAGCCGTGGACAATGACCAGACCCATTGTTTTCTACTTTTATACAGTTTTCGTTTGGCAGCCCGGCGTATGCGTTTATCCATAAATTCAGAAGGTTGCTCAGTCCTGGACTGACGATATAAATCCACAATAGCTTTTTCGTGTTTATCGTTCATAGACACTCCGCCATCAGCTTCTTGAGTTGGCTCATCGCATATCGAATACGACTTTTTATTGTTTCACGGCCTACAGCCATTACATCGGCAATTTGCTGCAAGCTTAAACCAGCTTCTTCCTTGAGCAAAAACACATCTCTTTGCTCAACCGGTAAGGTGGATACACTTGACTTAATCAGTTCTATACAATCAACATCCTGCTGTATTTTTTCAGTGGAAAAATGACAATTCACACCTGACTCTTCATCATATTCTTCATTGAGTCGAATATTAGCTTTACGAAAACTATCCGTGCTCAAATTACGGGTTATGGCATACACCCAGGCTCGGAAGTTGTCAGCCTCAAAACTTTTAGCATGATCAATCACCCTTATCCAGCAATCATGGAAAACATCTTCAGCGACTGTTTCTGTGTGACCTCGACGCAGCAAAAACAGGTAAAGTGGTTGCCGATAACGCGAATACAATTGATCAAATGCAGCCATATCACCACCACGATAGGCTGCATATAAATCTTCATCTGTTAGCGTTGATTGCGTCATACAACTAGTGTCGGGGCTTTAGCTGCTAGTGTCCAGTGCTTCAGCAAGTTCAACCAGCCTGACATACTCTCCACGATAACCGTGTTTATCAAAACCACGTGCAGATCGGGCAAGATTGAGTACATCCTGATAACCAAACTGTTGCAGGTTATTACCACCTCGTAATAGCTCACCAAAAGCAGCAACTGAAGCCGCAAAGCGCAGGCTATCAGAAGCCTTATCAATTTCTGTAGTTATATCTTTATTGCCAAGAGCATGTTGAATAAGACGTGAGTTAGTTTCACCGGGTTTTTTATAGCGCAGTTTAAGGTATGCAATTTCATTGGAAGCTGACCGGGTAAATTCATTACCCGATTGATAACGTAGAGCTTCTATACGTGTTTGTACTGCACCTGCAAATGTTATTTCATACAATGCAGTCACTGTGTGCCCAGCTCCAATCTCTCCGGCATCAACCTTATCATTATTGAAATCCTCCCGGTTTAACAGTCGATTCTCATAACCAATCAGCCGATATTCAGAAATTATCGATGGATTCCATTCAAGCTGAATTTTCACATCTTTTGCTATGGTTTCAAGTGTTGCAGAAATCTGTTCTACCAAGGTTTTTCTGGCTTCATTCAAGTTATCGATATATGCATAATTACCATCACCATGATCAGCTAGCTGCTCCATCAGGTGATCATTATAATTTCCTTGCCCAAAACCCAGGGTGGTCAACGAAATTCCCTTCGCTTTTTTACTTTCAATTAAATCCAGCAAAGACTCATGATTTACGGTGCCAACATTAAAATCACCATCAGTGGCCAGAATAACCCGGTTGATACCACCCTTGATGAATGATTGTTCAGCCATGCTGTAAGCCAGCTGGATACCAGCAGAACCATGAGTTGAACCGCCTGCTGAGAGTTTGTCTAGTGCAGCTAAAATATTACCCTTCAAGTTTCCCTTTGTAGGTTCCAGTACTACGCCAGATGAACCTGCATACACAACGATTGAGACGCTATCCTGTTCACTGAGCTGGTTAACCAGTAAACGAAATGCATTTTTTAATAACGGCAGCTTATCGGTAGCATTCATAGAACCCGATACATCTAACAAAAATACCAGGTTAGCTGCTGATCGTGTTTCATTTACTGGTAGATAACCCTGTAAACCAACCTGTAACAGATGAGTATTTTTGTTCCAGGGAGTGGGAGCCAGTTCAGTTGATACGGAAAAAGGTGCCTCAGAATCACGAGGTTTTGGATATTGATAATCAAAATAATTGATCAGCTCTTCGATCCGTACTGCATTTTTAGGCGGTAACAAACCCTGATTTAAGTGACGTCTGACTACAGCATAGGCACCTGTATCAACATCAATACTGAATGTAGACACAGGGTCTTCAGTAACCAGTTTCACACTATTTTGATTAATTTTCCCGTATTCATCCCGGTTAAGCTTATTAAAGCTACCCTGTGATACAAAGTCACCCATTGGGGCCATTGACATAACCCGGCTTCTTTTAATATTTTCTACTCGTTTTGAACTCCCGATAGATTCAGCCTTAAGCATTTTAGCTTTCACTTCCTGTTCGTGATATTGCCGCAGTTGATGACGGGAAAGAACATGGGATGTTAATGCTTCAGAAGATGAAACCGACTCTGACTGCTCAATTTGTTTTTGATCCTGAGCACAGGAAGAGATTAACAAGCTTATCAATAGCCCTGCTAATGCTAATTTTTTCTTGGTGTTGGGATAGTACATATTCGTCTCCAAAGGGTTAATGTATTCAGGAAACGAATGGGGAAACTAAAAGGGGTTAAATTATTTTAATTTTTGATTTCCAATCCACACTACGCGGTTTTTACCCTCGGCTTTCGCCTGATACAGCGCATCATCAGCACGTTTGAAAAATTTTCGCTCATTATCATCAGGTAAATATCCTGTTACACCTAAACTGATAGTCACAGGCCCCACTTCATCGAATAGCGTATCTGCCACAATATGGCGACATCTTTCAGCCATTCTTAATGCACCCACTTGATCTGTTTGTAACATGAGAATGGTAAATTCCTCGCCCCCCCATCGACTTAACACATCAACATCTCGAACAATTTCATTGATACGATCAACCAGTTCTTTCAAAACTCTGTCACCCATATCATGGCCATACTCGTCATTCAATCTCTTGAAATTATCAATATCAAATATCAACATCGAAAAATTGCTCTGGTAACGCTGAGCCTGGCTCATTAATTCTTGCAAACTATTCTCAAAGGCCCTCCGGTTGCTGATGCCGGTTAAAGTATCCGTTACGGTCAAATCTCTCAGGTAGTCATTACTTCTACTCAGTTGATTTGTTGCATCATCTATCTGCTGTTGTAATGAAGCATTCAATGACATCAGTTCACGCTGTCTAAAAATCAGAAAAATAGCGATTAAAAAGGCCATCAACACAGCCATTGACCAGAATACTTTTTCTACATCCCAGAAGGGTTTTTCGTGTACAAACCATTCCCGGTAAAACTGCTTATACTGTTCCGAGGTAATGAAGGCCTGTAGAGATAATTCGAGTTTTTTCCTTAACTGTGGTGCAGATTTGTGAACAGCAATACCGCGTTTAATCTCAGCAAGCGGAGGTTTGATGACACGAATTTTATCGTTTAGTCCATATTCGTTAACAATATTAAGCATCACCGTTTGAGGGTAGACCATCGCATCCACCTGTCCACTAATCAAAGAATGAAATGCAATTTGAAAACTGCTGAAAACCGATAACGATATTTTTTTCCTGTCTGTCAATAATTGATGACCACATTCATCTTGCACAACAGCAACTTTATGGTTGTTCAGATCACCCAGTTTATGAATATCAACATTACTATCTCGAACAAACATTGATACTGGAAATGTTTCAACTGCCGACGTAAAAAGGGCATATTCCTGACGTTTTGATGTTTGACCTAAGATCGGAATAATATCTGCAGATCCATCTTTTAAAGCAGTACAAACATCCGTCCAGTTTTGTTTTATTTCATAGCGATATCGAAGGCCGGCCCTTAAAGCAACTGCTTCAAAAACTCTAATCGCGAAACCATCAGGTTGGTCATTTTCATTTAGAATATAGTAAGGTGGATAGTCGTCTGGAATGACGACTACAAGTTCATCAGCAGCATCAACAAGCTGTTCCGCCTGAGCAACTTCAAACAGGGCTAAAGGCAGAAGAGCTAGTATTAAAAATTTAAAAATATTCACGTTGTATTGGCTATTCCCTTAATTAACCACTTACAGATATGTAATAAAAACATACTTTTTATTACACCCACCCCATTCAATTTAGATAGATTATAACCACAATAACAGTAGCTACTATCAAACAGTTTAGGTTTATATATTACAAACTGTAAGGCAATATCTGACGAGAGGTTATTACATTACGACCAATAGACTCTTACCCGTAAACCTGCCCGTTTAACGAATATTCCTGTTAGCAATTTTAACTTGTAATATTTCTTACTACCCGCATTGATACGATACAAAATTAAAATCATATATCAGATATTTTGACTTAATATAAGTCATCTTTAAGTCTCTTTATCAAAGATAATGTACTTTCTAGTTTATTAATTTATATTAACTTTAAATTCAGATCAACTATGTTTATACATTCATATTTAAACATAACACCCGGCGAATGAAGCATTAATCTAGAATAGTGTAAAAGTTAAACAGGACTTACCAGCAGAGACTCTTAGCATTCTCATGGAATATATACTTTCAAAACTTTCCCATCTATTAAAGGTGAACACTGGCAGTACCAATCATTGATAGTATTCATAGGTTATAAAACGTCAACTTAAGTCAGCAATTAGCTAGAGATAGTTAAACATGAACGCCATTTCTGTTAAAATTAACTGTACTCTTTGTTATTTATCTAAATAACTTTTTCAGTGAAAATATTTATTTAAAACCAATTACTAACTATAAAGATTCCCAATGAATACTAACAAAATCACAACACAGGCTTTTAATGATCAAAAGCCCGGTACATCTGGCTTACGTAAAAAAGTTAAGGTTTTTCAACAAACCAATTATCTTGAAAATTTTGTCCAGTCTGTTTTTCATGTGGCTGAAAATATCAAAGGAGAAACTCTGGTTTTAGGAGGCGATGGTCGTTATTACAATAAACAGGCTATTCAAATTATTCTTAAAATGGCTGCTGCCAATGGCATCGCTAAAGTGTTAGTAGGTCAGAATGGATTATTATCCACACCAGCCGTTTCTGCATTAATTCGACAACATAAAGCAGCAGGCGGAATTATCCTGTCTGCCAGTCATAATCCAGGCGGTCCAAATGCTGACTTTGGAATCAAATTCAACATCAATAATGGTGGCCCTGCTCCAACCCCTTTCACCGATGCTGTTTATGAATATTCACAACATATTTCATCCTACGATATGGTAGATTCAGCGGATATAGACTTGGATGCTCTGGGTCAGATAAACATCGGGGACATGCTGGTTGAAATTATTGACCCGGTCACTGAATATGCAGAATTAATGTCTCACCTGTTTGATTTTAATAGCATTAAGGCGATGTTTGATTCCGGGTTCACTATGCGTTTTGATGCCATGCATGCCATTACCGGGCCTTATGCCATGGAGATTATTGAAAATATTCTGGGAGCAGAACCAGGAACTGTAATTAATGCAGAACCACTGGAAGATTTCGGTGGCGGGCATCCTGATCCCAATCTGGTGCATGCACATGAACTTGTTAGTTTACTGAGCAACGAAAGTACACACAGTTTTGGAGCAGCATCCGATGGCGATGGTGATCGAAACATGATTATCGGTAAGAATTTTTTTGTAACCCCCAGTGACAGTCTGGCCATTATGGCAGCCAATGCTCACTTGCTACCCGGATATAAAAGTGGGTTAAGTGGCGTCGCACGTTCAATGCCAACCAGTGCAGCAGTTGATCGGGTCGCTGAGAAACTGGGCATTGAATGTTATGAAACACCCACCGGGTGGAAATTTTTCGGTAATTTACTGGACGACAATAAAATCACCCTTTGCGGGGAAGAAAGTTTTGGATCGGGTTCTGATCATGTAAGAGAAAAAGATGGCCTGTGGGCAGTATTATTCTGGTTGAATTTAATTGCCATTAAAAAGCAATCCGTTGCTAAAATAGTAACGGACCACTGGGCTCATTTCGGACAAAATTACTATTGTCGTCACGATTACGAAGCTATAGACAGTCAAATAGCCGATGACCTGATGTTACATCTTGTTAATTCACTGGATGATTTACAAGGACAATCTTTTGGTAACTACCGTATCGAGAATTGCGACAACTTCAGTTATACCGACCCTGTCGATAACAGTATCAGTAGTAACCAGGGTATTCGTCTGTTATTCAGCGATGGTTCCAGGATAGTTTATCGACTCTCAGGTACAGGTACAGAGGGCGCAACATTGCGAGTATATATTGAAAAATTTGAAGCCGATGTCTCTCAGCAAAATGGTGAAACTCAAAATGTATTATCTGATTTAATTGAAATAGCAAATAATGTGGCACAAATTAAGACTCGTACCGGTAGAATGGACCCAGACGTGATCACTTGATAATGAAAAATTAAAAAAAATAAAAACTGGTAATAAACTCATGACAGCAACTACCTTTCAATTAGAAGTTCGTCCCCAGATTCCTAAAGCGTTATCAGGGTTAATAGAGCTATCAAACAATCTGTTGTACAGCTGGGACAGGAATGCCCGAAGTTTGTTTTATCGGCTAGACCATACATTATGGGAACAATGCGACCATAACCCCAAGGTGTTTCTGCGTCGTGTCTCACAACAAATTGTTGATGATGCCACTAATGACAATATCTTCATGGAAGAATACTCACGCGTCATGTCGAGTTTCAATTCTTACCTGGCTAAAAATACTCATCATGAAATTGATGATTACCTGGATGCTGACAATGACCTTATAGCCTACTTTTGTGCAGAATTCGGTTTACACGAAAGCTTTCCGATCTATTCTGGAGGATTAGGCATTCTGGCGGGCGATCACTGTAAAGCAATCAGTGATCTTGGCGTACCTTTCGTTGCTATTGGCCTGCTCTACCGACAGGGCTATTTTAATCAGGAAATTGATGGGTACGGCAATCAGGTCGCAAGTTACAAAACAACCCACTTTAGCGAACTTCCCATTAAACGCGTGCTAAATGACAAAGGTGAAAAACTTAACATCAGCGTCGATATGGGCGGGCATGAGGTTCAGTTAAAGGCATGGACAGCACAGGCAGGCCATACCACGATGTATTTTCTGGATAGTAATATTCAAACGAATAGTGAAGAAGATCGTCAGATAACTTTCCGTTTGTATGGCGGCGACAAAACAACCCGTATCAAACAGGAAATAGTACTTGGCATAGGTGGTGTGAAGTTGATTCGGGAACTTGGTTTACAACCCACTGCCTGGCATATTAATGAAGGTCATGCTGCCTTTCAAATTCTCGAAAGATGCCGTGAAATTACCAACGAAAATATGGACTTTGCAGCAGCACTTGAGCAGGTTGCCGCTGGCACTGTTTATACAACTCATACTCCTGTACCTGCCGGACATGATATTTTTTCAGAAGATTTAATGGTTGAGTATTTTTCAAGCTTTTGCAAACGACTTAATCTTGAGTTTGATGACTTCATGAACTATGGACAATCACCAATAGCCGATAACAGTTTTAACATGACTGCTTTTGCTCTTCGAGGATCTCGTTTTCATAACGGTGTCAGTCGAATTCATGGCAGTGTCGCTTCTGAAATGGAATCTTACATCTGGCCGCAAATTCCGGTCAAAGAAAATCCCATTACCTACGTGACCAATGGTGTGCATGCCCCTACTTTTCTCGCCAGGGACTGGTTAAATCTTTTCGACATGCGCTTTCGTGAATGGCGCAACAAATTATTAGATTATGACTACTGGAACTGTATCGATGAGATTCCTGATCACCGCTTCTGGAGTTTGCGTCAGGAGTTAAAAAGCCAGATGTTAAGTGCTACCTGCAAACGAACTCTGCAACGCTGTAAACGCAATAGTAGTAATGAAACCCTGACCCGGCGTATTACAAAACATATGATCGAGGCGGAAACAGACATTCTGGTTTTAGGCTTTGCCCGTCGCTTTGCCACCTATAAAAGAGCCACTCTGTTATTCAGAGATCCAGAACGCCTTGCCCGTTTACTCAACGACCCAAAGCGCCCGGTGATGTTAATCTTTGCTGGCAAAGCTCACCCTAAAGACGAACCCGGTCAGGACTTAATACGAGCCATTCATGAATTTGCAAACCGTCCCGAATTTCTGGGAAAGATTATATTGCTTGAAGGTTATAACATGGCAATGGCCAGGAATCTGGTGGCCGGTGTTGATGTGTGGGTCAATACGCCCGAATACCCGCTGGAAGCCAGTGGCACATCAGGACAAAAAGCTGCCATCAATGGTGCATTAAATTTAAGCGTACTCGATGGTTGGTGGGGAGAAGGTTTCAATGGTAAAAATGGCTGGGGTATTTCACCCCATGGCCCCGAGACCAGCCCTGAAGTTCGTGATCATGAAGAAGCCAGCGATTTACTGGATATACTCGAACATGAAATTATTCCAACATTTTATAACCGGGGAACAAAGGGTTATTCCAAAAAATGGGTAAGACTTTCTAAGGAATCAATGAAATCCTGCATTCCACAGTTTAACGCTTCACGCATGGTAATGGACTACGTCAAAAATCTTTATACACCAGCGACTATTCATTATAAAAAACTGAAGCAGGACAACTCTGCACCGGCCAAACTACTGGCTTCCTGGAAAGCTCATATTAGATCGCAATGGCATAATATCAGCATTGAAAGAATGGATGATGAAGTCAGGTCCATTAATGATGGGGAATCGCTTCCTGTTAAAGTTAAAGCATCATTAAATGGTCTATCCCCTGATGATGTTGCCGTGGAATGCCTGGTAGTTAGTCATCATGACGATGAGAATATGTTTGAGAACCCTGATTTTTTCCGCTTTGAATATGAGGGTATGGAAGATGGAAAGCATGTTTTTTCCCTCGACTTGCAACAGCTTAATTCAGGAATAAATTACTACCGAATATGTATATTCCCACATCACAAGCTACTGGCTCATCCGCTTGAAACTGGTTTTATGGTTTGGCTTTAATATACTAAAAAATTGCACCACGAAGGACACGAAGAAAGTTTGTAGTTAAGGTTTTTGGTTGATTGGATATTAGGTTTTATGGAATAAGAGTAAGCTAATTTAGAAACCATTTGTTATCAATTTTTTACCTTCGTGCTCTTCGTGTTCTTCGTGGTGAACAATCTCTTTTGTAGTTCACCGGTTATAAAGTTTAATAAGTTTATTGAGGTCAGTTGATAAAGAGGGCCAGAGCTGCTCCCATTCGAAACTCCATGACCAGTTACCTTCGGTCGTGCTCGGTTCATTCATGCGATGTGAAGAATCGAGACTCAGAATATCTTGCATGGGCAATATCGCCAGGTTAGCAACTGATGCCAGTGCCATACGATTCAATACCCAGGGCATATCCAGATAAGCTTCCTCATCCACTCCCAGATAATCATGCAGGAAGCGTTTAGAGTTTTCATCCAGTGCAAGATACCAGCCAAGCGTCGTGTCATTATCATGCGTCCCGGTATAAACCACACAACGCTTTTCATGATGATGCGGTAAATACAGGTTTCGACTATCACCATCAAATGCAAATTGCAGTATTTTCATGCCCGGCAATGAAAACTGATTTCTTAACTCAACCACTTCATCTGTAATGACTCCCAGATCTTCAGCGACTAAAGGCAGCGATTTAAAATTTTCATTTAAAACCTGAAGTAATTCTTTACCCGGCGTTTTGACCCATTCTCCAATAATAGCGGTTTCTTCATCGGCAGGAATAAACCAGCTGGCTTCAAATCCCCTAAAGTGATCAACTCGAATGATATCGAATAATTCCAGTTGAGTAGCAAAGCGTTGAACCCACCAGTCAAATTTAGTCGACTGTAAATAATCCCAGTCATACAGTGGATTACCCCAACGCTGTCCGGTATCAGAAAATGCATCGGGTGGCACTCCTGCAATAAATTCACATTGCCCATCTTTATCCATCAGGAAATTTTCCCTGCAGGCCCATACATCAGAACTATCGAATGATACAAAAATGGGCATATCACCAAACAGCTTTACAGCTCTCTCATGCGCATAAGCTCTTAACTCGCTCCATTGAGTAAAAAACACAAACTGTTCAAATTCAATTTGAGCTATTTGTTCTGCATATTTTATACGAGCTTCTTTTAATGCTTTGTTCGTACGATGAGTTAAAGCTACAGGCCATTCATTCCATGAAACATCATCAAAGACCTCTTTGAGTACCATAAAAAGCGTAAAGTCATTTAACCAGTTTGCCTGCTTTTTAGTAAAAACCTTTAGATTTTTAGCCCAGGCTTTATCATTTTTATTAGAGAATTTTTGAAATGCAAGTTTTAAACATTGTGTCCGATATTCAGCACTGTCCCGAGGTATTTCCAGCTGAGACAAATCCAGCCAGTCATGATCAACCAGCCAGTCCAGACTGATTAATAAAGGGTTTCCAGCATTAACGGAAAGGCATTGATAAGGTGAGCCATCTTCATGAGTGGGGCCTAGCGGTAACATTTGCCAGACAGAGCAACCACTATCGGCCAGAAAATCTATAAACCGAAAAGCTTCAGGACCAATATCACCACCCAGAAAAGATCCCGGTAATGAAGTTGGGTGCAGTAGTAATCCCGCCCTTCTCTGCTCCAGCAATGTAGGTTCTATCAATTTTGCTTACCCGGTAACATCACACCACCCATCGCAGGTGCTCCACTACCATGAGAAAAAGCATGAGATAGATATTCCGGTGCTTCCCGGCCTAAAATACTGTACAGATTACACAGATGCATCCGATACTGTTCATCAAAGGCTTCTACAGAGTCTGAAGGATTATAATCGCCAAACCACCAGAACCAGTCAGAGCCTTCACAAATCGCCAGTTGCATCTCTGCTCTTTGTCGGTCTTCCTGATTGAGTTTATCCGTAGCCATCACCTGGTCATAAACATGTTTAGCATCGGTCAGCATATCCCAGGCACGATTTTTATCCTGTTCACCTATCCAGGTTGAGAAACTACCGTAAACCCAGCTTCCTGCAACAATGTTAGATAAGCTGATAGTTTCAGATTGTTGATCCAGATATTCTCCGTAGGTGGTTAAATTAATCTCTTCGTGCTCTGCCAGCTGTTTATACAATGCCGATAAAAAGTGATAGCCATTTTCCGGATAATATTCCCAGGCATTTTCACCATCAAGAATGATAGACACGATACCTTTTGGATCACCTTTACAGGCATTGGCAATATTTTTTATATTTACAATCAGATTCCCGACCGCATCATCAGCATGCCAATCGGAATATTTAAACCCGATTAAATCTGATAATCCATCATCACGAAAGAAACATACTGATTTATTATCTTTATATTGATAAGCCGTGTGAATGCAGTTATCAGTTCCCAGGTTAGAAGCCGCCAGAGAATTTCTTAAAACAGTTTCACCACTGGCAAGCCAGCGAATATCGCTGTTGGAAATTAATTCTACAGTTTCTCCGCTGATACTGCCCTCAGAAGGCCAGCAGCCCTGTGGAGAAAAACCAAAAATGCGTTGAAAAGTTTCCAGACCTTTTTGCATATGCCATTCACTACGTTGCTCACCACCAGGATATTTTGTTAAGCCAGGCAGAGGAGCATCAGGCATTGCATCTCTGGTACTTTCCATATCCAGTAGCAATGGAACTATCGGATGAGCATAAGGGGTCATAGATAACTCAATACGGTTATCCAGAGCCAGTTTTTTATAACGATCAATAACGGTGGAAGTCATGCCATGAATAATTTCAATCATGACACGCCGATCATGAATAGAATATAGACTGCCTTTATCCATTAACGCTTTGATACGTTTATCTTTTCTGCGTTCTGTTTCTGCCATCCAGGAAAGGTGATACCAAACCAGTAAATCCGCTATAAATTGATCATCATAATAATGAATAATCTCTGGCGTTTTAAGTATGGCTTTTGCCATATCAGCCAGCACCTTAAAATGATCAAACCGATTTATTAACCGCTGCTCATTGGCACGCAGGCAATCTTTTATCAGAGTAAGTCTTTTTTCTGGTTGTTTACTGATGACAGGTTCAGCAAGAGCTCTTAAAAGAGGATCAGATAAAGCTCGCCCATGATACAAATAACCGTTTAACTGACGACTGTAATCTTCTATCTGTTCCAGTAAAACGGGTGCGAAATTAACCACCGCTCGAGCACCGGGCACATCTTCAAGGTGTGCAGCCATATCGACATAATCTTTAATGGTATGAAGATATGTCCAGGGTAAACAGTATTCACCATTACGCAGATCCCGGTACTCCGGTTGATGCATATGCCAGTAAAGTACCAGGTTAATTTTATCTTTTTTACTCATAGCCGGGTCATCGGACATGGTGCAGTTCCTGTCCTAACATTTCAGGTGTCACAAGTACTACACCTTTGGGTGATACATGGTATTTATTTTTATCATCTTCGGTACTCACGCCTATTTTTGTCCCCTCTGGAATTCTGCAGCCTTTATCAATTATGGCATTTTTAATTTCACAGTGTTTACCAATAATAACATCCGGTAATACCACGGTGTCTTCAATCGTGGTGTAGTCATCGATACACACATCAGAAAATAATAATGAATGTCTTACCGTGGAGCCGGAAATAATACAGCCCCCGGACACCATCGAATCGACTGCCATGCCACGACGATCTTCTTCATCAAAAATAAATTTTGCAGGCGGTAATTGCTCCTGATAAGTCCAGATAGGCCAGTCGCCATCGTATAAATTTAAATCGGGCGTAATACCAATTAATTCAAGGTTTGCTTTCCAGTAGGCATCAACCGTACCCACATCTCGCCAGTAAGATTGTTGACCACTTTGAACATCACGAAATGGAAATGCGAAGACACGATATTTTTCGATGGCAGCAGGAATAATATCTTTACCAAAATCACGTGATGAACCGGGAGTATCATGATCTCGAACCAATTGTTCGAAAAGAAAATCTTTATTGAAAATATAAATCCCCATAGAACACAACGCTTCGCTATCACTACCCGGCATCAACTCAGGGTTTTCAGGTTTCTCTGCAAAGCTACTAATACGATTATTTTCATCAGCCCCCATAACCCCAAATTCTTTAGCTTCGGCGATTGGAACCTGTATGCACCCCACCGTTATATCGGCCTGATTTTCAACATGTTCGGCGATCATGTTTCCATAATCCATTTTGTAGATATGGTCACCTGCCAGGATCAGTACATATTTAGGATTATGCATGCTGATAAGGTCCATGTTCTGATAAATAGAGTCAGCAGTTCCCGCATACCAGGATGTATCACCCATGCGTTGCTGTGCAGGCCAAAGTTCTACAAATTCACCAAACTCACCTCTTAAGTGACTCCAGCCTTTTTGAGTATGAGTAATCAGTGAGTGTGCTTTATATTGTGTAATTACACCAATTCGACGTATACCTGAATTAACACAATTTGAAAGAGGAAAATCTATAATCCTGAATTTACCCCCAAAAGGCACTGCCGGTTTTGCTCGCCACTGGGTAAGCTGCTTTAAACGAGAGCCACGTCCACCCGCCATAATTAAAGCCATAGTATCTCGAGTCAGTCGACTTACAAACCTTAATGAATTTTCTGGTTTCATCTTTATTTCCTTTAAAAGGCATGAAAAATTTTACCAACTTTCATATAACAAATAGATTAAATTTATGCATCAACCTGTAGGATTATTGATAAAATCAATCAGCATTAATTAAACTTAAATCGTACTGGATAGATTTATGTCATTTATTTTATATAACTAACTTGTATATTGAAATCGACTTTGAATACATTTAGGTAATGATTGAGCTATATCAATTAGCTCTCGAAGCTGAAACATATCTGGTTAGAAATAACGACCTGATCCCGTGAGAAAATTTGGCCACATACTGTAATGAACCGAAAAAAAAACAAACCCTCTTTATCCGCTGGACAGGCAAAGATATTAAGCGCTCGTCATTATGATCCTTTTGAAGTTTTAGGTTTACATCAGAATAATAAAAAAGCCAGTATTAGCATATTCGCTCCAAACACCCAGCAATTATCCATCCTGCCCGGGAATTTAGAACTGACCCGTGTACCCGGTAGCGATTTTTTTGAATGGACAGGAAACGCATCAGAAATCACCAGTCCCTATCAATTACAGCAACTTTCAAGTTCTGGTTTCAAATCAACTTTTTACGATCCCTACTGTTTTCCTGCTCAACTTTCTGATTATGATCTGCATTTGTTTACTGAAGGAAAACACTGGCATATTTATCGAATTTTAGGTGCCCACCTTCATTCAGTAGACGGTGTAGAAGGTGTACTTTTTGCCACCTGGGCTCCAAGTGCAGAAAGAGTCAGCATCATTGGTGACTTCAATGACTGGGATGGACGACGCCATCAAATGCGAAATCGTGGCAGCACCGGGGTATGGGAACTGTTCATTCCCGGGTTAGAGATTGGTTGCCTGTATAAATTTGAAATCAGAAATCTCCACAGCGGTGAAATTCTACAAAAAACCGACCCCTATGGCCGACAATTTGAAAACCGCCCAAAAACGGCATCAGTTGTAACTCACGAAAATGTTTATGACTGGACTGATGAAAGCTGGATGACACAACGTTTACAACATGACTGGCTTCATCAACCAATGTCTATTTATGAACTTCATCTGGGTTCCTGGCAAAGGGACGATCAGGGCAACTTTCTCAATTATCGTGACATTGCCCATAGACTGGTCGAATACATTAAAGAAACCGGATTCAATTACATTGAGTTACTACCTATAACCGAACATCCGTTAGATGCATCCTGGGGTTATCAAACTACCGGGTATTTTGCACCTACCAGTCGTTTCGGTGACGTCGATGATTTCCACTATTTCGTCGACTATTTACATAACCATGATATTGGCATTTTGCTTGACTGGGTTCCGGCGCATTTCCCTAAGGATTCACATGGACTTGCGAGGTTTGATGGCAGTTCACTTTACGAGCATGAAGATCCACGAAAAGGAGAGCATCGTGACTGGGGCACCTTAATTTATAACTACGGACGTAATGAAGTAAAAAACTTTCTGTTATCCAGTGCATTATTCTGGCTAGAAGAATTCCACCTGGATGGCCTGCGAGTCGATGCAGTTGCATCGATGTTATATCTGGATTACTCACGTGAAGCCGATGACTGGGTTCCAAATATTCACGGTGGTAATGAAAACATAGAAGCTATTGAATTTTTTCGAGAGTTAAATACCGTTACCCATGCCGAACATCCTGGCACCATGGTCATAGCCGAAGAGTCTACTTCCTGGCCACAGGTCACTCGACCTACCGATATTGGGGGTCTGGGCTTCTCTATGAAATGGAATATGGGATGGATGCACGATACGCTTAATTATCTATCCAAAGATCCTGTTCACCGGCACTACCATCACAGCCAACTGACCTTTGGCTTGCTCTATCTTTTCAGTGAGAACTTCGTTTTACCTTTCTCTCATGATGAAGTTGTGCATGGGAAGTCCTCCATGTTAAATAAAATGCCCGGTGATGAATGGCAGAAATTTGCAACCTTACGTTTACTCTACACTTATATGTTTACCTATCCCGGTAAAAAACTTTTATTCATGGGATGTGAGATAGCACAGAGTCTGGAGTGGAACCATGATAAATCTCTGGATTGGCATTTGCTTGAATACCCTTTACATCAGGGGGTAAAAACTCTGGTGGGTGATTTAAATAATTTGTACAAACATCAACAAGCTTTGCATAAATATGATTTTGAACCAAAAGGTTTTGAATGGATAGATTGCAATGATACTGACCAGTCAATATTGTCATATGTTCGTAGCAGCGAACATGAAACACTGATTGTCATTTTAAATTTTACACCCGTTCCGAGAGAAAACTATCGAATTGGTGTGCCACAAGAAGGTATTTATGCTGAAATCCTTAATTCTGACTCGGAATATTATGCCGGTAGCAATGTCAGTAATGGAGTACACGTTCAGTCTGATAATATTGCCTGGATGAACCGCCCTGTTTCTCTTTCACTGACCCTGCCTCCGCTGGCAGGCATTGTGTTAAAATTGCAAACATCATGAAACGCAAAATTCTCTACATTAGCAGTGAAGCATACCCGCTGATTAAAACAGGCGGACTTGCTGATGTGGCCGGTAGTCTGCCCACTGCTTTACATAATAACGATCAGGATGTTTGCCTGTTATTACCGGCTTATCAGACGATACTCGATAAACTCAGCGAGAAAAAAGTCGTCGCTGAAACCAGTCACTATGGCCAGGAAATCAGAATTCTGGAAACCACCCTGCCCGGCTCTAGTATAAAAACCTGGTTAGTCGATTGCACTCAAATGTTTGACCGCCCTGGAAATCCTTATCTTGCTGACGATGGAATTTCCTGGCCAGATAATGCAGAACGATTTGCTCTTTTTGCACAAACTGCCGTTGATATTGCACTGAATCGATGTGGGTTATCCTGGCAACCGGATGTTGTTCACTGTAACGACTGGCAGTCAGCTCTGGTTCCGGCATTATTAAAAACTTTTCCAAAAGGTCCAGCCACAGTATTTACCATTCATAATATGGCTTACCAGGGAATCTTCAGTAGTCAGACTTTTTTTGATCTGGGTTTACCCGCTGGATTGTGGGGCATGTATGGCCTTGAATTTCATGACCAGTTTTCATTTATTAAAGGTGGCCTGGTGTATTCCGATCGTATAAATACGGTCAGTCCAACTTATGCAAAGGAGATCCAGCAGGCTGAATTCGGTTATGGACTTGACCCATTACTTAATCATCGAAGTCAGCAGTTATCAGGCATTATCAATGGAATAGATACTGATGTATGGAATCCTGAAACGGATAAACTTTTAGTACAAAATTACAGCCGCGATTCTCTCAGGGGGAAACTGGAAAACAAATTAGTCCTTCAAAAACAACTGAACCTGCCGGTAAAAAAAGGTATACCTATAATTGCTATGATCAGCCGACTGGTTGAACAAAAAGGCCTGCAAAGCATTCTGGATGCCATGCCTGAATTGATGCAATTACCATTGCAAATCGTTATTCTTGGTAGCGGTGAAAAACATTATGAAGAAGCATTGCTCGACTGGGCTAATCAATTCCCGGATAAGTTATCTCTAACAATTGGATATAACGAAGTTCTGGCACACCAGATAGAAGCCGCAGCAGACATGTATTTAATGCCCTCAACTTTTGAACCCTGTGGGCTGAACCAGTTATACAGTCTTTGCTATGGCACCTTACCACTGGCTCGTAATGTGGGAGGCCTTGCAGATACCGTTATTGATACAAACGACTTAACGCTAGCTGATAATAGCGCCAATGGTTTTATAGTTTCGCAGAATACTGCTGAATCACTTTTATCGACGTTAAAGCAGGCTCTTGAAACTTATCAGAATCAAAAGCTGTGGAAACAGTTGCAACACAATGCAATGTCTCCAGATCGATCCTGGCAATCCAGTGCCCTGCAGTATATTGATCTGTACGAAAAAGCCATACAGGATAATAGCCATCGCTTTTAAAGAAAGGTTTCACTCAACAATTTGTAGGGTGTGCCGTGTGCACCTTGGTCGTTACTACTGAAATTCAATGGTACGCACGGCGCACCCTACTAGTAACTTCACAGTATTCAGATTGGTCAGAACAAGAAATAAATTCATTTTTTGAACTGACTTCTTACAGGATTAAGCTGCAGCCAGTTTTTTTGATGCCACTAAGCAATCTTCACGCCAGATACAGTCATTCTGATCACAATCTGCCGCGCCAGGAGAGGCAAAGCAGGCATTATTCCCTTCAACAGTCTGTATCTCCCTGACCAGGTTCAACTTACTCATTCTGGATGTTTTAATATCCATCGTTTTGGCTATAGCCCGTATTTCCTGCATATTCATATTTTGTTCCTCTACCTGTATTTAAATAATAATTTTATCTATTCTTTTTGACACTAAGATATCACTTCTGTTCCAGCATAGACGCATGAGCTGCAGCCAGACGCGCTGAAGGTATGCGTGGTCCTGAACAGGAAACATAGGTCAACCCGATTTTATTGAAAAAATGAATCGATTGAGGATGCCCACCATGTTCACCACAAACACCCATGCGCATATCAGGACGTGTTTTACGGCCCCACTCAATAGCCAGTTCCATTAATTTTCCAACACCTTTTTCATCGACAACTTCAAAAGGGTTATCCTGTAAAATTTTCTTTTCGGCATACATCGGTAAAAATTTATTTTCAGCATCTTCACGTGAGAATGAGAATGTAGCCTGAGACAAATCATTGGTTCCGAAAGAAAAGAACTCAGCTTCTTCAGCCAGGCAATCAGCCCGCATACAGGCGCGTACTACTTCAATCATAGACCCAAACTTGAAATCGACTTTGACACCATACTGCTCTTCAACTTCTTTGTGAATTTCAGTCACGTAAGATTTAACTCGAATTAACTCTTCAGAAGTACAAACCTGCGGCACCATAATTTCAGGACAAACCACATCTCCTTCTTTAGTACATTCAGCGGCGGCTTCTAGCACTGCTCGAATTTGCATCGAATAAATTTCAGGAAAAGTAATGCCCAGACGAACACCACGATGTCCCAACATAGGATTGGTTTCGAACAAATTTCGAACCATTTTCAAAACACGTGTTTTCTTCTGAATAACTTCGTCAACCAGGTGAGAATCCGCCAGGTAACGAACACGTTTCTGTTCACCGGTTTCACTGTACATCTGCTCTACTGCATCACTTAATACATTCATGCCCTGAACGGTATCTCTGAGTTGATGAAGTTGATCCAGCTCATCCACTAATTGTTGCTCAGAGGGTAAAAACTCATGGATCGGAGGATCCAGCAAACGGATAGTGACCGGTCTTGGAGTCATCACTTTCAGAATACCTTTGAAGTCTTCACGCTGAATAGGCATCAGTTTATCGAGGGCTTCCTGACGTTTTTCTGCTGTATCAGCGATTATCATATCGATAACGATAGGCAATCTTTCTTTTGCATTAAACATGCGCTCTGTTCGACACAGACCTATGCCCATAGCGCCGTACTTCAATGCCTGTTTTGCATCTTGCGGTGAGTCGGCATTTGCCATCACAGCCAGTCTTGCACGTTTATCAGCCCATTCCAGTAATACATCAAGTTCAGATGAAAATTCAGCTTCAATCATATCGACTTCACCCAGGTAAACATCCCCTGTAGTTCCATCTATAGTGATCAAATCACCTTCCGTAATTATATTTTTACCGACTGAAGCAGCACGTGCTCTGACATCTACATGAATACCTTCTGCACCCGCTACACAGGGTTTACCCATGCCTCTGGCAACAACAGCAGCATGAGAGGTTTTACCGCCACGTGCTGTTAAAATTCCCTGAGAAGCAAAAAAACCATGGATATCGTCAGGTTTTGTCTCTTCACGTAACAGAATAACCCGTTCACCAGCACGACCTCTTTTTTCAGCAGTATCTGCATCAAAAACTGCATGACCTACAGCAGCACCCGGTGAAGCCGGTAAACCACGAGCAACCGGAATAGATTTTGTCTGGCTGTCAAGACGGGGAAATAATAACTGCTCTAGTAAGTCAGGTTGAATGCGTAACAAAGCCTGATTTTTATCGATCATCGCTTCTCTGACCATATCCACAGAAGTGCGTACCATTGCTGCAGCATTCATCTTGCCATTACGTGTTTGCAGGCAATACAACACACCTTTTTCGATGGTAAATTCAAAGTCCTGAACTTCGTGATAATGGGCTTCGAGTTTATCGCGTAACTGTTTTAGCTGTTTATACAGTTTGGGCATTTCATCAAGCATGGCATCAATAGGTTTTGGAGTACGCACTCCAGCCACCACGTCTTCGCCCTGAGCATTGGTCAGATATTCGCCAAACAGCTCGTTGGCTCCGGTATCAGGGTAACGTGTAAACCCAACACCGGTAGCACAATCGTTACCCAGGTTGCCAAAGACCATGGTGCAAATATTTACGGCAGTCCCATTTGCCATCTCTGGGGTAATATTAAATTCGTGACGATAATCCACTGCTCGCTTACCATCCCAGGAATTAAAAACAGCCTTGATAGCTATTTCGAGTTGCACATAGGGGTCTTCCGGGAAAGGTAAACCCGTAACCCTTTTGACAACTTCAAGAAAACGTTCAGAGATATGTTTAAGATCGGACGCAGTCAGAGCAAGATCTTCTGTTACACCGAGTGATTGCTTAACCTGATCAAACTCATCATCGAATTCTTCATCCGCAATTCCCAGGGCCACTTTACCGAATAGTTGAATAAATCGGCGATAGGAGTCATAACCAAAACGTTCATTTTTAGTCAGTTTAATCAGTCCTTTTAAGGTCTCACTGTTTAAACCAAGGTTTAACACGGTATCCATCATACCTGGCATCGACATGGCAGAACCAGATCGAACAGACACTAATAAGGGGTTTTTACTACCACCAAATGACTTACCGGTTTTCTCTTCCAGCGCAACCATATTTTTGCGTACTGCATCCATAACACCTTCAGGAAGGTTTTCTTTATCGTCCAGGTGTTTCAGGCAAGTTTCAGTGGTAATTACAAAACCTGGAGGAACATTCAAGCCAATCTGGGTCATTTCACAAAGGTTAGCGCCCTTGCCTCCCAGTAACATTTTGTTCTTTCCATCACCTTCTTCGAATGTATAAACACTCTTGTTTTTCCTGGTCATTATTAATACTCTATTTTAGAGGTTGCACGGTTGATAAAGGCATGCTTAATTAAATGGCTGAATAACCCTAATAAGCCATACCTGATTTATACATTTGAGTATGGCATAGGCATTTATTTTGTAAGTTGAGCCAAATCAATAATAGCTTCAAAAGCAAGTTTTACTGTTACTGAAAAACTTAGTACTTCAGGTAAAGTTCACTAATCCTAAACACTCAATATTTAACTCTCAATATTGATCTATATCAATACAACAAACGACTTCCCTCCTATACTTCAAATGATATGGATGAAACCAGGCCAGCTTTATTTTGCTTATTTACAGGTCATTTAATAACTCAATATAATGTCTAAACAAATTCAGAGAAATGTGCCCTTATGAGGTTCACATTAAAATCTCAAGTTATCCTGATTATGACGATTACTTTTACAGTCGCTCTAATCATTTTGATTTCTCTGCTCTACCAAAACCAGAAAAATCACATCATTCATGATGGAGTCACCCAGGCTCGGAATATTCGTAATATCCTGATGTCTACTCGACGGGTATATCATCATCAATTTACCGAAAGTGGTATCCCTCTGAACAGTAAAACACTGGGGTTTTTACCTGCTCATGCACTGGCAAAAATTTCAAAGGATTTCTCAAACTGGTCAGAATCTGGTATGAGTTTTAATAATGTCTCAGATCACCCTCGTAACCCCGACAATGCAGCTGATGATATTGAGTTGGCTGCCATGCAATATTTCCGTACTAACCCAGGCAAAAAAGAGCGTTTTGTACCCTTTATAAATAACAGGGGTGAGTCATTTTTTCATTTCAGCATGCCCATTTATGTTGAAGAATATTGCCTAAAATGTCATGGAAAAAGGGAAAATGCTCATCCTACAATCAGATCACGTTACGCAGAGAGTTATGATTACCAGGTTGGTGATTTACGTGGGTTAATGAGTATCAAGTTACCTGCTGAAACAATGAAAAGAGCATTCTTAAAAAATACAATGATGGTTGGAACAGCTTTTCTGGTAACGTTATTTATAAGCCTGATATTTATTTACTTTGTTATACGAAATAAACTTTTAAGGAATTTAATAAACTTAATAAACGCAAGCAAAAACATCTCTAAAGGCAATTATGACTTTAGTTTACCCTTAACAGGTCAGCAAGAGTTTGATGAGGTTTCAACGGCCTTTAACTTGATGCTAGATAGAATCCGACAACGTGATAAGGAACAACAACAGTTACTGGAAAATGCTCATCGTTATCAGCAGCAAATGGAGTCATTTTTTAATAATACTTCTACTGTCATCTATATTAAGGATTTATCAGGAAAGTACCTTTTTATAAATAAAATGTATGAAAGTCTGTTTAATATTTCTTTAGATAAAATTATCGGAAAAACTGACAAGGATCTTTTTCCAGATCACTACACCGAAAACTTTAGCTCTAATGATCGCCAGGTCATTGAAACCAACAGTGTCATTGAGTTTGAAGAAGAAGTACCTGTTGGTGATAACAGTCACACTTACATTTCCATTAAATTTCCTCTTCAATCACGAAATGGAGAAACATATGCGGTTTGTGGCATTTCAACCGATATAACTGAGCGTAAGGCTATCGAAATTAACCTTCAAAAACAGACAGAAATCTGGGCCAGTTTAATGGCTTCTGTCAACGAAGGAATATTTGGACTGGATAACCAGGGTAAATGTATATTTTGTAATGCCACATCACTCAAGTTACTGGGTTATAAAAGTGAATTAGAGCTTACCGGTAAGAATCTTCATTCATTAATTCATTATAAATATGCTGATGGAAAACCCTATCCTTTTGAATCCTGCCACATGTCCAATGTGTTTAAAACTGGTAAAGCAGTATTGATTGAAAATGAAGTATTCTGGCGAGCAGATGGACAGAGTATTCAGGTTACTTACCGTGCCAACCCTATTTTACATTCATCAGAAATAACCGGTGTTGTGGTTACTTTTGAAGAGATAACAGAACGGCTTGAAATTCAGCGGCAGTTGCAGGAAAAATATGAAGAGTTACAGGTCTTTAATACACTGGCGGTAGGTCGTGAGTTAAAGATGATTGAATTGAAAAAAGAAATCAATCAGCTTTTAGTTGATCAGGGTTTAGTAGAAAAATATGTAGTGGATGAATCTTCATGAGCCGCATAATTCATATCAGTATGATTCTTGGTTTTATTGTACTAATCACTTTCTCCGTTAATTTAAATGCTTCTGACCCTTCTATTTTGGTCACTTCTTCAAGTGTTGAATTTAAAATTGGAGTGCTGGCCTATAAAGGTAAACTAGATGCTATAAATAAATGGAGTGCCCATGAAACACTTCTTAATAAAAAATTAGCACCTATAAAATTTAAAATCATTCCTCTCTCTTATAAAAATAATGAATTAACTCAAGCAGTTGCAAATCAGGAGGTCAATTTCGTAATAACAAACCCTGGTCACTATACAGAGCTGGAGTTAAATGGATATGTCTCTCTACTGGCTACGCGACGTTTATCCAGTACATCAGGAATACTGGATAATTTTGGTGGAACGGCTATCGCCCTTTCATCAAGGAAAGATATTAATCGCTATTCTGACCTTGGTGGAAAAGAAATACTTATACCTTCTAAATCGAGTCTGGGTGGGTGGCAAGTTCATTTACGTGAAGCTTTATCTCAAGGAATTGATTTACGTACTCAGGCAGAAATCATTGAATTAAAAAATCATAGAAAAGTTATTTTGTCGATTCTGAAGGGCAATGCTGACGTAGGGTTTATTCGTTCTGATCTTATAGAAGAATTAGCCAATCAGGGGGAATTAAAATTTAATCAGATAAAAATAATTAATCAAATTAACGAGAGTGATTACCCCTATCTATTAAGTACCCGCCTATATCCTGAGTGGCCTTTTGCAATGGTCAACGGAACTTCTCCTGATGTAGCCCATAAGGTATTAAAAGTATTACTGAACCTAAATAATGCTGACCCCGCAGCAAAGGCAGCCGGTATTTACGGATGGGGTATACCCGGAAAATATTCTCGTGTTAGAGAGCTATTTATGGAGGCCAGTCTTGGTCCCTATAAACCAAAACCAGTCACCCTGTTTTCAGTGGTCAATACATACCGGTATCAATTTCTTCTATCATTGATTATTTTCATATTGTTATTCTTTGGCTTTATAAAAAGTAACAAGATGAATAGCCTTCTACAGCAGGAAATAAAGAAGCAAAAGATAGCCGAATAGCGTCAACTGCAGTCATATAACACGCTCACCACCATTTTGAACAGTATGGATTCAATCGTCTACATAGCCGATATGGAAACCTATGAATTACTGTTTATCAATAAATATGGAATAGATATTTTCGGAGATGTTAAAGGAAAGACTTGCTGGAAAACACTTCAAAATGATCAAACGGGCCCTTGCGAGTTTTGTACTAATAAATTTCTGGTTTCTGCAAAAGGCAAACCTACAGGCATTTATACCTGGGAGCACCAAAATACTTCCAATAATAAATGGTATGAATGTCGAGATCAGGCAATTTACTGGTTTGATAATCACCTGGTTCTAATGGAAATTGCTACTGACATTACCCAGCGAAAATTGCAGGAAAAAGAACTGATATCACAGGCTGCTATCTGGAGCAGCCTAATGGCTTCTGTTCATGAGGGAATATTTGAAATAGATCAATCAGGTAACACTACTTTTTTCAATACTACCGCATTAAATTTATTGGGATATTCCAAAGAGTCAGCACTTAAAGGAAAGAGTATTCATGCCTTAATTCAACATAAATATGCCAATGGGAAACCTTATCCAGTTCAGTCCAGTCAAATCTTAAATGTGCTTAAAACCGGGAAGGATATATTTATTGACGAAGATATTTTCTGGCGCGCTGATGGTCAGGCAATCCCTGTCTCTTATCATGCGACCCCAGTTAATGAATCTACCGGTATAACGGGAGTAGTCATTACCTTTGAAGATATTTCAGAAAGGCTAAAAATTCGACAACAAGTTCAGGACAAAGTTCAAGAGCTGGAACAATTTAATAAATTAGCAATTGGGCGTGAAATAAAGATGATTGAATTAAAAAAAGATATTAACCGATTGTTAAAAGAGCAAGGAAAAGATAATAAATTTAACCTTGACGAATTATTATGATGAGCAAAAAAAATACGTCACTTTTATTCAACTTCTTGTTAATTACATTTTTGTTAGGGGGACTTTTTTTTCCCACAAAGAGTTTAGCTGAACATGTATTTGAGGAAGTATTCAATAAACATGGTGTTGTGATGCTGGTGATTGACCCCAGCAATGGACAGATAACCCGGGCAAACCCTGCCGCTAGTCAGTTTTATGGTTACCCTCAAAAACAGCTGGAACAGATGTCAATTCAGCAGATAAACACATTAACCCGGGAACAGGTTGCAGATGAGCGTAACCGCGCTAAAACCGAGCAACGAAATTATTTTATCTTCCGACATCGTCTGGCAAATGGCAGTACTCGTTCGGTCGAAGTTCACTCCTATCCGATTGACTTTGACGGCAAGACACTGCTTTTTTCTATCATTATTGATATCTCTGAAAAAACAGAACTTAAGGATGCAGTGATGCACAATCAGCAGCAACTGGAACAGACCATCCAACAGCAGACAGACAAAATTAATTTACAAAATGAGAAGAAACTAATCATTGTATCTTTAGGTAGTTCAATCCTGATGCTATTACTGGTTTTACTCTGGATTAGCCGAAATAGAACCCGTATTCTTAATATTGAGCTGGAGTCTCAGCAAAAAAGCCTCTCTGAAGTCAATGAACGTTTAACCCTGGCTGCCGAATCTGCCGATTTCAGTGTATGGGACTGGAACTTAGTGAGCAATGAATTGATGTGGGATAAAAAAGGCTTTGATTTACTAGGCCTTGATGAACAAAATTTTCAGCTTACCCCCGATAACTGGAAAAAATGTATACACCCTGAAGATTTAGATAATGTGCAAAATGCAATATCTTTAGCCATTAAAGGTGAACTCAATGAAATTGAATACCAGGTTATTCTACCATCGGGTTTAACCCGTGATATTAGATCTAAAGCAGTTTTAATTTCCGATAACAATGAACCTGTACGATTAACCGGTGTATCGTTTGATATTACCGACAAAAAAAAGGCCGAACAGGAAATTAAAGATAGCGAACAACGCTACAGAACCATCGTAGATACTATCGCTGAAATTGGTGAAGGTTTATTTATTGTAGATTCAAACTATCAGATACGTTACATGAACAAGGTGATGATTGACTGGTTTGGAGACCAGACGGGCAAGACTTGCTATCAGGCTGTAGCTGGCCTGGAAAATAAATGTCCCTACTGCAAACTGGATGAAATTATTTCAGATGGTATAACCACACATTATGTACCTACTACCGATGATGGACGTACTTTTGAAATAGTTGCCACGCCAATTTTAAATCTGGATGGAAGCACATCCAAAATGGAAGTTATTCGTGATATTACCAGTCGAAAAAATGCGGAGCTTCAATTAGAACAACGTATTCAGGAATTAACAGGTGCTCGCAAAGCTTCATTGAATATGATGCAGGATCTGAATACATCCCGCATGGAAGCAGAACAGGCTAACCAGTCAAAATCACAGTTTCTGGCTAACATGAGTCATGAAATTCGAACACCGTTAAACGCAGTAACTGGCATGAGTTACTTACTAAAGCAAACTCAGTTAACGGATAACCAAAATCAGTATGTCGATACAATTCACAATTCGATGACTCATGTAACGGGTATTATTGATGATTTGCTGGATTACTCTAAAGCTGAAGCAGGAAAACTTGAACTGGAATCCATAGCATTTGATCTTGACCACGTACTGGATAATTTAACTGAAATTACTCTGCAAAAAGCTGAAGTGAAAAATATTGAGTTATTGTTTGATATTCCATTACATATTCCACGAAATCTTATTGGCGACCCCACCCGGCTAGGACAGATACTCATTAATCTCACTGGAAATGCGGTTAAGTTCTGTGATAAAGGAGAAGTCGTTATTGCTATTTCTGTTGAGCAGACCCATCGCTCATCGGTTGAACTTATATTTTCAATCAGAGACTCAGGCATAGGCATGACTGAAACACAGATATCGCATTTGTTTGAAGCATTTAAACAGGCCGATAGTAGCATTACAAGACGCTATGGAGGTACCGGTCTGGGACTCACGATCTCTAAATACCTTATTAATTCGATGGGCGGAGACATCCACGTGACAAGTTCTCCGGATGAAGGCTCCATCTTTACTTTCAATGCAATATTTAAACTTCAATCTGAACAAAAGAACAAACTTTTTCATTTACCTGATCACCTGAAAAATCTTAAATTACTCATCGTGGATGACAATAGTACTTCTTGTGAAATACTGGCTTCAATACTCTCCTCGTTATCATTTGAATATGAAATCGTCAATTCTGGACAAGAGGCTATTGATAGCTTATTGCTGGCTAATCAATCTACTCAGTACAAAAATTATGATCTGGTCTTGCTGGACTGGATGATGCCCGACATGAATGGTGTTGAAACCGCTATAAAAATAAATCACGATTTAAAGCTGGATAAACCACCTATGATAATTATGGTGAGTGGGTATGATCGAGAAAAGGTCATGTCACAGGCCAGTTTAGCAGGTTTAAATGGTTATATTCATAAGCCGGTTAATGCTTCAGTACTTTTTGATGCCATGATGATGGCTTTAGGTGAAAACTTACCCAAAGCTTACCAGCGAGGTCAACTTAAAAATCAAACAGTATCAGCACATATTGATGGTGGTGGTCGTAGAATTTTAATTGTAGAAGACCAGCCCACAAACCGATTAATTGCAGTGGAAATACTGGTTCGAAATGGTTTTACTGTTGAATCGGTGGAAAACGGGGAACTGGCAGTAAAATTGATTAAAAAAGATCCTTCAGTCTTTGATTGTATTCTGATGGATTTACAAATGCCCGTAATGGACGGTTATGACGCAACTTTGAAAATTCGTCAATTTGTCTCTAAAGAAGATTTACCAATCATCGCTATGACGGCTCATGCATTTGAAGATGAGAAACAAAAGTGTTTTGATGCAGGTATGAATGCTCATATTTCTAAACCGATTGATATTGGACATTTATTAGCTGAACTATCCCAATGGTTAGATATAAAACCTCAGCAACCATTACAGGAAGATAATATAACCAATATACCATTAGTAATCAGAGGCATTGATATTAATGATGGTTTACAGAGAGTGATGGGAAACAGGCAGTTATACTTTAAATTGCTTGAAAAATTTCCTGAGCAGTATGATGAAATTCTCCAAAGTATTCACTATGCCATCAGTAAAAATGATATTGAAACAGCAGAAAAAGCCGCTCATACGCTGTCAGGTAGTGCAGCCAATCTTTCAATGAACCCGCTTCATGCAGCAGCAAAACATCTGCAAAATACATTAATTTCCAGGCAAAATCATACTGATGCTCTCGCACAGCTTGACCAGCAATTTTCTTTAGTGATTAATTCAATAACAGAGTTTCTGAAAAAACGTAATAGCATCAGTATTAACGGAGAAGATAAAAGCAAAGCTAATGTGCAGCTTCAACAAGTCACCATTAGTGACGACACACTTGCAAAATTACTGAACGAGCTGGCCACTATGCTGGATACTAATGACATGCGTGCCAGTCAAAAAATAAATGGTCTGCTTAAAGTTATCAACAATAAAGCAGATACCAAGATATTAACCGACATAAACAACCATATTGAACAACTTAATTTCTCATCAGCCCTGAAAAAAATTAAAGCATTTGCTCAAAGCAAAGATATCTCGCTGGCCAGTGGATAACAGCATGTCAAAGCCTTTTGAAAAACCAAGTATTTTAATCATCGATGATACACCAGACAGTATCACCATCCTCAATCAGATACTGCAACAGGAGTATCGTGTTCTTTTTGCATTAAATGGTTCAAAAGGTTTATCCATTGCCCGACAACAAAAACCAGACCTAATTCTACTGGATGTATCCATGCCTGAAATGGATGGTTACCAGGTATGTCGTGAGCTAAAGGCAAATCCTGACACCCGAGATATCCCTGTCATATTTGTCACTGCAAGAGATCAGGATGATGATCATGAAATGGGTTTTAGACTGGGTGCTGTTGATTACCTGACTAAACCGGTAAGACCTTCAACGGTAAAAGTTCGAGTTAAAAACCAGTTACAATTACGTCGTAGTGAAGAATTGATTTTACATCAGGCACTGTATGACAGCCTGACAAACTTGCCTAACCGAAGTTTAAGCATGGATAGATTACGCTATGCAATAACCAATGACAGCCGGGATCTCCTGAAAACAGCATTGTTATTCATTGATCTGGATAATTTTAAAAAAATAAATGATACATTGGGGCATGATGCAGGCGATCAGCTACTCAAAGAAACCGCAGCACGTTTAAATCGATGTGTACGCAGAGGAGACACAGTCGGTCGACTGGGTGGCGATGAGTTTATTATCATTTTGTCGGCTCTGGAGCATACGGTTGATGCCAAACTGGTCGCTGATAATATCATGCGACTGTTTGCAAAACCGGTAAAGATTTCCCATATGGAGTTGCTTATTACCGTTAGTATTGGCATTTCATTTTCTCCCGATGACAGTAGAGATTACAAACAGTTACTGGTTAATGCAGATACCGCTATGTATCAGTCCAAACAGTCTGGAAGAAATAATTATCATTTATTTAATGGTGAAATGAATCAGACAGTGATGCGTCGCATGACCCTGGAAAATCATTTACATCATGCTCTTGAAAAAAATGAGTTTTGTGTTTATTACCAACCACTCATAGAAACTACCTCCCGAAATATAATAGGTGCCGAAGCACTAATACGCTGGGATAACCCTCAATTGGGCAGAGTATCACCCGATGAATTTATCGGTATCGCTGAACAAATTGGCATCATCGAGCAGCTTGGTGTTTATGTATTACAACAAGCCTGTCATTTTTTTAAAGACTTAACCGGATCTGATGGTCAGCCATTAACTATTGCAGTTAATGTTTCACCACAACAATTCAGACAAAATCATTTACCTGACTTAGTGGATAATATTTTAAAAGAAACCGGTCTGGAACCAGAACAACTCGAACTGGAAGTTACTGAAGGTTTACTACTAGGTTCTCAAAGTAATATCAAAGATGCCTTATTGGCATTACGCCAACTGGGGGTACATTTTTCAATGGATGATTTTGGAACCGGATATTCTTCCCTGAGTTACCTACGTGAATTTCCATTTTCAATTATTAAAATTGATCGATCCTTTATTTCAGACCTGCAAAATAAACCTGAAGACCAAGTCTTAGTCACTGCGGCTATTGCCATGGCACATGCGTTAGATATGAAGGTTATTGCAGAAGGTGTTGAAACGGAATTTCAATTGCAATTTCTTAAGGAAAAGCAATGTGATATTTGCCAGGGTTATCTGTTTAGTAAACCCGTTGATGGTGATAATTTTAAACAGTTATTAACTCAGCAAGAAAAATAATTTCTTACCACTTCAGACTTGATTCTGTTAAAAAAACAATTTTTATTACAGAATAGTATTAATTGAAAATAATATAAAAAAACGAGTGTGACGGAAACAGGGGGATGCCCCGCCACACTCTTACATCATGCCATTACAGCATAAAACTTCCTAAGTGATATTCCGTGGTGCAAATGACATGCTACGGAACTCTGACTTGTACTTAGACTCACCAAGCTTCTTGATTTTGCCTACACCCATCTTGTAGTTGTAGTTACCACTTATCCAGTCAACTACCGCTGGCTGTAATGAGTTGGAAGGCTGGCTCATATCGATCATGTTGGCATATAACATGCCTTCTTTGACCACTGGAGTCACAATCGCAACGGCTGTTACAGCTGCTTTTGTTAATTCGATATGTCCATTTTTCATCAAACTTGAGAATTGGAAGTCATCACCTTTAACGCCCAGAATAGTATTTTTATGTCTAGCGACTCGATTTGAGTACATCATGACCTGATCACCAGATTCAATACCACGTTTGGCTGCATCATTTGGATGAATTTCCACCCAGTTTTCAGGCCAACGCTGAGTGACATAAGGACGTCTTTCCACATCGTCAAAACCTGACTGCCAGATTTCGTTGATACGGCCAGTCGAATACCAAAGCTCGTCATCCTTAGGAGATAACCACTCCCAGAAGTCAGAGAACAGGCTCCATGGATGTTTGTTGATGTTCACCTTACCAGTCTGACTGTTAAAGTGTGTCATCTTCTTATTCACCATGTTTGCGGCCTGAGCACCGTCACCACCTCCCATGCGAGCAATCTCTGCCTCGGTCATGGTTGTATCGTGCAGACGCTTGGTTCCACCTAACTCACCCGTTTCATAGTTATAGAAGGTTGGTCCCTGAATACCATCAGTACCCAGCTCTCTTAGCTTTTCATGCAGAGTTTTACCTTCTTTATGAGCTGCAACTTTAATCATGTGGTATGCCTTACGGTTTCCACGACTAAAGCGAGATGACTCCTCACAAACTTCGTTAGAGTTTTTCCAGTCGAAACCGTCAAAGCCCATACGTTTGGCAAGTTGTGCAATGATCCACCAATCTGGCTTTGCATCACCCGGTGCATCGTAGAACTTCTGATACAGACGAATACGACGCTCACCGTTTGCTCTTACAAAGTCTTCCTCACCCCAGGTTGCAGCAGGGAAAACGATATCAGCAAACTTGGCACCGATTGGATCACGCAGGTAGATATCCTGATTGATAACAACCATGCCGCCGGAATCAGCACGTTTTTTCAACGTATCGATAATAGCCTGCTTGTCATAATCACGTACCTGATGCGGGTTAGAAGTAACTTGCTCATGGAAAGCTTTTTCAAGACCCTGTGAACCACACATGGATTGAATCCAGGTAGTACCAATAACGTGTGCAAAACGGGTATGACCACTGACTAACCAACGATCAGTATCCAGTGCGCGCTTACGACGACCAGGTACTTTCTCAGGTGACTTGTTACGAGGGTATTTACCACCGCCAGTACCACCACGTTGGTGACCACCAAAACGACCAACCATTTGACCCGGACGACCACCTGCACCACAGATAGTAGCCAGTGAAGAGATTGCTTCAGTATTACCAGTATTATTAGACCAGTAAAAACCTTTCTCGATACCGATTGAAGTTTTAGGACGTCTGCCATTAACAGGCTTAGCCAGCATCTCTGCAGCTTTAGTCATGTCAGAAACTGGAATTCCAGCTTTTTCAGCAGCGTATCCAAGATCATACTCTTTACGACCCAGAACCCACTTCTTATAGCCTTCAAAACCATTAGTCTGGAACTTGCCCCAGGTAGTACGCCATTGCCATGGAGTATTACGAGTACCCTGTCCAAAACCTGAACTGGTTTCCCACTTATTGTTAACCCATTTTTTGATCCAGTCTGAATCTTCCCAGCCATTTCTCAAAATTTCAGCAGCAATTGCACCTAGAACCAGGTTATCAGTACCCGGATTCAACTGAATGTGCAAACCACCCATCTTCTTCACATACGCAACACCCGCAGTTTCACGAGGGTTCAGCATAATTACTTTCTGACCACCTTGTATGGCTGGCATTAGATGCTGAGTGAACAGGATAGTTTTTGTTTCGTATGGATCAGTACCACAGACCATCAATGTTTCGGCTGAGGCCCAATCATCATAACTCGGACCGAAGTTATCAAAACCTGCATCACGAAAACCCGGAGTAGATGTTACATCTGAAGGTGTATCGTGGAATGTAAAAGCAGCAGTATTGATATGACGACGTGCATACTTGGAAATTGCATAGGTATTTTCAACATACTGGTAAGAGTAAGTTTTTACCGAGTAGGCATTGGCACCGTGATCTTTAATAACATGGCGTCCAACTTCTGCAGCGATATCCAGTGCAAAATCCCAGGGTACAGGTTGTAAGGTACCGTGGATTCTAACCAACGGAGATTGCAAGCGGTCTCTTGTTGGTGTTTTAGGGTTGTAACATTTTTGCGCAATCAAACCACCACGCATTGATGAGTCACCGTTGGTATTAACTACCGTGGTATCTTTATCAGGCGTGATAACAACATTGTGTGGCATACCATTATGCATGATAACGTTATGCTGTGCAGGTGCCACCCAGTCCTGTAAAGGAGCTGATGGAAAATCAATGCCGAATGCATTTTGTGATGCTTTTTGACCACCGTTACCACTGCCCAGAGGCCAGCGATAAACTTTATAGCCACAAGCCACGATGCAGTAATCACAGGCTGTTGTTAAAACTTCAGCATGCTTTGGTGGCAAAGGCGCATTATCTTCAGGAATATAATATTTTGTAGACATGTCTTCTGCCTCCTACGATTTAAAATTAGATGTGCGACCGAAAACCAGTCCCAACATGCCAACAGCGTAGACATCATCGCCATCTACTTCAAGCAACACCTGTGGCAGACTTTCATAAGCCTGGCCAGACACGATAATGCCATGACGACGTACATCATACGTTGACAGGTGGAATGGACACTGGCCCAGAACACGCTGATCACCGACTACCTTGTAGCTGCCCTGCATCGGACCGCCCTGGTGAGTACAGAGATAACTGAAGGCAACAACATCTTTAGCCTTGCCTACACCACCACCAGCCTGAACACCAGCTTTTACCAGCATACACTGATTATTTCTGACACCTTCAGGGTAGCTGAAGTCAACTGGCTGGTTATCTTTTAACTGGCTCAGTTTAGCGATCTTCTTGCGAGGATAACCAACAACTTCTGCTTTAGAAGCAGCAGCCGCGCCTGGGAATAAAGATACACCAACGGTACTTACTGCTGTTGCTGCTCCACTGCTCATCAGGAAGCCGCGACGTGTCATCATGCACTTACCGTGTGCAGCTGACGTCTCTTTTTTATCTTTTACTTGAGTGCTCATTTTTTAGCCTCCATTAATTCAGCTTTTGTGAATAGTGGTGCGTAATCAGGTAACTCTGGTTTTTCAATTTCAATCTCATCACCTGAGAAAGCTTCCAGGAATGCCAACAGATCTTCTTTCTCATCGTCACTCAATCCCAAAGGTTTGATCAACTTACTCTTGTTTTGTGGGAATGAAGTGGTATTACCATCTTCATCAACACCGCCACGATTGTAGAAATCAACCACTTCTTCCATCGTGTAGAAAGCACCGTTATGCATATAAGGAGCGGTATAAGCTGTATACCTTAAATTAGGTGTACGAAATTTACCCTTATCCCACTTGTTTTTACTACGATAGTAGAAACCGGCATCATCTTTAATATGACGATACATGTCTTCAGTCACACCTTTTGCATATTGCTCAAAGCGGAAAGTAATCTGTGCCATTCCATCTTCGTCCCAACGACCTGCTGTCGGAACACCAATGTTATAATAACGTTCATCTGTTGCCAGAGGTCCGTTATGACATTCGATACAGTTAGCTTTTCCGTTGAATAACTTCATGCCTTTCTTTTGCTGATCACTTAGTGCTGACTTATCGCCTTTCAGATAAGCATCTAAAGGAGTGTTATCAGAAATCAGAGTCGTTTCAAAAGAAGCCATTGCACGCCAAACGTTTCGAATTAGCGGCCATTCATCACCGAATACATCTTTAAAACGTTTTTTGTATTCAGGAATCAACGCTAAACGTACTTCCATTAGATCGTCTTCACCGTTACCAGCAACACCACCTTTGGCTGCAGAACGAGCCTGGTTCATACCGGATGAAGCGCCACCAGCCCAGAATTGCTTTTTCATGTACTGGGAGTTAACAACGGTCTGACTGTTACGCCAGTGAACGGTACCAGGATATCCACGAGAGAAATCCTCAGCCCATGCCCAACCCTGTGCAGGATCATGACAACTCGCACATGAAACAGAAGCATCTCCACCTATACGAGGATCGAAGAACAGGATTTTTCCAAGCTCAATCTTCTCAGGGGTATTTTTGTTATCCATCACCTCAGGAATAGGAGGTAAAGGCGCTAGAGGAGGATTGACTTCTCCACCCATGCCCTTGGACACAATTTTCATTTCAGCTGCAGCAGAACCACAAACTAAAGTGACGGCAATTGCAATAGAAGCTAATGCCGATTTTTTTAATAATGAATTTTTCATTTCAAATCTCCTCGACTTAGTTTCTAACTTTACGCCAGTTGGCTATAGGCGCATATTCAGCTGGATAAGCCTGATCCCATACGAACTCTTGACCTTCAAGTCTGTCACCTGACAAAGCTTTCAGGAATGAAACCAGATCTTTCTGCTCTTTACTGCTCAGATTGAGAGGCTTCATCAACTCGCTTTTATGAGAATCCTGACCGCCGCCTTCATTATAGAAGTCAACAACATCTTCAAGAGTCTTAATCATGCCATTATGCATGTAAGGAGCAGTGTAGCTAAGTTCACGTAAACTAGGTGTCATGAATTTACCCATGTCTGAACCATCAGCCTTATGTGTTTGAATATGAGCACCAGGATCACGCTTTTGAGCGTAAAGGTTTTCTATACCCAGAAATAAGCCCCAGGCCAGAAATGCCTGATGACGCATTGGGTCAAGAAACACATCAAAGTTTTCGGGAACACCCGTGTTATGGGCTTTGTCATCATTGAAGTTGGCGCCATTATGACAAGCAGTACAACCACCTTTTCCTTCAAATACTTTTTGACCACGTTTAGCTGAACGAGACATTTTACCCGTATCAAAAGGTGCACCACGTGAAGTCAGTGTTTTCATAAATTCAGGAATTGCTTTACGGATGCTTCCATTAGAAGGCTCACCATAACCCGCTTCCTTGAACATACGAACATACTCAGGATCCTGCTTGGTACGTTCCTGCATGATGCGCATATCCATATTCATGGTGTAATCCTCTGTGATCATCTCACGAGTAGCATCATTTAAATTAGTACCGATACGACCATCATGCATCCATGTTTTCTTATGAGACACATTGATTAATGACGGTGAATTCCTGAAATGCTTGTTTCCGGGATAACCGGGAGATAACGCATCAGGATGACTAAAGCCATGTTCCGGATCATGACAGGTAGAACAGGATATGCCCGCATCACCTGAAATCCGCTTGTCAAAGAATAAACGCTTACCCAGTTCTGCCTTCAGCAAATCTGTTTTCAGCTTGGGAAGTGGTCCTATATCAGTGTCTGCAGCAAGACCTGTCGTTGCAACTATTGCAAGACTCAGCCCGGTTACAGCCATCATCAATCGGCCACGCTTGATGAGCTTTTGACTCATAATGCTTACCTCCGTTAATTAGTAGACTCTGCAAAAACACAGAGAGTTAGTTTTAAGCAACGGTACTAATGCATTATTCAGGCCAATACTAACAAACCTCTTGCAACTCCTTATTTATCAATCACTTAAAGAAGTTATTAGATATATTATTTATATACACAAGGTGTATAAACCTTTCAATTTCTAACGGTATTAAAATCTATATAGATCATTTCTTTCAATTTCATTTTAATAACCATTGTTACGTGAAAATTTTATATATTCAGGATCAGAATTATCTCCGTTTAAAAGCAGGGAAACTCCCAATTTGAATGATATATATTAAACTGTTTTAAAACAGCGTTCTGATACAATCAGCAGCATTAAATCACTATAGTTTATCCCCTTGGATCTCAACTCAATACATCTGGCCAATATCTGGTTGTGGGCAAACTGGCTTTACTGGCCTATTCTATTATGGGCAATCTACCGGGCACCCTGGTCAATTTTATTACAGAAAGATTCCAGCAACATCCTGTTTGCAAGCTGCGCTGTTTTATTTGTACTCTGGCATCTAAAAATAAATATTGAGGATGGCCTCAGCATTCATTTACTCGGTTCCACTATTTTGACATTAATGTTTCGCTGGCAAGTGGCCATTATAGCCAACGCGATCATCGTGCTTGGAATAACCCTCACTTCGATGGCAGATTTTCAGGCATTTGCTATGAATGGCTTACTCATGGGTATCATTCCTATTGGTATTAGTCATATTGTCTGGCGGATAAACGAGCGTTTTTTGCCGGCCAATTATTTTGTATACATTTTCTTCGCAGCATTTCTCGCCGCAGGAATTTCCATTCTAACATCCGGTTATATTTCTTATAGATTACTGAGTCTGTTGCCCAATTTATTAATAGAAGAAACATTAGAACAATACCTGCTGATATTTATTCCGATAATGTACCCAGAAGCCTTTATAACAGGAGCCGTCATTTCGGTATTTGTCATTTATAAACCCGAGTGGATAGCCACTTTCGATGATCACCGGTACCTGAAAAATATGTAGTGTGGCACCCCCTTATTTCTTGTATTTTTCTACGGAACTTAAAATGCCACGTAAAATATTAACTTCATTTTTACTGGGTTCTGCACGCTGATAAAGTCGGCGTAATCGCTTCATCATTTGCCGGGGATTATCCTCATTTAAAAATTCGGTACTAATCAATACCTGCTCAAGGTGTGAAAAATATCCTTCAAGCTCTGCACTATCAGCCACAGGCTCAGCAATGTTTACAGACTCGGTACCACCCGCTTCAAGCATATTTTTATAGATTTCATAACTAATCACCTGAATAGCCGACGCAACATTCAGTGAGCTAAAATCCGGATTTGTAGGAATAGTAACGGTGTAATTACAATGTTTAAGCTCTTCATTGGTCAAACCAGCATGTTCACGACCAAATACAATGGCCACTTTTTCATCATCAGGTAAACCAGCCACTTTAACAGCCAGAGATTCAGGTGTTAATTCAGGCCAGGCCAAAGAACGTAAACGAGCACTGGTCCCCACCACTAACTGACAGTCTGATACAGCTTCAGGCAAGGTATCAACCACCACCCGTTCATCCAGAATATTATTAGCACCGGATCCACGCGAGTAAGCTCTTTCTCCAATTGGACATTTTGGGTTTACCAACACCAATTGAGAGAGTTCCATATTTTTCAAAGCCCTTGCCGCCGCACCAATATTTCCAGGATGTGTGGTTTCAACCATGACGATCTTTATATTGTGTAATTTCATTCAAACCTGCTCTTAAATTAGGACTTAAATTTACCACGAAGGACACGAAGGACACGAAGAATTTATTTATACAAATAATCTATGCCGATTATGAAGTTTCAGAACTCACCAGCCATTTGATATTAATTGTAATTAACTTTAATAGCTCTTCGTACCCTTCGTGTTCTTCGTGGTGAATATCTTTTCCTCTTTAAACCTACCGCTATCATCTTTTCTCTTTATTAAAATGCCAGTTTTGATAGACTGCGCGGCTCTTTCATCTCTCCGCCAGGTTAACTCTAATGCAACCCATGCTAAATATTGCAATTCGTGCTGCCCATGCAGCGGGTGATTACATTTCGCGTCAGGTTAACAACATCCCTAATCTTGAGATAGAATCGAAAGATACCAATGATTTTGTCACCCAGGTTGATCGCAATGCCGAGCATAAAATCATCGAAACATTGTTGAAGGCTTATCCTGATCACAGCATTCTGGCTGAAGAATCAGGAGCTCAGGGCGATAGTGAATACCAGTGGATTATTGATCCACTCGATGGCACGACAAATTTCTTACACGGATTCCCTCACTTTGCAGTTTCTATTGCCCTCGCTCATAAAGGAAGGCTAGAGCAGGCTGTAATCTACGACCCGATGAAACAGGAGCTCTTCAGCGCCAGTCGAGGAGATGGTGCAACATTGAATAACCGACGAATTCGAGTCACCAAACCCGTCAACATAAAAGGCGCGTTACTAGGTACTGGTTTTCCTTTTAAACAAAAACAGCATTTACCGGCTTTTCAATCGATGTTTGCTGACTTCTTTGGTCAGGCTGGCGATATCAGACGTGCGGGCTCTGCTGCTCTTGACCTGGCCTACGTGGCTGCAGGTCGCCTGGATGCTTTCTGGGAAATTGGCCTGCAACCCTGGGATATGGCAGCAGGCTCTTTAATCATTCGTGAAGCCGGAGGTCTGGTGGGTGATTTTAGCGGTAATGAAAATTTTCTAGAGACGGGTAATATTGTTGCTGGCAACCCAAAAATATTTGCCGACCTAACACGTAAACTCCAACCTCACCTGACAGAGTCCATTAAAGCCTGATTTGAGGGTTAATTGATCTAAGTCAAACCCAAATAAATTTTATAGGTAACTTGACTTAAATCATAAAAAATCCCTTTTTCTAGCCCTATTTAGCCCCTCCTTATTCAAGTGGTATAAACCTTTCAGCATCCATATATTACTTAAGTAATATAAATAAATCTGACTTATGACGCCACAAGATAAAACGTGTTGAATTCTCCGTTAAAAGGGATATTCTACCTCGCGTTTAGTAATGCTAGAGCTGAGTTTTACGCTTAATTCAGCGTTACACAACAGTTATTGAAAGTTGAAATAATCCTGTTTCAAGTATCGATATTTATTACTGCAGTAATAAAAACTATTAGGAGATAATTAATGCCTACATTTGTACGTACCGAAAAGTGCGATGGTTGTAAGGGTCAAGATAAGACTGCTTGCATGTACATCTGCCCTCACGATTTAATGAAGCTTGATATGGACGGTTCTGATACCGGTCATGCCATGAAAGCTTATAACCAGGAGCCTGAGCAGTGCTGGGAATGTTATTCCTGCGTTAAGATCTGTCCTCAGAATGCTATCGAATGTCGTCACTATGCTGACGTTGTACCTCTTGGCGGATCTGTTCAGCCATTACGTGGTACCGATTCAATTATGTGGACTATCAAGTTCCGTAACGGAACTATGAAGCGTTTCAAATTCCCAATCCGTACTACTGCTGAAGGTTCTATCGAACCATATGCTGGCAAGCCAGAAGCAGATATGTCGAAGATTGAAGAGAATCGTTTCTTCTGCACACATAATGGTTACCGTGAAGGTAATCCTGATGAATTAATTAACCTATAACCTGAGGAATATAATTATGGCAGGTGAATTTGGAAATCCAGTAGTTGTCGAAGAAACAGTCGACATTCTGATGATTGGTGGCGGAATGGCCAACTGTGGTGCTGCATTTGAAATTATGCAGTGGGCAAAAGGTACCGACCTTAAAATTAAACTAGTTGATAAAGCAGCTATGGATCGTTCTGGTGCTGTTGCACAGGGTCTGTCTGCAATCAACACTTACATTGGTGATGAGCAAGATCCAGCTGATTATGCACGTATGGTTTCTAACGACCTTATGGGTATTACACGTGACGATCTGGCATACGACTTAGGTCGTCATGTTGACGAATCTGTGCATCTGTTTGAAGAATGGGGACTGCCTATTTGGAAAACTGACGAGAACGGAGAGCGTTTCGACGGTTCTAAAGGTATGGCTCCATTAGCAGACGGCGGAAAGCCTGTACGTTCTGGTAAATGGCAGATCATGATCAACGGTGAGTCTTACAAGTGGATCGTTGCAGAAGCTGCAAAGAAATCACTGGGTATCGAGAACATCGAAGAGCGTATCTTCATCGTTAAACTGATTAACGACAAGAACGATCCTTCACGTATCGCTGGTGCGGTAGGTTTCTCAACTCGTGAAAACAAAATCGTTGTATACACTGCTAAAGCTATTCTGTTAGCGGCTGGTGGTTGTGTAAACATCTTCCGTCCTCGTTCAGTTGGTGAGGGAACAGGTCGTGCATGGTATCCAGTATGGAACGCAGGTTCTACATACTCAATGGCTGCTGAAGCAGGCGCTGAGTTAACACTGATGGAAAATCGCTTCGTACCTACTCGTTTTAAAGACGGTTACGGTCCTGTTGGCGCATGGTTCTTACTGTTCAAAGCTAAAGCAACTAACGCTTTCGGCGAAGTTTACATGGACAAGAACAAAGACATGCTGAATGACTATCCTCCTTATGGTCAGGCTGCTGTTCCTGCTTCTTGCTTACGTAACCACTTAATGCTGAAAGAAATGAAAGACGGTAACGGTCCTATCTATATGGATACTGTTACAGCTCTTGCCAATTTGCGCGAAACTTTGTCTCCACGTGAAGTAAAGCATCTTGAAGCTGAAGCATGGGAAGATTTCCTTGATATGTGTGTTGGCCAATGTGGCGTATGGGTTGGTGAGAACATCGAGCCTGAGAAGAAGAACTCAGAATTGATGCCTACTGAACCTTACCTGTTAGGTTCTCACTCTGGTTGTTGTGGTATCTGGACTTCAGGTCCTACTGATGTTGGCGCGCCAACTACAGAAACTGAAGAAGGCGTACCTTCTCACCTTCCTTCTGGTTGGAACTGGGGCTACCGTGGTATGACTACGGTTAGTGGTCTGTTCACAGCTGGTGACGGTGTTGGTGCTTCTGGACACAAATTCTCTTCAGGTTCTCATGCTGAAGGACGTATGTGTGCTAAGTCTATGGTTAAGTACTGCCTGGATAACGCTGATTTCACTCCTGAACTGGATACAGACGTTGATACACTGGTTGATGCTATCTACCAGCCAGTTAAAACTTTCCTTGAGTTCAAAGATTACACAACTGCAATCGACGTTAATCCTAACTACATCACTCCTAAGATGCTTCAGTTCCGTTTACAGAAGATCATGGACGAGTATGTAGCGGGTGTTGCAACTTACTACACAACTAACGCAGAAATGCTGAAAGTTGCTGGTGAGAAGCTAGACATGCTGAAAGAAGACGCTATGAAGATGCGTGCTAAAGACCTTCACGAATTACTTCGTGCATGGGAAAATTATCACAGAATCTTAACTGCTGAAGCTCACATGAAGCACATCGAATTCCGTCAGGAATCTCGTTACCCTGGTTTCTACTATCGTGCAGACAAGAACTTTGTCGACGAAGAAAACTGGCATTGCTTCGTTAACTCTATTTATGACAAAGAAACTGGTAAGTGGACATGCTTCAAGCGTGCACACGTTGATCTAGTCGACAAGTCTAAGCTGTTCAAGTAAGCAATTACTTTTTGTACAGGATGTACTTATGACCTGAAGGCCATGGATGGCCGAGAAGGTTGAGCTATAGAGTTCAAAAGCCCGGACATCGAAAGATGTTCGGGCTTTTTTTTGTCTTAGAATTTAATATTGACCCCTTTTAAGTTTCACTGATAAATATTAACTTACAATATATTAGTTACTTATGATGCTTATTTGACAAAATACTTTAAGTTAAATACTCTTAATAGCGAATTGGTTGTAGTTCTTAATTGGTTTCCGATTTACCTGGTTGAATTAAAATTAAATATATTGGAGATAATCTCATGAAAATTACAACTTTAGCTTTAGCACTTTCTTTATCCACTCTTTCAGTAACCACCTTAAATGCGAGTCAGATTCAGCTTGAAACAGGTTTTGATAAGAACTTAGCTTTTAGTGACAGCCTAATATTGACAGATCTTAGAGATACCGGTGAAAAAGCTATACTGGTTGCAGGGGGAAGTGACGGTCAGGACGGTAGTGGTTCCGGAGTTTTTGGTTTAGACAGCTGGTGGGGACTGTTATTTGGTAATGCATAGCTTTCTACTCTTGAAAGCCCTACCCTGTATAAATCAAATTAACTTTTAAACCCACATAATTTAAGCCAGCCATTAACTATGTGATGGCTGGCTTCTTTATCATTAAATTAAGTATTTACAGAAGCTAAACATTCTTCTAAAGTCACTATTAATTAAATTCTCACGGTATGAGACGGTGAATAGTAAAATTTTAGAACTTGAAAAGCAGCTTAAAAATTCAAGTGGTACTCAAAAAATTGATCTTCTGAATGATTTAGCCTTCAAAATCATCAGTCTGGATCAGGCAAAAGCCAGGCGATATTTCAAGCTTGCAAAAAAACTCTCCACTACTAGCCAATATCAAAAACATCATTACGACAAAGGTTTAGCCTTTTCTCTAAAAGGGCTTGCTCTTTATTACGAAAAATATAATGAATATGCTAAAACCAGCTCTTTATTATACGAATCCACCGTGCTTTTTAATAAACTTCACCTACAGGATGAACTATCCAATATATATATTCATTTGGGTGTCAATCATTCACGCATGGGAAATCTGCCTGAATGTTTGAACTGTTATCTGGAAGCTATCAAAGTAGCTCACCCTATAAATAATATAAAGTCAGAAGCCAATGCTTACATCAATATGGGAGTTGTGTACTTTCGAAGCGGTAACTACAAAGAGGCACAATCCTGCTATGACAAAAGCCTAAATCTATTTAAACAACTAAATGTCTACCCAGGTATCGTCGCATCACACCTTAATATTGCAAATGTTTATATTGAACTACATGATTACAATAAAGCATCTGAGTCATCAAATCAGGCCTTTGACATTATTAAGGAGAATAATGAGTGCGAATACAGCGCTTTCTCATATATTGTAAAAGGAAAAATCTACCTTAATACACACAAATATGAGCAAGCTCATGAATGTTTTAGTGAAGCATTTAAACTAGCTGACAAATTAAACTTCACATACGATAAAGTACAGTCTCTCATTCAACTCAGTTATTTGTATCAGTATCAAAGTGATAGCAAAAAGGAATATGCGACTCTTCAGAAAACGATCAGTATCGCAGAAGAAATTAATAATTATGAGGCCCAACATAGATGTCATGAACGTTTAGCACAGCTCAATGAAAGTAAAGGTGATTACAAAAAGGCGCTAAAACACTACAAGTTATTTCAACGCATTAAAGAAGATTTTCATAGCGAGCAAGCTGATGAAAGACTTAAAACATTGCAAGTCACTCACGAAGCTGAAGTTTTAAAACAGGAAGCTGAACTGCAACGTATAAAAAATAATGAGCTTGCAAAAGCTAAAGAAGCAGCCGAAACAGCTAACAAGGCCAAGTCAGTTTTCCTGGCCAACATGTCACATGAGTTACGCACTCCTATGAACTCCATACTAGGTTTCACACAACTCTTAACCATGTACAGTTTACCTGCCGAAAAACAAAAAGAATACATCAGAATAATTCAGGAAAGCAGTGAGTTTTTACTAGTCTTAATTAATAATATTCTTGATCTGTCAAAAATAGAAGCTGACCGGGTTTCTCTCAATGAATCAGATTTTGATATAAACTATCTATTCAGAACATTAGTTGAAATGCTACACCCTAAAGCTCAATCTAAGGATCTTGAATTTATAATCAATATAGACCCTGACATACCTGCAATCATTCACGCTGATGAAATCAAGTTAAAACAAATATTGATAAATTTACTCAGTAATGCAATTAAATTCACTGTAAAAGGAACTGTTTCACTGTCAATTAAATTATCAAAAAGTTCTTTAAAATTTGAAGTAAGTGATACAGGCATTGGAATTAATGCAGAAGACTTACCCAAATTATTTACCCCATTCAACCAAACCACTTCCGGGAAACTTATCCAGGAGGGCACTGGGTTAGGCTTAACAATTAGTAAGAAATTTATCAACATAATGGGGGGTGAAATATCAGTAAACAGTATTGTTGATAAAGGAACTACTATCAGATTCACATTGCCCTTCAGAGCTATTGCAGAAAAAAATATTTTATCTGGAAATCATAAAGTTCCGATTACAGGTTTATTTGATACAGTAGATACAAAAACAATTTTAATAGTTGATGATAGCCTGCATAACAGAAAACTACTGGAAGAATTATTGAAACCAATTGGTTTTAGAATTATATCTGCAGATGATGGTCAAAATGCAGTTTATCAATTCAAAAAATATAAACCTGACTGCATTTTAATGGATATTCATTTACCAACCATGGATGGAAATGAAGCTTTAAAAATTATAAGAACTTATGAACAAGGTCGTAACATTCCCATAATAGCGCTCACTGCCAGTGCATTCGAAGAAGTAAAACAGAATGCTTTAAAAGATGGTTTTGATGATTTCCTGACCAAACCTATTAACAATAATGAATTACTATCGATTATATCTAAACATATGGGCATCAAATACCGCTATGCTTTACATTAAATGACAGGCTCTTCGAATTCTCTTTTAATTTTTTTGATTTCTTCTATATTTTGAATAAAGAGATCAACCAGAACCGGATCAAAATTGAGTCCACGTTGATCTTTTATATATGTTACAGCATCATCAATTGGCCAGCTTTTTTTATAGGCTCGCTCAGAAGTTAGTGCATCAAAAACATCAGCCAATGCAGCTATGCGTCCAATAAGGGGAATTTCCTCTCCTTTCAGTGAATTTGGGTAGCCTTGCCCATTCCATTTTTCATGATGCGTTAAAGCTATTTTATGCGCCATCATCATCAAATCAGAACTATCACCTGACAGAATATCAGCCCCTATCTGAACATGTGTTTTCATGATTTCAAATTCATCTAAATCAAGTTTACCCGGTTTTAACAAGATATGGTCCGGTATACCTATTTTTCCAATATCATGCATGGGTACAGCATGTAACATTAGTTCACATTGAGAGTCATCTACACCCACTGCTTTAGCAAGAAGCACTGCAATTTTACTCATACGGACAATGTGTAAACCCGTTTCGTTATCTCGATATTCAGCAGCACGGCCTAACTGTCGGACAACTTTCAACCTGGTATCATGAATTGCTTGCGTCCTTTCTCTTACCCTTTGTTCCAGAATTTCATTCTGGTTTAGCATGTATTTATGCGCCATTTGAACTTCAAGCAAGTTCTGAACCCGTAGCAGAAATTCATTCACATTAAACGGTTTGGTTACATAATCACGTGCACCACTTTCCAGAGCTCTAAGCATGGTATCCTGCATATGTTGAGCCGTTAAAATCAAAATGGGCGGTATTTCTATATTTTCATTTTGTTTAAGTTTTTCCATCACAGCGAACCCATCCAGAGCCGGCATATTAATATCCAGAACAATCAAATCAAAATTATCTGATTCAAAAAGTTGTACCACTTTTTCAGGTTCCTGAGTAGTAGTCACATGTTTATAACCATTGAGACTTAGCGTTTCATTAATTAAAGCTAAATTGTGTAATTCATCGTCGACAACCAGAATTTTTGCACTTTTAATATCTAAATACATTTCAATTTCAGTAATACTCACAATTATTCCCAGTGTATTTAAGCCAGCTATTTTTTAAGAGTTTAAATACAGGAGAACAAATGGTAAAGCAGATTATTTCAGATTAATTGAAATATTTTCACGCTATAAATCAACCATAAAATCAATACATAGCTTTAGAAATTTACTCAATAGCTGAATGAGAATAATTAGTATATAATTATTCGCTTATTTTTGATTTTATGAGCACGGCATGAGCGACGATACAGAAAAGTTTGATTTACCCTTTGATAGCCCGGTTGAACCTCTTCGACTTGAAGCTAATGACACGCTTAAATTTCGTTGTCACAAAGGCGTTTCTTGCTGGAACGCCTGCTGCGCACAGGCCAATGTCACACTGACACCGTACGATATTATTCGCCTAAAGCAACATCTGGGCACTACCACAACAGATGTACTGGCAAAACATAGTGTACCTTTTGAACTTGATCAGGGTGGTATGCCCGGTATCAAGTTACGCACAACAGATTCAGGTGCCTGTCTGTTCATGACCGATGAAGGCTGTTCTGTTTATGAAAATAGACCCACTGCCTGTCGTTATTACCCTTCCGGTTTAATGTCAATGCGTGCTATTGATAAAAATGTCGATGAGCGTTCTTTCCTGTTAATCAAAGAAGATCATTGTAAAGGCCATGACGAAGACCAGACTCAAACCGTACAGGAGTATCGTGAAAAACAGGGAGTCATCGAATATGACGACTATAACCGCGAATGGTATGTCATCGTTCTAAAGAAACGTTCAACCGGTCCTGCTATTGGCAAACCTTCAGAAATGAGCCTGCAACTATTCTTTATGGCCAGTTACGATATGGATCGTTTTCGTCGTTTTGTCATCAGCGATAGTTTCCGTAAAACCTATCAACTTGGGGAAGCCTTCTATGAAGCGGTAGGCAATGATGACATTGCCCTCATGCAGTTTGGTTTTAAATTAATGCGCCAGGTACTCTACGGTGAGCTAAGCATTCCAGAAGTTGAAGGCGCATGGGAAAAACGCATGGAAGAGCGTGATGAAATTCTTAAAATGCGTAGAGAAATTGAAGTCATGGAATTTGATAAACAGAAAGAAGAGGAACTTGCTGCTGCAGTATTGGGCGATGCTGATAAGTGTTCTGATAACTAAACATCAGTATGAGCAAAGCAGTTACCGTTGCCATCATTTCAGATACGCATGCTTTTTTGCATCCTGAAATAGACCTGTTGGTTCAGCAATGCGATATCGCCATTCATGCCGGCGATATTTGTAATGCAGAAACTTTAAATGCCCTTAAACCTAAAACAGGTCAGGTTGTGGCAGTGACAGGCAACAATGATCATGAACGCGGCTGGCCTGCAGACCAGGCTAATATTGTTAACAATATTCCTCGCATAGCCAGTTTGAAGCTACCAGGCGGCCTGGTAAAGATAGAACACGGGCATGTGCATGATATGCATTGCCCGGAACATGAAGACTTACGCAGTGCTCATCCTGAAGCTCGACTGGTCGTGTATGGGCATACTCACCGCAAAGTCATCGATGATTTCAGAAGACCCTGGGTGGTTAACCCAGGTGCTGCCGGAGCAACCCGTACTCGAGGCGGTGCTTCCTGTCTGGTTCTCACTGCTAGTGAAGCTTTATGGAAACTGGACAGTTACCGCTTCGAAGAGAGTAATGTCACACTCACGGCCGCTTCAGCAGCTTAAGTATTAATCATCATCTGGCTCTTCTTCACCTTCCAGTTCTATTTCATCGACCTGTAAAACGCCGTTTTCCATAATGCCTTCTACTTCAACCTGAACACCTACTTTAAGCTGTTCCAGAACTTCGGATGAAGCCACACCCGAATCAAGGAAAACGGGTATTCCATTGATAGAAAAATATGTGGTTGAGGTAAATGAGGTAATAACCCCTTCCAGACTCAAGTGCCCATCTGAATTTTCAATCTCATCACGCTCATCATCTTCACCCTCAATCTCAGTGGCGATAATAGTTCCATCCGATTGATATTCACCTTCAACCTCTACAAATAGGCCATCGATCAAAACATCAATGTCTTCCAGATCGTTAGGCCCTATCTGAGTGATATCAATAGTAAAACCATTCATGATGAAAAAAGTTTCTTCCAGGTCTTCAATCACACCATGTAATTCAACTTCATTAGTACCATCTGATAGCGTACCCTTTTTTTCCACATGGGTGGCAACGATACTGCTAGTAATAAGATCAACATATCCGCTCACTTCTACCACATCACCCTGTGTAATATTTTCAAAACCAAAGACAGTATTATCCTCATTTTTAAAGCGGGTAGTTAAAGCATTTATGGTGACGTTCAGCCCAAGCACACTAAAATTTTTCAGATTATTATCATCGTCTGATAATGTTGGAATATCTGTAATAGGACCTTCAACAGCATCATCATAAACAACTGAAGTCGCCACACCCGTGCCATCATCATATGTGGTAGCATTTAACTGAACCACCATGCCTATCTCAAGGTTACTCTGTCCTTCCTGTCCGTTAAATGAAGTGCCATCCACATCGAAACTGGCCTCATCTATATCATACTTAACGCCATTAACTATGATGCTTCCAAACCCGGTAATTGCACCCACGACTATGCCAGTACCACTGATGCCCGCAGCAATAATACTTTCAACTCCACAAGATAATACTGAAAGACTTAAAACCGAAATTAATAAAACTTGCCTGATCTTGCTTAAAAATAAATTCATCAGGATTACTCCTCTTCAGAGTTTGCTTTTTTCTGAGTAAAGTAGATTCCTATACTCACTGGACAGCTATCATGTTCATTATCAGACTCATTTTCAGAAAAAGCTGCATCGATATCTTCCAGCAATTGCTGGGCCTTTTTATTAATACGTTGTTTAATCTTTGGTAATGCATCAATTTTGACCTGCGTGTTAGATGCTTTACGTTGAAACCATGCATCTTCAGGTTGTTTAACATTAATGTTGTGGTCAATAGTTTGAATTAATTCAGCCGTATCAATACCAAGTATATTCAACTTTTTATCAGAGTCACTTGTGGGTAAATAATTCAAATTGATCAACTGAATATTACCATTATCAATCACTTTAATATTTCCACTGTCGATAAGTGCATTCAACATGGCGACAACCGGCATATCGCCACTGTAACGTTTCACCAGACTTCCAAATGAACCCTTTTTACCTTCCAGTAACAAATCTCTAGGTTCATGGTCTGAATCCAGAAACTCTTCATCATGCTGCCAGCCGGCAATAACACGAACTATTCGATTAAATTTTCGTAAAGAGTTATCGGTATTAATTAACAGCGATTCTTTCAGCCGTTTAACTTCCTTACGGTTAATACCGGTCAGAATAGATACATTTGAGACAGTTTGCTTTTGCCCCTGGCGTCGTGCTTCTTCAAAGCCTGTATCGACATATACTTTACGTGCAATATCAGCAAACTGAGCGTAGGCTATCCCATTGCGCAGCAAAACTTTGGTTAAAGGTTTTAAAATTCGAATTATAGTTGTTTGTATAACTTCAGAGACTAAGCTCATTCCGCACCCGATAAGTTCTCATAAATAAATTCATTTTAGTCAATTTCAATAATGAAAATGTTTACACAGTTCACACTTTTGGGAATATATTCCCTTTGCATTCATTGTCAAGCTGAATTGTCTTTAGTTCATTACTGAATAAACTTAAATTATCTTTATTCTAATAATGAATCGATTGTGTCAATGATTGAAGGCGCATCCCATTTTAGAGCACCTCGGTAGGCATATTGAATCTGGCCATTCTTATCCAGAAGAAAATTTGAGGGGTAGGCATATACCTTCCAGTCACGTACAGCGACACCATCAGAATCCAGGTAAATATCAAAATTTACAGGTATGGATTTTAAAAATTCACTGATGTCTTCAGCTGACTCTCCAATATTCACAGCGACCACTTTGAAAGGCTTGCCTTCCATATGTTCAACCAGGCGAGATAACGATGGTATTTCTTCAACACATGGGCCACACCAGGTCGCCCAGAAATTGACCAAAACCACACTTCCTTCTAAGTCTTTTAACGTTGACATCTGGTTTTGTAAATTGTTTAACGCAAGAGAGGGAGCAGTTTTGTCACCTTTAAAGGGATGCAGCCTTGGCATTCTGGAAGAACGGCTTTTAACATCGCTATTTGCATCGTCAGCTGCAAAGTGAGTATTTAATTTTGCAGCATCAGAAAACCTTAATAAATTAACAGCTTCATCAAGAATTTGTGGCAATTGTTCACGGCTAGCAATATCCCGTTCAGTCAGATCTTCATCAGGACGCATATAAAAACCAGCCTGAGTCTCTCGCAAAACATGCATGTAAACAGGACTACCCCCATTTTGTAACTGATTGGAGATTTCGACACTACGAGCAAATTTAGTACCGTATTGAGGTTGCAACATATAAACAGGTAAATTACTAAATGATGCTATTTCCTCATATTCTGCATCCTGCCCCATTTCGGTTCTGCCTTTTATCAGGTAGGGGGAAAAAATCAACAACCCCTTTAAAATATCGGACTCTTTATTCAGCTTTTGATAAAGGTATGTGGTTTTTAAACTGAGTAAAACGCCACGACTGGAACTGATCACAAATATTTCTTCGAATCCTTGCTGTTTAGCCTTGTCGATTAACTCGACCAGATCTTCCAACTCTACTTCATTCAAACTATTTCGACTGGTGGGTATGACATAACTATCATGCAACTGAACTGCCCAGAGATCATAATCCAGTGCGGCTAAATTCAACGCTACTGATATATAACCCTGGCCAAAACCACGTTCAGAAGGTAACCACAGCAGCAGTGTTTTACCCTCCCCCTGAAACTCGGTTACATTCATGGTTATGCCTGAGTCCAGATCTATCTCCAGGCTTTCATAGGCTAAACAGGCAGTACTTGAAAGAAATAATAAAATAGAGCAGAGGAGTTGATTCATTTAACTACTAGAAAAATCGTTAGAAAACTTTATAAGTTTACCATGTGCTTAAAAATCAGAACGAATATAAATTCACTTTAAGAAAAATACACAACAATCTTAAAATTTGATAAAAACTGGAAATTTCAAACTGGGTATTAGTAAAATTGAATTAACAGCCTGATTATATTTTTCATTGCTTGTTGAAGTACTCACGCCACCATTGAGTTCACTGTCTTCATTAGAAAAAAATTATAAACATTTTAATATTTTTGAGTGTAAAATTAAAATAACAGGTAGTTAATAATATTAGAGATTTTCTCCATGAAATTTAATGATGTTTTGCCTTTTGCCCACATTCCGAATCTAATGCTTTCCCGTATTACCAGGCATTTGCTGTTAATTGTCTGTCTGGTATCCCTCAACGCAACAGCCGATGATCGTATAGAAACCATAAGCCTTCAACTAAAGTGGCAACATCAATTTCAGTTTGCAGGTTACTACGCTGCTCTGGAAAAAGGTTTTTATGAAGAAATTGGACTGGATGTAAAAATTCTACCTCACGGTCCAAACCAGGAATCTCCCATAAATAAAGTCCTGACCGGGTTGGTTGAATATGGAGTAACCGATACCAGCCTGGTAAAACATCGACTTGATGGTAAACCTGTTGTTGCACTAGCGGCAATATTCCAACGCTCTCCACTGACATGGTTAGTCCGAGAAGATTCAAATATTCGAACACCGCATGACCTGGTTGGTAAGAGAGCCATGTATTTACCAGGGACTCAGAGCATTGATTTACTGGCCATGCTGCAGGTAGAAGGCATCCCTACCGACAAAATCCAATTGCTACACTCAAGCTTTGATATTCAGGATTTGATCGATGGAAATACTGATGCTTTTAATGCATACACCACCAATGAACCCTTTACCTTACAAAATCATGGTATTGCCTATCATTCAATCCTCCCACGTAATTATGGTATCGACTTCTACGACGATGTTTTATTTACATCAGAGTCTGAAATAAAAAATCATCCAGATCGTGTGGCTGCATTTAGAAAGGCCAGTTTAAAGGGCTGGATCTATGCCATGGAAAACCCCGAAGAAATAATTAACCTGATTATTAAATCCTATAGCCCCAATAAGTCACTTTCCCATTTACAATTTGAAGCCAAAGCAATGCGTAAATTGATCATGCCAGATCTGATAACAATGGGTCATATGAATCCCGGACGGTGGCATGTTATTGCAGATCGTTTTGGCGACCTTGGTCTGGCTACTGCCAACCATAATCAACTTGAAGGTTTTCTTTACTCACCGCATACCAAACAACAGGATCTTGAATACCTGTATAAAGTAATCACTGCATCCATACTTCTGGCTGCATTTTTTATGGTATTAGCTTTAATATTTTGGCGGTTAAATGGTCGTATTAAAAAAAGTGAACAACGTTATCATCAGCTTGTACATAACATGAGTGATGGAGTGGCAGTTTACGAAGCTGTTGACAATGGACAGGATTTCATTTTTCGTGAATACAATCGGGCCGGCCAGAAAATAGGTGAAGTCCCCTATGACAAAGTTATCGGACACCGCGTTACCGAAGTTTTTCCAGGAATTAAAAAACTGGGTTTACTGGAAATTTTTCAACAAGTCTGGAAAACAGGAGAACCCGTAAACTTTCCTACAGAAAAATATGAGGATAAACGTATCACCCTATGGGTAGAAAATTACATATTCAAACTACCCGGTGGAGAAATTGTTGCAATATTCAATGACATCACCGAACAAAAACGTGCAGAAAAAGCCTTAAGAAAAAGTGAACAAAAATTACGCTCAAGTGAAAAAACATTAAAAGCACAATACAAGGCAATCCCAATGCCTACCTATATCTGGAAAAAACAGGATAAGGATATGGTTCTGGTTAATTATAACGATGCAGCCGAAAAAATAACTCATGGAAAAATAGTTAATTTATTGGGTCAGAGTGCAGCTGAAATGTATAAAGATGCACCTGACATTCAACAGGAGTTAAAGCACTGTTTATCAGAGAAGGCCACTATAAGCAGAGAGCTGCCCTATACATTAATCACCACAGGTGAAGAAAAATACTTTGCCGTCAAATATGCATTTGTACCTCCTAACCTGGTGATGGTTCATACCGACGATATAACTGAAAAAAAATTTGCTGAAAAAGAAAAGGAACGTCTACAGCGTGAATTGCAACAGGCACATAAAATGGAAGCTCTAGGCCAACTCACAGGGGGTATTGCCCACGATTTCAATAACATACTGGGGATCATCATGGGTTACACCAGCATGACCCTGGAACGTTATAAAAATGAGTTACCCGATAAAGTCGTTGAATACCTAAATATATCGACCACAGCTTCAGAAAGAGCAAGAGATCTAATAAAACAGATGCTGAGTTTCAGTCGAAGCAGTAATGGTGATGCCCTACCCATACAAGTGGTTCCACTGCTAAAAGAAAACGTAAAAATGTTGCACTCCATTTTGCCCAGCAGCATCACTGTTAAATTTGATTATGAAGAGGCATTGCCCAACATAATTATGGACCCAACCAAGCTACAACAGCTTTTAATGAACTTATGTATTAATGCAAAAGATGCCATGGATGGTAGTGGTACATTAATGATTAATCTGGGTATGCACCGACAACTAAATACCGAGTGTTCAGCTTGCCATCAACAGGTGGCAGGTGACTGGCTGCAATTATCAGTTATTGATACAGGCAGCGGCATGACAACTGAAACTCAGCAACGTTTATTCGAACCCTTTTATACAACTAAGGATGTTGGTAAAGGAACCGGTATGGGAATGGCCGTATTACACGGCATTGTCAGTAGTCATGGCGGGCATATTCTGGTAGAAACCGAACTGAGTAAAGGCACTGCAATACATTTACTATTTCCTCCTGTCATGCAACCGCCTGCTCCAACTGTAGACTCAGATCCAAAGGCAGAAACAATTAAAGGAGAGGGGAAAAAAGTATTAATTGTGGATGACGAACCCTACCTGGCAAATTATATTGGAGATCAACTTCAACATCACGGATACCTTGTAAGTGTTAAAACAAGTAGTAAAGATGCTCTAATGCTTTTCAGAAAAAAGCCTGAAAAATTTTCATTACTCATTACCGATCAGACCATGCCAGATCTTACCGGACTGGAACTCATCACAAGCATAAGAGAAATTCGACCAGATATTCCGGTGATTATCTGTACGGGTTACAGTGAAAACATAAGCCAGCAAAGCGAGCACATAACAGGAACTCATATCCTGAGCAAACCCGTTGATACAGAAAAGCTACTTCAATTTACTGCCGAGCTGCTGGACTTAACCTAACCCTGTTAAGCCGGCTAACGATAGTTTCTCATCTGACCAACAAGAATCCCGTGAATGGTAACTCGGTCTGCCGAAAACACCATGGTTTCCATTTCAGAGTTTTCCGGGATTAAAGCAACTTCAGAAATACTTCGACGTCTAAAACGTTTTAAAGTGGCCTCTACTTTATCAATCATGGCCACAACAATATCTCCATCGTGAGCAATTGGCTGCTTTTTAATAATGACATAATCATTGTCCAGGATTCCAGCATCCACCATAGAGTCACCAGAAACCCGCAAAGCAAACAAGTCTGGCCCCATAAACATATCGGATAAATTCAGTTCCTGTTGATCTTCTATAGCTTCTATTGGTAAACCTGCCGCAATTTTACCCACTAAAGGTATGACCGGTGGACTTACCAAAGGTAAATCAATCAGCGACATGCCTCTTGAATTTCCTTTGGCTCTATTGATGTAGCCCTTATCTTCCAGTGACTGAACATATCGATGAATCGTTCCCTGAGAGTTAACCCCGATAGCTGAACCTATTTCCTTAAATTTAGGGGCATATCCAAACTGCGCTATATAGTTACGAATAAACTGAAGGGTGTTTTGTTCCTGAGTGGTTAACATTTTAATAATTCTCGTTTTATTCTCATGGGTCATAGAGAATAAAACGAGAAGAATAAAACTGCAAGCATAGATGTTGATCAGGACTGAATAATTAACCATACAATAAGAAGGCTTATAAATTTATTTGATTAAGCAAATAAAGCTTGACTATATAAGTATTTACTAATATAGTTCACTTCATCGAATTTAACTTATTTAATTTTTAACTTTTTGGAGATTTACATCATGAAAAAAATCATCACTGCTGCTGCAATTTTACTTGCTACAACTTCTGCTCAAGCTTTCTGGGGTAGCGATAATAACAGTAACGGAAACGGTTACGGAAACTACTACGGAAACGGTACTTCAAACGGAACTGCTCAAGGCGATTACCGTGGTGAAGGACGTGGTCAAGGCGCTGGACGTGGTAAAGGTCGTGGAAACGGAGAAGGCGAAGCTTCTTTCTCAATGAGTTTCAAAGGTCGTGCTAAAGGCGATATGGATACAGATATGGATGCTAACTCTGACTGGAGTGGTAGCAGCTACGGAAATGGTAACGGAAGCTACAACGGTAACGGTTACGGAAATGGTTACAGCAACTACTCTGGTGGAAGCAACGGTTACGGTTATGCTCCACAATACGGTTACGCTCCACAGGTTCCTGTTGCTCCAGTAGCAGCTGCTCCTGCGGTTGAAGCAGCTAAGTAATTAGCTTGCTGGTTTCCTGAAGAGCCTATCTCTTCAGGGAACTAACTCAGGTCTCTCCGTTTTTACTCCTCCTTTAGGAGCGGCCTGATTTAGTTTTATCCTCTTGGTGATTTTGACGGGCTCTTTAGCCCGTCTTTTTTTTGGCCAGGGATGGCCTTATGCTGGGAGGCCATGGATGGCAACGAGCAGTATTTTCACCGAAGCCCGATAATTTAATATTTATTTAGTATTTATCGAAACTATTGTGCTTATGCTGGGAGACCAAGAATGGCAACGAGCAGTATTCAAACAGATAACTTCTTAATAAAAAGCTTAAAAGGAGTTAGAAGGGCTTGTACTGTTGATAGTTACTTAAGTACCAATGGTGCGCGCGGCGCACCCTACTTTACTTTATTGGTAGGGTGTGCCGTGCGCACCAAAATCATTCTACAACCTCGATATTAATTATGACTCACATCAATCTAACATAACTCAATATTAGCAAACTCTTATATCCGTGCTATTATCTATTAATCTAAATCAATAATAACGACTCTCATGATTACTTATCCATTCAACATCCGTTGGATAATCAATATGCTGTTGCTACTGACTAGCACCTCTTTTTTTCAGGTGCTGGCTGATAATCATATTACATTAGAAATTGATGAAGATATTGAAATTGATGAAGATATTGAAATTGATATCTTAACAATCGGAGAGCCCTCACCTCGTTCAATCATCTGGTTTGCCTGCAATCAGGGTGATGAAACGGCCGAGGTCATTACAGCCCGTAAACTGGCCAGTCAGGGTTATCAGTTTTATTTTCCTGATATGTTGAGTGCTCACTTCCTGTCACCTACTCCTTCGAATATTGCTCGTGTACCAACCGCTGAAATCAGCACGGTCATTCAGCATATTTTAAACACCACTAAGTCTGAAAAAGTGTATCTTATTGGAGGCGCACGAGCCGCTGTGCCAGTGCTTAAGGGACTGTCTGATAAAAAACTAAAAACTCCCGGGTCCAAATTAAATGGTGCATTACTCATTACTCCGCGAATTAACAGTAAAACTCCCGAACCCGGTGCAGAGCCCATTTATATCTCTGAAGCAGGATTATCTACTCACCCTATTCTGGTACTGGAAGGCGAGAGAACACCTAACAGATGGGGATTGCCTCACCTGGTAAACATCCTGTCAAAATCTGGTAGCATAGTTCAATCTGGTCTCATCAAAGGCGTTAGAGGTTTTTTCTATTTACGAACTGAAAAAACACCAGAAGAAGATGAAATGACTCGAAATCTGGATCAATTAATAGACAGCAATATCAAAAAACTGGAAAACATCAAACCATGAAAGCCTTCAATATTTTTATTCTGAGCTGTTTCATTGCCCTGTTTTCAGCCCAGGCTAGCAGTGCCAGTGGAACACTTAAACTTTACAAAGGTAATCTATCTTCACCCGAGTTCAACCTGACTGATATGCAGGGAAATAAACATTCTCTGTCAGATTACCAGGGAAATATTGTACTGCTTCAATTCTGGGCAACCTATTGCACACCGTGTCGTAAAGAAATGCCGACCATGAACAATCTGATTAAAAAAATGGATGGAAAACCATTTAAGATTCTGACTGTTAATATGGCTGAAGCTAAACCGGATGTGCAAAAATTCATAGATCAGGTTCCGGTTGATTTTCCCGTTTTACTAGACAGTGATGGCGCAATTTTAAGTCAATGGAAAGTCTTCGCAGCGCCCGCAAATTTCATCCTGGATAAAAAAGGGAATATTTTATTTACCCTCTACGGTGGCATCGAATGGGATTCTGAAGAGATGGTAAAGAAACTATCAACTCTTACTTCAATGTAAGCTTATTCCAGACCTAAAGGATTTTCGATATCGATATGATCCATAAACGGTTTATCCCGTTCTATATGGGTCAACTGATAGATTAAACCAATCCAGTTTCCAACCACAGCATCAGCAGTATCACACCAGCTATTACTTAAATAGGATACGATTTTGAGTTCAGGAAACTCGGGTAAATCCTGACCGGATTGCATGGCCTTTATTAAGTAGTAGCGGTATTCATTCATAATCGCCTGTTCGAACAAACCGAAATAGTTTTCAGGAAATGGCGGAAATGAGTCCAGTTCTCCCGCGATAAAAAGATACACCTCTCGTTTAAACTCTTTCAACAAAGAAATCGTATCGTATTCGGGGTGACCCTGAAAAAACACAGTTCGAATACCATCTTCACTGGTGGCCAGGTGTACACAACTATCATCTTCTTCAGTCACCAATATACGTAGGCCAGCCTGTTTAAACTGCTCCGGATAAACAGCGTTCCAGCGTGAGTGAGGAACATCAAAATGACTATTAATATCAACAGTCAAAGGATGTTTTTGTTGACTCACCTGGTGATTAAAAACACCCCATTTTTTTGCTTCCTGGGCATGTCGTTTCTGGCCATACCTAAATTCCATCAGAGCATGTGTCGCCAGGCACGAACACAGAGTGGACGTTACATTTTTATAAGCCCAGTCAGCCACTTCCTTCAGCGGCTCCCAGAAAATTTGATTTGACAGATCAGGACCTTTGACATTCGCTCCGGTAATAATGAGCGCATCCAGACCCTGTTCACGAATTTGTTCAAAAGTTTCATAATACTGATCAATATGAGCCTGCGCTTTTTCACCTCGGGGTAATATATCCAGCGTAAAAGGGTGAACAAAAAATTGTGCAATCGGATTACTATCACCAATCAATCTAAAAAACTGCAACTCAGTCGCTTTCAACGCAGCATCGGGCATCATATTCAACAGACCAATATGCAATTCACGAATATGCTGGTTCATCGCTCTTTTCTCATCCAGAATGAGAATGCCTTCCTGTCTCAGCTTTTCAAAGGCGGGTAAATCATTGTGTGCAACTATAGGCATTAGCCTTGTCTCTCAATGGCTTTTTCTAGTAAAGCAAGAAAATCACTTTCATTTTTCACCTGAGAGACTTCCTCAGATGTCACGGTATAACCCTGTTTCGCAATCTCTTCATAACGAGGAATACGAGAGTGAAACAAACGTGGAAAAACCCAGCGGGCAAAATCATCCGGGTTCATTTCTGCAGCAAAATCCAGCCCATTTTCAATCAGATAAATTGCCAGGTGTTCAGTTAGAAACTGTTCCCGATAATATAAAGGTTTGGGTGCACTGACAGCCCTGCTAATGAGTTTATTCTCTTCTTCTTCATTGGTTACCTGAATATAAAGAATCATAGTATGCTCGGCCAGTGACTCGATAACACCCGGTTCATCCAGTTCACACAGGCTTCCACCCACATCATTCACAAAATGCGGGTAACCATAAATATTCTGTGCTTTGTCGATAAATTCAGGCACATCGTACATGGTTGCAATTTCCGCATCGCGATAGTGAGCCTGTCGTTTGATAAAGTCGGCCAGCTCTACACCACCCAGTTCAGGATTCCCCAGTTTACCAACGTAACTTAACACCGGCCCGAGATCATGAACCTTGATGTTATTGCGGATATAGATCCAGTCATTGCGTAACAGGTCTTTCAGGAAAGGTACTTTCATCGCCTGCTGTTTGATCATATCCAGAATATGTTCATCCAGATATCGTGTCCCAATACGGTAATCACCCGAATAATGAAACCAGTTGGCGCCATCACGCAACATGGTCGACAGGTAAGATTTCCCAACCCCAGACATACCTAACAGGGTTACTTTTTTATGTTCCCAGGCACGGAACTGTTCAACATTAAACTTCACACTTTCTCCGTAGGGTGCGCCGTGCGCACCAATAATAACTGTTTACTTCTGATGGTGCGCACGGCGCAGCCTACAAGGTAAGCCCATCTGCCAGGGCTTTCACCACAGGTTTATTTTCTGCTATTTCCTGCTCCGTTAAACCGTTCAATTCATAAGGTAGCACAAGCCACTCCTCTGTTTCATAAAGGTAAAAATCTGGAATTCTATTCGTTTTATTTTTTGCAGGTTTAACCCAGGGCACGGCTATTCTCACATCGGAAGGCATGTTCTGACGGCACTTTTTTTCAAGCCGCTGAATAACGGCCTGCACACTCAGGCCAGAACTATACACGTCATCGATAATTAATAATGAATCATCGGCATTCATATTTTCGATCAAATACTGAGTTCCGTGAACACGAATAGAGTCCGAGTTTTCAATCATCTGATGATAAGACTCCAACCCACGATAAGAAGTCCGGATTGAAATATGATCCGTTTTAATGCCCAGGTAATCCAGACAATCCTGAACAGCTATTCCCACCGGACTACCGCCTCGCCATAAACCGACGATATAATCAGGGCGAAAACCACTTTCAAAAATCTTCATCGAAAGCCGATAGGAATCCAGCAAAAGTTGTTCTGATGTTATAAATTGTTTTTGCATTAAATTTTTTTGATACTTAAAACAGGCTTCAAGTATATAATCACTATTCTTTTCCACCAAGGATTCCCGGCATTTTTTAGTATGGTCAAAAAAATATATTTAACCTCAGAAGATTTGCATAATGATGCCTTTAAACTGGCACAACAAATTCTTAACAGTGGATTCCGACCTAAAATCATCATTGCACTGTGGCGTGGTGGCACACCCATCGGCATAGCGGTACAGGAATTTCTGGATCACTACGGTAAAACAGAGTCCGATCATATCGCTATTCGCACCTCATCCTACAGCGGGATAGAGAACCAGTCACGCCAGGTTAAAATTCATGGCCTCAGCTATCTGATAAAAAATATAAACCGCGATGATCCACTGCTCATCGTTGATGATGTTTACGATACCGGAAAAACTATCGAAGCTTTAATCAATGAATTAAAACTAAAATGCCGCAAAAACACGCCTGAAGACATAAGGGTTGCGGTTCCCTGGTATAAACCCGCCAGAAATGAAACAGATCGAGAACCCGATTATTTTATTCATACCACCAAGGAATGGATCAAGTTTCCATTTTCACTGGAAGGTCTGACTGTCGATGAAATCAAACAAAACAGGCCGGCTATTTATGACATTATTAAACCTGCTTTGGACCATGAAAGAATAACACCAGAATAGATTTTTAATTTTCTATGGAAAGTTAAATCTCAGCAACTATGCTTATAAGAACTCACATTACTGATTTTTAGCTTATGCAAACTAACTGGGAAAAAGTATTAACCGATAGTCAATTTATATCTTTGCCAGAAGTTTATATAAAACTTCAGCAACTCATTTATAGCGAAGATTATTCACTGGCTGATATTGTAGAAATTATTGGCTTTGATCCTGCGATTACAGCTCGTTTGTTACGCATGGTTAACAGTTCATTTTTTGGACTGGCAAGTCAAGTAGATACAGTCACTCATGCCATTAATTACCTCGGGGCCAAACAGGTTCATGACCTGGTTCTTGCCACCTCCATGGCTGATACCTTCAGTGACATGAACACCCCTTCTTTTAATATGCAGCAGTTTTGGAGAGAATCCATTTATTGTGCAATTGTTGCACAAGACCTGGCTGCATTATGTGATGAAAAGAATAGTGAACGACTGTTTATTATAGGCTTGTTACACAATATAGGGCATTTAATGATGCGCCAGTCTATCCCTGAATTAATATTAGAAGCCGAACAACTTACTCAGCAGCAACAAATACCCATGCATGAATCAGAGGAACGATTAATTGGTTTCAATTTTGCTCAAATGGGGGCTGAACTACTACATAAATGGAATCTTCCAGAAAACCTAACTACGTCAATAAAATATCAGCTAGATCCTTCACAGACTGAAGAACATCAAATGGATGCTGCCATTTTACATATAGCTGAATTCATGGCTAGACTTTATGCTCAAAAGTTACCCGTTGTTGACAATACAATTGAACAGTTAGATAAACATGCTTTAAATCTCACCAATGTAAATAGCGAGCAATTAATTGAGCTTGATCTGGCTTCCAAAGAAAGTCTTAGCAGTGTTATCCAGTTACTTTTTCCCCATTTATAAACAAAAGGATCAGCAATTTTTCAAACTTAAAACAAACCTTCAATCTGCCCTTCATCATTCACACAGATTTTCTCCGCAGCCGGTGCTCGGGGTAAGCCAGGCATGGTCATTACATCACCGCAAATAACCACCAGAAACCCAGCTCCACTGGACAACCTCACCTCACGAATTGGTACAACATGGTTACTGGGAGCCCCTTTAAGAGCGGGGTCAGTAGAAAAAGAAAGCGGTGTTTTAGCAATACAGACCGGTAAATGCCCATAATCTTCCTGCAAACTGGCAAACTGATCACGAATTTTTTTATCCGCAATAATGCCCTGAGCACCGTATATTTCCTGGGCAATAGTACGAACCTTATCCCACAGTTTCATATCATCTTCATAAAGATACCTGAATTCGGCAGGTTCTTTTTCTATCATCTCTACCACATTTTTTGCCAGATCCATCGCACCTCTACTGCCCATCGCCCAGTGATCACTGACTATGGCATTAACACCTATTTCACAGCAAAGTTGACGTAACAAATCTATTTCAGCTTTAGAATCTGCACTGAATTTATTAATCGCTACCATCACAGGAATACCAAACTTTCGGGTATTTTCTACGTGTCGGGCCAGGTTATCAAAACCTTTCACCATGGCACCGATATTTTCTTTTTTGATTTGTTGTTCATCCAGACCACCGTGCATTTTAAGCGCACGCACAGTGCACACAATAACGGCAGCATCAGGTTTTAACCCGGCTTTTCTCATTTTAATATTAAAGAATTTCTCTGCCCCAAGATCTGCTCCAAACCCTGCTTCAGTGACCACATACTCACTCAGCTTTAATGCTGTAGTAGTTGCTAGAATAGAGTTACAACCATGTGCAATATTGGCAAAAGGTCCACCATGGATAAAAGCCGGAGTGCCTTCCATGGTTTGCACCAGGTTAGGTTGTAATGCATCTTTCAGCAATGCGGTCATGGCTCCCTGGGCATTAATATCACGCACGAAAACAGGCGTTTTATCACGACGACTTCCGATAATGATATTTGCCATTCGTTCCTTCAAATCATCCAGACCTGTTGCCAGACAGAAAATTGCCATGACTTCGGAAGCAACCGTAATATCAAAACCATCAGTGCGTGGAAACCCGTTGGTAACAGCACCGAGTCCATTGGTTATTTCGCGTAGAGCACGGTCATTCATATCCACTACACGGCGCCATGTTACCCGTCTAAAATCGAGTTTCTGTTCATTCCCCCAGTAAATATGATTATCTATCATCGCTGCCAGCAAATTATTTGCAGCCCCAATTGCGTGAAAATCACCGGTAAAATGCAGGTTGATATCTTCCATCGGAACCACCTGGGCATAACCACCTCCAGCGGCACCACCTTTCATTCCAAAACAGGGACCCAGAGAAGGTTCGCGTAAACACACAGAAGAGTTTTTACCGATTTTATTGAGTGCATCACTGAGCCCAACTGAAGTTGTAGTTTTACCTTCACCCGCTTTAGTCGGTGTCATTCCAGCCACCAGGATTAATTTACCATCCGGTTTATCGGCTAAAGTTTCAATAAAAGGCAGGCTAATCTTTGCTTTATCATGACCGTAAGGCAGCAGATATTTTTCCTTAATACCCATTTTTGCAGCTAACTTCCGAATGGGTTTAACATTGGCCTTGCGAGCAATTTCGATGTCACTCAAAGGATTACTGTGCTGAGTAATGGGCATTAAAAACTCCAATTTGATATTTTTTACAATTTACTCAGTCTAGCCCAAAAGACACTCATAAATAAAATTTCAATGGTGTAAGCTTATAATTTGAAGATAAATATTCTCCTAAGCTACTTATGCACTACCTGATTCTGCTAATAATTATATTGCTCGTTATTTATTTACCCCAGTTCTGGGTTAAACATATCTTGCAGAAATATAACCAACATGATGAAAAAAACTTCACCGGAACAGGTGGAGAACTCGCCCGTCACCTGCTGGATAGATTTGATTTACAACACATCCAGGTTGAGGTCTCAGAACTGGGTGATCACTATGACCCGGTTGCAAGCTGTGTGCGATTAACCAAAGATAAATTTGACGGCAAAACACTGACCGCCATTACCGTGGCCACTCATGAATGCGGTCATGCATTACAACATGCTGCCAGAGAGCCGCTTTTCATGTTACGCAGCAGGCTTGCTCATCTTTCAGTGTGGGCCGCACGACTTGGTTCTTTTTTATTGTTTAGCGCTCCATTTTTAGTACTCATTACCAGGGCTCCCTCTGTTGCACTTTTAAATATTACAGGTGCTTTTCTTATTATGGGTTTTGCTTTAATAGTACAGATAATTACTCTGCCGGTCGAAATCGATGCCAGTTTTAACAAGGCTTTGCCATTGCTCAAAAGTGGTTATATCAATTCACAGCAATATCCGGCAGCACAAAAAATTCTTCAGGCTGCTGCCTGGACCTACGTAGCCGGATCACTTGCCAGCCTGTTAAATTTCTGGCGCTGGCTGGCCGTGCTTAGGCGCTGAACCTTGTGGATTAAACCCGCTAATATTCGTAGGGTGCGCCGTGCGCACCATTGGTGTTGGTAGTAAAATTCGTTGGTGCGCACGGCGCACCCTACAATTAAAACAAGTGTTTATTTAACTTCCTGTTTAAAACGACCGGTAAAGTCAAAGGCATCTTCAAGTTCCTGTATACGTTTTGACGCATCAGGCCATAATTTACTTTCCACAGCCGTTATGAGTGCTTCTATTACAAACAGCGTCGCCACACCAGAATCCCAGCCTGATGGCGCTTCAATTCGAATTGGAAAGGTATAATCAGCAAGGTTGGCAATAGGCGATAACCATTGATCACTGAATAAAACGATAACAGCCCCCTTTTTTTGTGCAAGCTCAACCAGGCTCAGTAAGTCAGCTTCATAACGACGTACATCAAAAACAACCACTACATCACCTTTTTCGATATTCAATAGATGATGAGGCCATAAGCTGACCGATGGTGGTAACTTGAAAACAGCCTTGCGGATAACTTCCAGGTGAGTGCCCAGGTAGCTTGAGAATGCATGAGTTATGCGCCCACCAACCAGATGCAATGATTTAGTATCATCTGCCAGTAAATCGACCACTTGATTGAAAGTATCAAAACTGATTTGTTTCATGGTATTTCTAAGATTAGAAACCACAGATTCAGCCGCCTGATTCAATATGTGCTCTTTAGGCGTTCCGGTTGCCCATTGCCCATGTTTAGCGACAGGATCCGACAAAGTTTTGCTCAGTTCAGCTTTTAGTGATTTCTGAAAATCAATAAAACTGGTAAAACCAATGCGTTTTAAAGTACGCATTACTGTCGGTGCAGAAACATCACAGGCATTGGATAACTCAGTAATCGATACCATGCCTGCCATCGGGTAATTAGACAGAAGATGGTTTGCTATCTTCCTCTCAGCGGGTTTAAAGTCATTAAACTGAGTTTTGATTAGCTCATCAATATTGTGGTGATTAGTGATTTTCTTTGCCATATTATTGCACTATTGAAGTACACATAGCATGACGATATGCACCAATAAAATCAATTAATATAAATAATTTGACCTGTTTGAGCATCTTATGTAAAAATCTTTACTTAATGGATCCGTAAAGCTGAATTCATTAATAACATAATAATTCAATCAAAATTGATACTCTACCAGGAGCCCGGAATATGACTAATAGACGTGACTTTCTTAAAAAAGCAGGTATAGGTGCCGCTGCGACAGTAGCAACCGTTAACGCACCTTTCGTGCATGCAGCGAAAAAAACAAAGATTAAATGGCGCTTACAAACTTATGCCGGTCCAGCACTTGCTGAGCAGGTCATCAAAAAATCCATCGATGCATTTAACAAGGCCGCCAATGGTGAAATGGAAATTGAACTGTATTTTGCTGATCAACTGGTTCCAACCGGTGAATTATTCCGTGCCATGCAACGAGGAACAATTGATGCTGTGCAATCAGATGATGATTCCATGTCTTCTCCTGCCGATGTAGCGGTATTTGGAGGTTACTTCCCATTTGCTACTCGCTACAGCCTGGATGTCCCAACCCTGTTCCATCAATATGGTTTGAATGAAATCTGGAAAGAGTCCTATGATGAAATTGATGGCGTTACCTGGCTAAGTGCCGGTGCCTGGGATCCTTGCCACTTTGCAACTAAAGACCCTATTCATAGCCTTGCTGATCTGAAAGGAAAGCGTGTATTCACCTTCCCAACAGCGGGTCGTTTTCTATCACAATTCGGTGTCGTTCCAGTTACTCTACCGTGGGAAGATATCGAAGTTGCTATGCAAACGGGTGAGCTGGATGGGATTGCCTGGTCTGGAATTACCGAGGATTACACAGTAGGTTGGGCCGATGTGACTAACTACTTCCTGACCAATAATATCTCTGGTGCCTGGTGTGGTTCTTATTTCGCTAATGATGATGCATGGGCTAAAGTGCCAGAACATTTAAAAACTCTGTTCAAGCTGAGTATGGATAGTTCTCACTATCATCGCCAGTACTGGTACTGGGGTGGAGAAGCTGATCTTCGTACCACCGGCACCAAGATGAAACTGACATCTATTCCTGATGCCGAATGGAAAACAGTGGAAGATGCAGCTCATGTATACTGGGATAAAATTGCAAAAACCAGTCCAAGAGCTGCTAAAGTGGTACAAATTTTCAAAGATTACAATGCCACGATGGAAAAAGCAGGTCGACCTTATAGAGGTTAGTTAACTTGTAATTTTTTAATCAACCACGAAGCACACGAAGAGCACGAAGAAAATAAAATTAATGTTTTATTCATTCTACCCTTCGTGTTCTTCGTGATCTTCGTGGTGAAAATCTCGTTTCCTAATATAGAGAAATATCTTGCCAAAAGTTTTTAAGTTGTATGTAAAATATGTAGATGCAATCAACCGCACGGTTGGTCGTATTACCATGTACCTCATTTTTGTGATGATGGGTATATTAATTTTTTCTGCAATATCCCGCTCTGTCTTCAACGCACCTTATATCTGGGTCATAGAAATGGCTCAGTTCACCATGGCTACTTATTATCTACTGGGTGGTGCTTATACTTTACAAAATGATGCCCATGTTCGTATGGATTTACTGTATGAACGCTGGCCTGTTAAAAAACGGGCTTTCGTTGACTCTATCACTGCCTTCTGCCTGATATTTTATCTCGGCGTTTTATTTTATGGCGGGTGGTCAAGCACTGAATACGCCCTTCAATATGGACAAAAAAATTATTCTTCCTGGGCACCTCCAATGGCTCCCATTAAAATTATAATGACCACAGGAATTTTCCTCATGTTACTGCAGGCTTTCGCCATATTATTTCGCGACATTGCCACCTTTCTCGGTAAGTCTATTAAACTGGAAACTGAAATTGAGACTGCCTCATGAGTCATGAATTAATTGCATTAATGATGTTCAGCAGCATGATGGTCATGCTATTGACAGGACAGCGAGTATTTGGAGCTATTGGTTTTGTTGCCATGGTTTCTGCACTGATGTTATGGGGTAATGGCGGTTCAGAAATGGCCTTCAGTGCCAGTATAAAGTTATTAAACTGGTATCCGCTGCTGACCCTGCCACTTTTTATTTATATGGGTTACATGATGTCTGAATCCGGCATTGCTGGTGATCTGTACAATATGCTTCATGTGTGGATGGGCAGGTTACGCGGTGGCCTCGCCATTGGTACCATCATGTTAATGGTTGCCATCTCAGCTATGAATGGTTTGAGTGTTGCAGGAATGGCCATAGGCAACAGCATCGCCCTACCTGAAATGCTCAAGCGCAGTTATGACAAACGCATGGTCACCGGTGTCATACAGGCAGGCAGCTCACTGGGCATCCTGGTTCCTCCCAGTATTGTTTTAGTACTTTACGGTATGATCGCCCGCCAACCGGTAAGCCAGTTATGGCTGGCAGGCGCTATTCCCGGCCTGATGTTAGCAACTATGTTTATTGTTTACATTGTTGTTCGGTGCAAATTACAACCAGAACTCGGGCCAGCGCTGAAAGCTGAAGAGTTGAATGTAAGCTGGCCAGAAAAATTTCGCCTGTTGCAGGCAGGTATCCTTCCACTTCTAATTATTTTTTCAGTTATTGGACTGTTTATTATGGGCATTACCAGCCTGGTGGAAAGTTCAGCCGTAGGTGCTGTTGCTGCTACCCTCGCCGCACTGGTTAAACGTCGCCTTAATTTTCAGGTGATAGAAGCAACCTTAAAAAAATCTTTAAACATCAGTGCCATGTTCATGTGGATCATCCTCGCAGCACTATGTTTTGGAGCAGTATTTGATGGACTGGGTGCAGTTAAAGCAATTGAGTACATGTTCCTTGATAAATGGGGGCTATCACCCTGGGAAGTTCTTATTCTGATGCAGTTAACCTATATTTTAATGGGTATGTTTCTGGATGATACTGCCATGCTGGTTATAGTGGCTCCATTGTATATCCCGCTGATTATCAAACTAGGTTTTAATCCAATCTGGTATGGAGTTTTATATACTATCACTTGTCAAATAGCCTATATGACCCCACCTTTTGGTTACAACCTGTTCCTGATGAAAGCGATGGCACCACCTGAAATTTCTTTACGTGATATTTACGGTTCAATTATTCCTTTCGTAATGATTATGGTTTTTGCGCTGGCTGTTGTTATGGCCTTTCCTCAGGTTGCATTATGGCTACCTGAAATGGTCTATCCAAAATAATCCCCAGGAATAACTAGAGAATTTGATTGATGAATCCAAGAGAAGTTAAAACAATTCAAGATGCCAAACAAATCATCGAAGAGCGCGGTTTAACTCACGTTAAAGTAGGCCTGTTTGATAATGACGGTGTGATGCGTGGCAAGTATATGTCTCGTGAAAAATTCCTCAGCTCATTAGATCATGGTTTTGCATTCTGTGACGTGGTGTTGGGCTGGGACGTGAAAGATCAACTTTACGATAATGTCACTTATACCGGCTGGCACACAGGTTATCCAGATGCACCGGTACGAATCCTGCCAGACAGCTGCCGTGAAATTCCATTTGAAGATGGTATGTTACTGTTTCTAGCCGAGTTTGCTGAACAGGCCGAAGCGGTCTGCCCTCGCGCGGCATTACGCCGAGTTATCGATAAAGCGAGCGATATGGGGTTAGATGCTTATGCTGCTCTGGAATATGAGTTTTTCCTGTTTGAAGAAACTCCCGACAGCATCCGTGAAAAGAACTTCACCGACCTAAAACCGATGACTCCAGGCTGGTTTGGTTATTCCATGATTCGTAATTCAGTACACGCAGATCTATACACAGAAATCATGGAATTATCTGAAAAAATGGATTTTCCTATTGAAGGTTTACATACCGAAACAGGCCCCGGTGTTATTGAAGCTGCTATCAATGTCGATAGTGCACTCAATGCTGCTGATAAAGGAGCCCTGTTTAAAACCTTCATGAAAGTTCTTGCCCAGCATAATGGCTTAATGGCGACTTTCATGGCCAAGTGGTCGAATGATTATCCGGGTCAGAGTGGACATATCCATATTTCACTTAGACATAAAGACGGTTCAGGTTCAGCATTTCATGATGCAAATAAGCCACATAACATGAGTGATTTACAACGCCATTTTGTGGCCGGACAACAAAAACTGATGCCTCAGTTATTATGCATGACCTCCCCCACTATCAATAGTTATTCACGACTGATTCCCGGTTTCTGGGCACCGACTGATGCAACCTGGGGAGTTGAAAACAGAACCACAGCTTTACGAGTCATTCCCGGTAGTGAAAAATCCCAAAGAGTTGAACACCGTTTAGGGTCAGCAGACGCAAACCCTTATCTGGCATTAGCTGCGGCTCTGGGTGCTGGTTTATATGGCATCGAAAACAAACTCGAACCCGAAGCACAGGTCAAAGGCAATGCCTATGACCAAAAACACCCTGAGCACCTTGCCCTGCCCCGAACATTATGGGATTCAGCCCAGGCATTAAAAGCTTCAACTGCAGCACGCTCCTTATTTGGAGATGCTTTTGTAGAACACTTTGCAGCTTCCAGAGAATGGGAAGAACGCGAATTCAGAAAACACATTACCGACTGGGAAATGGAGCGGTATTTCGAGATTATTTAAAACCCAAAACCATTTTCACCACAGAGGACACGAGGGTACACAGAGGAAAACCTTTATTTTTTAATATCTAATTTAATGACATAACCTCTGTGTTCCTCCGTGTCCTCCGTGGTGATAAATTTTTCAATTTAAGAGAAAAACAAATGAGCAATACTTTAAAGACTATCAGCCCTATTGACGGTTCCGTTTACGTCGAGAGACCTTTTGCAAACACGGATGATATTCAAACGGCACTGGAAAATGCCAGTAACGCACAAAAGGCCTGGAAGAAAACTCCACTGGATGAACGCAAGGCAATTTGCACAAAAGCCATAGATGCTTTTGTAGCAAAAAAAGATGAAATTGCCAACGAGATTACCTGGCAGATGGGTCGCCCTATCGGCTCTGCTGCTGGTGAAGTTAATGGCACAGAAGAACGAGCCCGTAAAATGATCGAGTTGGCTGACCAGGGGTTAGCGACTATTAAAATTGCTGACAAACCTGGTTTTGATCGCTGGATTCAACGTGAGCCTGTCGGTGTTGTATTCGTTATCGCACCGTGGAATTATCCTTACCTGACAGCCATCAATGCCGTTTTACCCGCTATTCTTGCGGGTAACTCAGTTATCATAAAACACTCGGCTCAAACTCCTTTATGTGCAGAACGTCTGGTCGAAGCCTTTAGGGCGGGCGGAGTACCCGAAGGTGTTTTTGAATACCTGCACCTGACTCATGCCGATACCGAAACGGTTATCAAAGATGAACGCATTAACTATGTTGCCTTTACCGGATCAGTACCCGGTGGAGAAATGGTTGAAAAGGCAGTTGCCGGTCGTTTTATTGGCATAGGTCTCGAACTGGGTGGAAAAGATCCTGCTTATGTTCGTGCAGATGCAGACATGGCCAATGCTGTCGATACAACAATGGATGGTGCTTTCTATAATTCAGGACAATCCTGTTGTGGTGTCGAACGTGTTTATGTGCATGAATCTGTTTATGATGAATATGTAAAACAGGCTGTCGAATGGGTTAACAAACTTAAACTGGGTCGATCAGATAATCCTGAAACAACTCTGGGACCATTGGTTAGATCCAGTGCAGCAGACTTTGTACGTTCACAAACACAAGATGCTATTAAGCAAGGAGCCATAGCTCAAATAAAAGCTGACGATCCACTGGATAAAGCCGGTTCTACTTACCTGTCTCCACAGATTCTTACCGAAGTAAACCACAATATGCGGGTCATGACTGAAGAAAGCTTTGGCCCCATTGTCGGCATTCAAAAAGTCAGTTCCGATGAACAGGCTATCGAATTAATGAATGACAGTGAATTCGGACTGACCGCTTCTATTTTCACCACCGATATCGATAAAGGCGTAGAACTTGGTCAACAGTTAGAGACAGGTACATTTTTCATCAACCGATGTGATTACCTCGACCCGGACCTTGCCTGGACAGGCGTTAAAAATTCTGGACATGGCTGTACGCTATCCGTGATGGGTTATGAATCACTCACCAGACCAAAATCATTCCACATCAAAACTGAACTTTGAGAACACAATACAATGACTTATTCTGCAAACTGGAATTATCCTACTAACGTCAAGGTCGGTGCCGGCCGAATTAATGAACTGTCAGACCTGTGTAAAGGCCTGGGCATGCAGGCTCCACTAATGATTACCGACCCGGGACTTGCTGCCCTGCCCATGCTTAAAAAAATAGTGGACGATGTAAATGCATCAGGCCTTCGCTGTGGTTTTTTCTCTGGCATACAGGCTAACCCAACGGGAGAAAATGTTCAGGCTGGTGTCGCTTTTTATCAGGAATATAAACACGATGGTGTTATCGCCTTTGGTGGCGGTTCTGCACTTGATGCAGCTAAAGCGGTTGCCCTGATGGTTGGTCAAACTAAACCTATCTGGGATTTTGAAGATGTGGGTGACAACTGGACTCATGTCAATGTCGAAGCCATGGCTCCTGTTGTCGCTGTGCCAACGACAGCCGGAACAGGTTCTGAAGTAGGTCGTGCATCTGTCATTACCGATGCAGAAAAGCATCTCAAAAAAATCATCTTCCACCCAAACATGCTGCCCACTGAAGTAATCCTCGATCCCGAACTCACGGTCGGTTTACCATCAATGATTACTGCGGCAACCGGAATGGATGCTCTATCGCATAACCTTGAAGCCCTGTGTTCTCCTTTTTATCACCCTATGGGCGAAGGTATTGCTGTTGAAGGAATTCGTCTGGTACAGGAATTTCTACCCAGAGCAGTTGCCGATGGCTCAGACATTGAAGCAAGAACTCAAATGCTGGTTTGCTCCAGCATGGGCGCTACCGCATTTCAAAAAGGTCTGGGCGGAATGCATGCACTGGCTCACCCACTGGGTGCTTTGTTTAATGCTCACCATGGCACATTAAATGCAATCTTGATGCCATACGTTTTAAAAGCCAATAGATCTGAGATTGAACAGCGTATAGACCGTTTGACGAGATATATGGGCTTAAGTGAAACGGGCTTTGATGGTTTCATGAACTGGGTACTGGAGATGAGAAAACAACTTAAAATTCCTCATAGCCTGGCAGAAATCAATATCGATACTGATCAGGCAGAAACCGTTGGAAAAATGGCTGTTGAAGACCCATCAGCCGGTGGTAACCCGATCAGTTTTAGTGCTGAACAATATCAACAAATATTCATTGATGCTGTAAATGGTAATCTTTAAAACTCAATAAAATGAAAATTGCCATCTTACAATGTGATGATGTTCTGGATAACCTCCAGAACGAATTTGTATCTTATAGTTTTATGATACAACGCATGTTTAATGCGATAGATGATACTTTCGAGATTGATATATTCAATTGCCAGTTAAATGAATATCCCGATGATATTGATGCTCATGATTTCTACATCACCACAGGAAGTCGAGCAGGGGCATATGAAGATATTGACTGGATTCAGCAGCTAATTAAATTTATTCAGTTGCTGGATCAACATCAAAAAAAGCTTATCGGAATTTGCTTTGGTCACCAGCTCATCGCAATGGCTAAAAATAAGAGCGTTAAACCGTCTCCCAAAGGCTGGGGAGTTGGCATTGCGATCAACCGTATAACCGCTACACCAGACTGGATGCATGAAACAAAGTCGGAATTGAATATTATTGTAAGTCACAAAGATCAGGTTAGTTCGTTACCTGATGAAGCCATTGTCATTGCAGAAAGTGACTTTTGTCCCTACTTTGTGGTTCAATGGAACAATAATTTACTGAGCATTCAGGGACACCCTGAGTGGAATACGGATTATTCTAAAGCCCTGATGAACGAGCGTCGGGCCATAATTCCTGCTGACCGAATAGAAGCAGGTATTAACTCTTTATCATTAAAACCCGACAATACTCTTTTCACACAATGGGTTTTAGATTTCGTCAAACATTGAACCAAGGTACTTGAATGAAATATGAAGTATTTGTTTATGCAACTTTAAAACATGGTTTTCCTAATTTTCACCTAAATCAGGGGAAAAAATTACCAGGAAGATTTACTACCGAAAATAGTTACCCACTTTACCTGGTTGGAGACCGCCACTCACCCTGGCTAGTCGATGATGCAGGTAATGGAGAAGTCATAAATGGGGAAGTTTATCAGGTCGACAAACAGCAACTTAAAAAAATGGATAAACTTGAAAGTATCAACAAGGAAGATGGTTATCGACGTATTCAAATACAGGTAAAAAGTCTTAAACACTTCCATGTTCACGATGTATTTTGTTACATGAAACTTAAAGAACACCTTGATCCAGAAAATATTCAGTGCGGCCCTCTTTCCAGCTATGAAATAGAACACGCCAAATTGTATAAATCACGAGTTTAAAGTGATTAGAATAAATAATGACTGACAAGCTATTCGTATATGGAACACTAGGTCCTGGCCGCCCAAACGAACATATCTTGAAAAACATCGGTGGTAGCTGGGAAAACGCAACGGTGAAAGGATATTTACATCAACAGGGCTGGGGAGCTGAAATGGGTTACCCCGGAATCACTCTCGACAAAGGTGGCGACACAATTAAAGGATTTATTTTCAGTTCCAACAATATTTTCGAGCACTGGCCAGAGCTGGATGAATTTGAAGGAGATGCATATGAACGAGTACTTACATCTGTTGAGATCAAAGATAGTACATTGATCAATGCATATATTTATACGTTAAAGTAAAATAATTAAAGCGCCTTCAGCACAGCGCAGCTTAGATTAATATTGTGTAGGGTGCACCGCGCGCACCATTACTGACTGATGATATCAATCCCTGCTTAAAATCATGAGTTCTAGACTTTTACTTCAACTGACTCATATTTTTCACTTATCTGCAGAATTACCAGCAACACCATTCCAACAGCCATAAAAATAGCCGCCATGATCAAAGGCATATTATAGTTTCCACTCGACTCTGCCATGGTTCCCGAAATTGCCGGAGCAAGAATCTGCGCGACCCCATAACTCAATGTCAATTTACCCATTGGTTTAGCTGGTTTTGTCGGATAAAACTTTCCGACCATGGTCAGCATCAGGCTGACGATTCCAATGAAAGTTGCACCAAATAAAAATCCACTCAGCAGTACACCACTAAGACTGCTATCAAATGCAGGTAAAATAATACCGATAATGTTTAAGCCATAGGCAATAAATAAAGCTTTAAGCTCACCTATTTTTCTGGCCACTCTATCCCAGAAAATACAGGCCGGTGCTGCTGCAAGACCAGTGACCAGCCAGACCAGATTACCATTACCCTGCAATACGACCTGCTGATCAATGATCGCGACTAGAAAAGTAGCACTGATGACATAACCAATACCAGCACAAAAATAACTGGCAAATAAAACAATCATCCAGCTTTTTTTAGGGGGTTTATCGAGAAGTTTTTCTCCTGATCGAGTCACGCCTGAACTATCTGGTTTTGGTAACCACATCCAGGCAGGTATAGCTAAAAGTAAACCTACCACAGCAAATACTTGCCACTGCTCCACCCAGTTAAATTTGTTCGTCATCAACATTGCCACTGCAGCACTCAGCGCGATACCTAAACCTGCCCCGCCAAAATGCACACCCAGTTCAAGCCGGTGGTTATGTCTTATCATCCAGTTAAGAATTAAACCGGAACCAATTAAAAGACCCGCTGCACTGGATAGCCCGGCAAAAAATCGCATCACTGCCCACAATACATAATTCTCTGAGAGAGCCATGCCTATCGTGGTCACAATGGCGATCAGCAAACCAATACGATACAAAGTATCTTTAAGTTTTAAATTGCTGATGGATGCAGCAATTAGCGCACCGCACATATACCCCATGTAATTGATGCTAGCCAGCCATCCTCCTGAAGCATCGTTCAGAAAAGTTTCATCCAGCATCACCGGCAATAATGGTGTATAGGAAAAGCGTGCAACACCCATCGTTAATACCAGGCTAAAGAGCCCTGCTATCATGACTTTAATGGGGTGGGAAGGTGGAGATGTTTGCATGTTTAAGATTCAAACTTTTAAAATGGGGAAACTGAATTTCAATGATACACCATCAATAGGGTGCGCCGTGCGCACCATCGATGTTGGTTCTGAAATTCAATGGTGCGCGCGGCACACCCTACAAATACTCTGCACCTGTCGGTTTTCGAGTTCAATCAATTACCTCTGATCAAAATCGACTACCACTTCATCGGTAATCGGATGCGCCTGACAGCTTAAGATATAACCTGCTTCAACTTCATGATCTTCAAGACCATGGGATATATCCATATCAACCTTACCTTTTATCAATTTACATTTGCAGGTTGAACAGACGCCTGCTTTGCATGAATAAGGTAGTTCCAGACCATTATTCAAACCTGCATCAAGAATGTTTTCTCCTACCGTCATCAGATCAAACGCAACAGAACGACCATCGTTAATCACGGTCACCTTACTGGTTTTATCTTCACCATAGGTTTCAATTCTTCGATGTGCTTTTTGCATCATCTTTTCAGAATCTTCCGATGAGTTAGAAAACAGTTCATAATGAATTTGTTCATCAGACAGACCAGAAGACCTGAATCCGCGAGAAATTTCAGACATCATCGCTTCCGGACCACAGATGAATGCTTCATCAGTACTCAGAATATCGATCATTTTACTGGCATGCAGTGCGGTACCTTTTTTATTGTCGATGCGTCCATTCAACAGGTCAGCCCCCTGATCTTCTTCATTCATGATGTTTATCCATTGAAAACGAGTCAGGTATTTATTCTTGATAAAACTTAAATCATCTTTAAACATCACAGAATTACTTCGACGGTTACCGTAAACCAGAGTCACCCTGCTTTCAGGTTCTTGCTGCAACACCGTTTTAATTATAGATAAAATTGGAGTAATGCCACTACCCACTGCAACACACATATAATTTTTTGCTTTAACATTAAGCTCTGAATAGAAACTACCCTGGGGTGGCATTACCTCAAGTTGATCACCGGGTTTAAGATAATCATTAGCCCAATTAGAAAACAAACCATTTTTTACTCGTTTAATTGCAACTCGCATAAAGTCATCATCAATACCGGAACAGATAGAATAAGAGCGCCTGACCTCTTCGCCATTTATCGTTGTTTTTAAGGTTAAAAACTGCCCCTGAATGAATTTAAAGGTTTTTTTGTATTCATCAGGAATATCAAAAGTCAAACAGACCGCTGTGTCAGTTTCTGGCTGTACGTCTTTTAAGGTGAGAGAGTAAAATTTGGTATCGGACATCAGTCCATCCTCAAAAATTTTTAAAGTAATCAAAGGGTTCATTACAATCCTGGCACTGATACAGAGCTTTACAGGCAGTTGAACCAAACTGAGAAAGTGTTTTCGTATTTAAAGAGCCACAGTGTGGACAGCTAATCTTCAAGCATTCATCGCTATTGCAACTTGCATTAGAAACGGGTGGAGCAATCCCATATTGCTGCAAGTTTGCTTTACCTTCCGGAGACATCAAATCGGTACTCCAGACGGGAGACAATACCAGTTTAATAGAAAAATTTTGGTATCCACCTTCGACCAATAAACTGCTGATATCATCTCTAATAGTATCCATCGCCGGACAGCCCGAATAAGTCGGTGTAATTGAAATCAGTAGGTTTTCCTGCTGCATTTCTACCTGGGTTAATACTCCGAGATCCCAAATACTCAGCACAGGAATCTCCGGGTCTTTAACCTGATCCAGCAAATCCCATATTTCTGTCAGCACAGATTCGTTTCGTCGTGTTAAACGTTCAGAATAAACAGCAGCAACCAGTGGCGGAATCTGCGACATGATTACCACTCAAGCCCAGGGTTAGCCCGATGTACACACTGCATTTCATTTAACATCTGTCCCAGGTATTCAGTATGATAACCTTCACGACCACCTTTGACTTTCCAACCATCTTCAGGAACTGTCAACGAAGCTTCCAGCAGAATAGCCTTAACTTTTAAAGACCAACTTTCTTTTAGACTTCCATTATCAACACCAATACCGGCACCTGCCATTTGCTGTTCCAATTCATCCAGATCAAAAAGTTCATGGGTAAATCCCCAGATATCATCCAGTGCTTTCTGCGCACGAGATTTGCTTTCTTCTGTGCCCAAACCCAGACGCAGCACCCATTCCTGGCTGCGGCGAAGATGGTAACGAGTTTCCTTGATGGATTTTGCAGCAATGGCAGCCAGCATTTCATCTGTCGATTTCATTAACTGCTCCAGATAATATAAATTGAATACATCGACCAGCAATTGACGAACCATGGTGTAGGCAAAATCACCTCGAGGTAATTCCATAATCAATAAATTCTGGTATTCACGATGATCACGCATATAGGCAAAGTCATCTTCTTTACGACCATCATTGGCAAGCTCCGCTGCATAACCATAAAACATTCTGGCACGACCAATAAAGTCGAGAGCAACATTGCTAAGCGCCAGATCCTCTTCAAGAAAAGGAGCATTTCTACACCACTCAGCAACACGATGGCCCATAACCACTGCATCATCACCCAGGCGTACGGTGAAATTCAGAACAGCCTGTTTAGTTTCATCATTCATGGTCATCACCATTACATGTTGTTAACTTCATCCGGTAACTTGTAATAAGTCGCCAGACGGTAAGGTTTATCATTTGAGGGATCATAAAAACTTTCACTATCGTCTTCCTGAGAAGCACAGATATCATCCGATTTTACGACCCAGATACTGACCCCTTCACCTCGACGCGTATATACATCACGTGCATATTCAAGAGCCTGTTCATGATCTTCTGCATGTAGACTACCAACATGTTTATGATCAAGACCACGCCTGGAACGAAGAAAGATTTCAAACAGTTGTAAATTTTCTGCTGACATTTTTTATCTCCTGTTTTCCACCCTCAGGCGGCTTTGGTTTTTTTCTTTTGTTGATAACTGACCAGGGCTTCACGAACCCAGGCTCCCTCTTCATGCGCATTGATATGGTGCTGCACACGCTGACGGTTACAATGGCCATCACCATTAATCACTCGCCAGAATTCATCCCAGTTAATTTCACCACAATCATAATGACTGCGTTTTTCATTCCATTTTAAATTTTTATCCGGGTGAGAAAGTCCCAGAAACTCAATCTGTGGAGCCGTCTGGTCGATAAACTTCTGGCGAAGGTCATCATTAGTTTCTCGTTTTATTTTCCACTTCATGGATGAAGCTGAATGAGCAGATTCGGTATCATGTGGACCAAACATCATTAATGCTGGCCAGTAAAAACGATTCAGAGAATCCTGCGCCATTTCTTTCTGAGCCTCACTGCCACGACTGAGTGCCAGCATCAATTCATACCCCTGGCGCTGATGAAAACTTTCCTCTTTACAGATACGCACCATGCTGCGGGAATATGGACCATAAGACGTTCGTTGCAGGGAAATCTGGTTAACGATAGCTGCACCATCAACCAGCCAGCCAATAGCCCCAACGTCTGCCCAGGTTTGTGTTGGATAGTTAAAAATAGATGCATATTTAGCACTACCATCTTGTAGCGCATTGATCATTTCTTCTCGAGTAATGCCCAGAGTCTCGGCAGTACTATAAAGGTATAACCCATGCCCCCCTTCATCCTGCACTTTAGCCAGTAAAATGGCTTTACGACGCAGTGACGGTGCACGTGAAATCCAGTTACCTTCCGGCTGCATGCCAATCACTTCAGAGTGAGCATGTTGTGAAATCTGACGAATCAAATTTTTACGGTATGCATCTGGCATCCAGTCTTTAGGTTCAATCTTTTCTTCGGTATCAATCTTGTTCTGGAATTTCTGTTCCTGATCGATTTCCACGATTCATCCTCCTGAGATGATCATAATTCAATATCTATTATGATACGTTTTTCAACCATACAGTCAATTTTTTTGTATCACTTTAATTGATTGGTTAATTGAGTTTCCAGGGCAATAGATTGCGAACTAAGCTCGGTGACTGTATAACAGTCTACCTTCTGTAGTTTTACATTAAATTCATCCTATGAATTCGCATATCAAAATAAAAATCATGGTTTGTGGATTGAATTTTTAATTGATCCAGATAAAAACCTGATTGGAATAATGGCTGAGTTACCTTTCTAATGAAGAAAATTGCAATCATAGGATGCGGAGGAGCAGGCAAGTCTGTGCTGTCGATAACATTAGGAAATTTACTCTCTTTACCTGTGCATCACCTTGACTGCTTATTCTGGAAGCCTGGCTGGATACCCAGTAAACATGATGAATTTACTACAAAACAGCAAGACATCTTGGTTAGCGATAAATGGGTTATGGATGGTAATTATGGTAAAACCATGGATCTTCGTTTAGAAAACGCTGATACCATCATCTTTCTTGATTTACCAACAATGGTTTGTCTGACGAGCGTGACAAAACGTTATTTTAAATATCGAAATACAACACGCCCAGATATGACTGAAGGTAATAGTGAACAATTATCCCTTGAATTTTTAAATTATGTCTGGACTTTTCGACGTCTACGGAGACCACTGGTAATGAAAAAATTAAAAGTCATCGGTAAGTCCAGAAAAATCATCATTTTAAAGACTAGAAGTGAAGTACAAGATTTTCTAAGCACCATTAGTATTTTGTAGGGTGCGCCGCGCGCACCATTTGATTTCAGTACCAGGGCCAATGGTGCGCACGGAGCACCCTACTATCAAATATCATTCCACAAATATTTATCTATTTTTAAGCATAACTTTAAATAGCATCTGGTTGATTTTCAGGTATAGCCTGGATAAATGGAGCCAGGGTCAGGCAGTGTTGCTCAATCGATGATATTAGTGGATATTGTGACATATCAACCTCAAAACGCCGGGCATTATAAACTTGTGGAATTAGCAGCACATCAGCCATACCGGCTTCTTCACCCACACAAAACGAGCCATTGGAGACATCTTTAAGCTGTACTTCCATGGCTGCAAAACCCTGCTCTATCCAGTGCCTATACCAGAGATTTTTTTGATTGGCATTTGCTTCAAAGTTATTACCCAGGTACTTCAACACTCTAAGATTATTTAGTGGATGAATATCGCAGGCTATAATATTCGCTAACGCCCTGACTCTGGCACGTGTAACTGCATCTTCAGGTAAGATTTTATGCTGTGTAAAAGACTCTTCAAGATATTCCAGAATTGCCATTGATTGAAAAAAAGTTCGCCCTTCATGCTCCAGAACCGGAACCATGTTTTGTGGATTGACCGCAGCATAAGATTCAGACATTTCTTCTTCTTTCAACAGATTCACGGCTACCTGTTCATATTTTATGCCTTTCAGGTTGAGTGCAATTCGAACCCTATAAGCTGCTGAGGATCTGTAATAGCTATACAGTTTCATGAGTTTCTCCTAAATATCATTTCTGGCGGCATCCATCGCCTGTTGTAAAACAGACAGGTCACCTATTTGATTTGCCAGTAATAAAATTAATCTGGCATTCACTCGCTGGCTATCTTCATCAGTTAAATCACGATGCATTTCAATTAATGCTTCATAAAAATCATCTCCAGCACGATAAGCACGAAACATTTTTATACCTGGATGAAAAAAGTTAGGGTCTGTATTTAATTCCATAATGCTCTCCTTAAAGGTTTGCGGTAGCACGTAACATTGATTGTCTGACTTTGTCAGCATCCAGTGATCGCCACCGCGCACATACGTGTTGATCAGGGCGAACAAGATAAGTGGTTCCAGACAAGGCATCGAAACGTTGTTTAGATATACCGCCAGTGTCTAACAGAGTATGTATTTCATCAATTGTAGTTTTAGCCTGTCCCGTCATAACGACTAAAGGTACCAGCTTAATTTTATCTTGCTGCAAAGTCTCCAGTACTTCAAGTTGAGATAAACTGATGTCATCAGCAGAATTTACAAATATCAGGCAGGTAAAGTGATTCCCAAGAGAATCTAATAACCATTGCTCACCATTTTGACCCGATACAGGTGCATCACTCATTACTGCTCCGGGTACCATATCACCTTCAAAGGAATTCTCATCTGGTGTGTTCAAAGTGGAATCCAGCAGAAATGCCGTATCAGAAAGACGACCAGAGTTTGTTAACTTACGCGCAAACTCAAAGCGTTTAGACAACTCCAGGGTCGCATCACGGAAGGACTTTGAAGCTGCACTTTTGGGTGTAATAAAATCTGTTGCCCGTGTTGAGTTCATAATATTTTCATCGGCAGCAAACTCACGTTCATCACAATAGGTATCCAGTAACTTCAATGGAGCTTTTTGCTCCATAACCAGTTTAAGTTTCCAGATAAGGTTATCGGTATCCTGTAACCCAGAGTTTGCACCGCGTGCTCCGAAGGGTGAAACCTGATGTGCAGCATCACCAGTAAATAAGACTCTACCTTTTCGAAATCTTTCCATTCGCCGACACTGGAACGTATAAACACTGGCCCATTCCAGCTCAAAATCAACATCATCGCCCATCATCGCTTTGACTCTTGGAATCACATTTTCAGGCTTCTTTTCTTCTTCTGGATCTTTGTCCCAACCCAGCTGAAAATCCAGACGCCACACGTCATCCGACTGACGGTGTAACAAGGTAGACTGACCACGATGATAGGAAGGGTCAAAGTTGAACCAACGCTCGGGAGGAAATCCCGCCTTCATAACGATGTCGGCAATCAGAAAACGGTCTTTAAAGACCTTGCCTGTAGACTCTAGCCCCATCATGGCTCGCACATCACTGTTCGCACCATCTGCTACGATAAGCCAGTCACAGCTTAGTTGATATTCGCCATCTGGAGTATCGACAGTTACGTTCACTATGTCATCATTCTGCTCTACCGCACTTACCTTATTCTTCCAGCGAGTCTCAACAGTATCCAGTTCATTCAACCGGTCTACCATGTATTCTTCCAGGTAATATTGCTGAAGATTAATGAAGGCAGGGATTTTGTGACCCGCTTCAGGTAACAGGTCAAACTGAGTCACCAGTTCATCACGAAAGAATATTTTTCCGACATTCCAGGTAACCCCTTTCTCAATCATACGCTCAGCACAACCGAGCCGATCCAGTACTTCCAGTGCACGTTTTGAATAACACACAGCTCGAGACCCGACACTGACGGTATTATTATCATCAAGCACCAGCACATCATTGCCATACTGCCCGAGATCCAATGCTGCACCCATACCAACCGGACCGGCACCAACAACAATTACAGGATGATGAACAATCTCAGTTGCACTCTGATCGGGTGATTTTTTATATTCATAAACTGGATTCGTATAGGTTATAAACATGTAATTTACCTTGAGTTATTTTTTGATTTCACACGAACATTTTAGAAACCTTCTCACCACGAAGGCACGAAGATCACGAAGGAGTTAATTTTTTCTATTAATTTTTCCTTCGTGTACTTCGTGCCTTCGTGGTGAAATTCTTTAAACTTTAAATCTACTTAGGCTGTTCCTGTTGCAATCCATGCCACATTTCCTGGTCACGTTCAGCTGTCCAGATCTGCGGATCGACAACACCCCTGGCTTCATCATTAGCCCGGGTCACGTCAAAAGGCAGACAATGTTCATAGATAAATACATGACCAAAATCAGGGTCCATCATTTCACGTGCTACGGCCATGGCTCCTTTTAAATCAAGATTCTGCTTAACTGATTTTTTAGCGCTATCGAATAATGCTGTCACAAAATCACGGGTATAAGTTAAACCCTGTTCAATCTGCTCAGGTGTTTCCAGTGCTGGACCACGTCCAGGCACTAATTTTTCTGCACCCAGCTCTGCCAGTTTATCCAGAGTACCCGGCCAGTTTGTTAGATAGGCATCGCCGGTATAACAGGCAGCACCAAATTCTACCAGATCACCCGAATACAACACTTTTTCAGATTCTACCCAGACAATCGTGTCACCTTTTGTATGTCCACGACCGGGATGTTGAATCTGTACTTTTAGATCACCCATCATCAAGGTCATCTGATCAGTAAAGGTCATTGTCGGCCAGGTCAGCCCTGGGATACTTTCAACATCTTTAAACAAACGAGGAAAACGACTGATTTCAGAATCCATATCCTGTTGCCCACGTTCGACAATCAAATCATAAGTATTCTGGCTGGCAATGACCTGCTCCAGCCCTTCATCTTTGTAACCGGAAACGCCCAGAACACGAACTGCATGATAGTGAGTTAACACGACATACTTGATGGGTTTATCAGTAAGCTCTCTAACTTTGCGAATGACATCCTGTGCAGCCACTGGAGTTGCAGTCGCATCAATAATCATCACCGAGTCGTCACCAATTATAATACCGGTGTTCGGATCACCTTCTGCTGTAAAAGCCCAGCAATGTTCAGATAACTGAACAAAGGTGACTTCTTTCTCTTCCATATCGGCAACTGATGCAAACTTCGTACTCATATATCTAACTCCAAATTCAATATTACGTAATTATAGTAGCGATTAATTTATGGCTTGAATTTAATCTTTTGTTGACTCTTTAACAACAAACAGTTAATACTTTCTATATTAATTATGTAATGCGTAATTTTAATGAATAAAAACAATATTAAAACAACGGTAAAAGGCGGCGTGCAATCTGTTGAGGTCGGCATGTTTATACTGAAAACACTGGCTACCAACGGTCACAGTGTTTCTCTTAACGAATTGAGTGATCAAACCGGCATACACCCATCCAAAATACACCGCTATCTCACCAGCCTGGTGCATACGGGCATAGTTGCAAAAACGGCTCACGGGCAGTATGACCTTGGTGATTATGTTCTGGAATTAAGCACCGGTTACCTGTCCCGTCTCGACCCAACCAGCGTGGCTAACCCTGTCATGGAGCGCCTGCGCAGTAAAACAGATGAAGGCATTATTCTGAATGTCTGGGGCACATCAGGTACCACGGTTATTCGCTGGTTTCAGTCACATCACCCTATCTCGGTGAGTATCCGACCTGGTGCTACTTTCCTGACTACCATGTCTGCATCCGGTCGCGTATTCCTGGCTTATTTACCCAAAGAGATGACTCAATCAATTGTAGAAAAAGAGTTAGACATGCTTAAAAAAGAAGGTAACAAACAGGCTCCTCAATCGATGGGAGATATAGAAATCATTAATACTGAGACAAGAAAGCACCAACTTTCAAGAGTAGATGGTCACAGCGTTCAAGGGATTTCAGCACTGTCTGCACCTATTTTCGACTTTCGTGGCGAAATCACTCTAACTCTGGCACTTTTTGGGTTTTCATCAACCTTTGATGCCGACTGGGATGGTAAAAATGCTCGTCTGCTAAAACAGGCGGCACAGGATATTTCACGTCAGCTGGGGCATATTGCAGAGTAATTAAAAGCAACTGCCCAGCAAATCTATTTTCAAATCCTTTTCACCACGAAGACACGAAGCGCACGAAGGTTTTTTTATCTTGCACTAATTTTACATGTGTAAATAATTTTAAAATTTCACACTCGTTTATCAGTATCTATTTCCATTTCAGAGGTTTTCTTCGTGAACTTCGTGTCTTCGTGGTGAATATTTTTTTAATTTTAAGGAACAATAACTCCAACAGCTTCACCAAAACCAATTCTGGCAGCCCCTTCTTTTTCGCAGTAACCGGTCATAATAACCGTATCACCATCTTGCAAAAATGTTCTGCTTTCACCACCGGGTAGTTCAAACGACTTTTTACCACCTTCAGTTAATTCCAGTAAAGAACCTAGCTCTTCTTCACCCGGCCCTGACTGAGTACCGCTACCGAAGAAATCACCTGGCTGTAGATTGCAACCGTTCACGCTATGATGCGCTACCATTTGAGCAACAGTCCAGTATGAGTATGCAAAAGTTGATTTCGATAATGTGACTGGCTCTATGCCTTTCTGCTGCATGGCCTCAGTTTGCAGTGCAACTTCTAATTTAATATCCAGCGCGCCCTGTTCGCGATTTTGTTTTGACTCCAGGTAATCAAGCGGTTGAGGATCAGCTTCATCTCTGCTCCAGCTTTTACGATAGGGGTTTAACGCTTCACTGGTTACTATCCAGGGTGAGATGGTAGAAGCAAAACTCTTCGCCAGAAATGGCCCTAACGGAACATATTCCCATGCTTGCATATCTCTCGCCGACCAGTCGTTAAACAGACAGTAACCGAACACATGTTGATCAGCCTCATCGAGAGCAATCTGACTACCCAGCTCATTACCTGAACCAATATAAATACCTACTTCCAGTTCATAATCAAGTCGTTTACAGGGTTCCAGAGTCGGGGTTTCCTGAGTTGGCGGCTTAAGCTGGCCTGTGGGTCGATGCACCGGATGACCCGAAACTTTAATCGAAGATGAGCGACCATGATAACCAATAGGGATCCATTTATAATTTGGCAATAGCGGATTATCAGGGCGAAACAATTTACCTACATTCGTTGCATGATGGATAGATGTATAAAAATCAGTGTAATCTCCAATCCGGCAAGGCAGGCTGTACTCAACATCCTGCATCTCAATCAGGTAGCCTTTAATCGATCCCTGCAAGTCAGATCCCGTTGCTAATGCTCGTGATAAATTTAATCGTAGCAATGACCAGATTTCAGCACCCATACCCATAAATCGATTCAGTGCTGGTTCAGAGCAGGCTTCGAGTGCATGATTAAGTTCTACAGGAAATACATGGCTTGTTAACACCGATGCCAGATCCAGAACTTTATCGCCAATGGCCACTCCGGCTCTAAAAGCTTCATTCGATTTTTTTCGCCTAAATTGAGCAAAAGGTAAATTTTGAATGGGGTAATCGCAACCTTTTTCATTGGCCGACTCTACCCAACTGGTTAAGTTAATATCGTGTGTTTCGTTAAGTTCAAAATGTTTCATTGCTAAATTGATTTAACCGTTTATTGTTATGAAAATTCTTCTTCGTGTAACCAGGCAGCCTGTCTTGGGGCTTTTTTGGTCAATGACCATTCTTCCAGCATTTCTGGAGCAATTTGTTTCAATTGTTTCATCTGCTCAGCCGTACCAGACTGATACGTTAATTCAAGACGATGTCCATTAGGATCGAAAAAATAAATAGAATGGATAATACCGTGATTAGTGATACCGATAACATCCAGACCTTTATCTTCCAACTCTTTTTTGGCTGAAATCAGAGCTTCACGATCTTCCAGTTGAAAGGCTATATGCTGAACCCATTCCGGTGTATTCGGGTCTCGCCCCATTTTAGGTTTGGTTGGTAATTCAAAAAATGCCAGTATGTTACCCTGCCCCGCATCCAGAAAGACATGCATATAAGGATCCGGCTCTTTTGTAGATGGCACCAGATCTTCAGCAATGGCGACCAGAAAATCCATATTTAAATATTCACGATAAAACTCAACCGTTTCCTTAGCATCATTACACCTATAGGCTACATGGTGAATCTGTTTTAAATTTATCATTGTATTCCTCGAGTGAGTTTACTATATTTTCATAGTAGTAACATATGTTACTATCTCGCTATATTAGTAATACAGTTTACAACTGTCAAACAGAGTTTATACTCAGGCTAAAAGGAAAGTCATTCATCGTGTTAGAAAAGCAATCACTGGATCTAAAAAAATTTCTGCCCTATCGATTGTCGATACTGGAGCAACAGATCAGTAAAACAATTGCCCAAAAATACACCGACCAATTTGGCTTAAACAGAATGGAATGGAGAATTATGGCCACATTAGCAATGTTTGAAGGCATTACGGCAAAACAAATTTGCCAGTTCACCTATCTGGAAAAAATGCCGGTGAGTCGAGCTATCAATGGCCTGGCCCAAAAGAAATTGATCAAGCAGAAAATAAACCAGCATGACCTACGCCAAAACCTGTTAACACTTACTGCCAAAGGCTCAAAAATATATCATCAAATCGTGCCACTGGTATTGCAGGAAGAGAAAAGTATATTTCAACCATTTAGTAAAAAAGAGCTACAGCAATTTCACCATCTGATTCATAAGCTATGCCTCTCTCTCGAATCCTGATTTCATAAAACATTCATGTTTAAAGCAACTTCTTTTGCCACCACTCTATCGCTCGCCGCTCTGGTTGCCTTAGGTCCTTTATCTACCGATATGTACCTACCCGCTTTGCCCGGCATGGCCAGTGAGTTTAATACTGACAGTGGAAAAATTCAGTTAACGCTAAGTTTATTTATGGCTGGATTTGCTTTCGCTCAAATTGTCTATGGCCCTTTATCTGATCGATTTGGACGTAAACCTGTTCTTCAATTTGGATTACTGTTATTTGTAATATCAAGCATTGGTTGCGCTCTTTCAACCAATATTAACTCATTAATATTTTTTCGTTTCCTACAGGCACTTGGCGGCAGCGCCGGGCCAGTGCTAGGCCGTGCCATGGTACGAGATATCCATGGCCCTGAAAACTCAGGAAAAGTGTTATCACACATTGCTTCAGCCATGGCTCTGGCACCTGCAATCGCTCCTATCGTCGGTGGATTTATGTATATAGCCTGGGGCTGGGCATCGATGTTCTGGTTACTAACTTTTTTAGGTATTCTCGGGTCATTGCTTTTACATTTTAAAATTGCAGAATCATCACCAGAAGAATTTCGTCACCCTAAATCAATGAAAACGATTATTTTAAATTACAAGGCTCTGTTCAAAAATCGAAAATATCTTGGATATACTTTGACCTGCACCATGTCTTTTGCAGGATTATTTAGCTATTTATCAGGTTCATCATTTGTCATCATTGAGTACTTTTCAATTTCAGAAGTTGGTTATGGACTTTTATTTTGCCTGGTAGTTATCGGTTATATTTCAGGCACATTAACCGGTGGAAAATTAAGTCATTCCATGGGGTTTAAAAATCTCGTCGCTCTGGGTTCATTTATTTGCCTGCTATCGGGTTGTCTTATGCTGTTATTCACTTTATTAAATCTCCAGCATGTGACTACAATTGTGATTCCAATGATGTTTTTCATGATGGGCGTTGGGTTGGTTATGCCCCAATCAATGGCCGGTGCGCTTACTGATTATCCACACATGGCTGGTAGCGCATCAGGCATGCTCGGGTTTATTCAAATGTCTACCGCAGGATCTATAGGTGTTATCGTGGGTCATGGTTACAACGGAACACCCTTAATAATGAGTGCAATGATCGCATTGATGGGACTGCTAACTGTAATTTTTTACTTTTTGCTTATTCACCCTTCTGAGTGAATTTTCTATTAAAATCAAAAGCTCTGGTAAGGAATAACCTCTCAAATAACTAAGATGATGAATAATAACAACCTTGAACAAATGAAAAACAAGTTGCTTCAGCAAAGAGTCGAGCTGGAAGAGTTAGAAGCATCTTATTTAGAGGACACTAAACCTGTTGAACTCGATCAATCGAAGGTTGGCAGGCTTTCTAGAATGGATGCCATGCAGGGTCAGCAGTTAGCCATGGAGGCAGCCCGTAGACGCAAATTGCAACTGATGAATATTGAAGCGGCTCTACGCCGCATTCAATCTGATGAATTTGGTTATTGCCTGGAATGCGGAGAAGAGATAGATAATCGTCGACTTGAATTTGACCCAGCGAATTCACTTTGTATTGAGTGTGCAGAAAAATCCAGCTGAAGGTTGTAATCAGCTGGATTTTTTATACTTCCTGAAATTATCAGATACCCGAATTCAGGTATTAACTTCTATTCCGATTCCAGATATCTGAATTATATTCACTGATCGTTCTATCACTGGAAAACCGGCCACTCGCCGCTGTATTGAGTATGCTCATTTTGGCCCAGTTATCTTCGTCCTGATACGCTAAAGATACTTTTTGCTGTGCATCGATATAACCGCGAAAATCAGCAGCTGTCATCCACGCATCCCCTGAGTTATATATGGAGTTGATAATGGGGTCAAAGATACTGACTTCATGACGATTAAAATGACCGGACTTAAGCAATTGCATAACCCGAGAGAAATCTTCATCAGCTTCAATAATAGCGGCTGGATTATAATCATTTCGAGCTTCTACTACCTGAGATGAATCTAGTCCGAACAGGAAGAAATTATCTTCACCGACTGATTCTAGTATTTCAATATTTGCACCATCCAATGTGCCAATCGTTAAAGCACCATTCATCATGAACTTCATATTACCTGTGCCTGAAGCTTCTTTTCCTGCAGTGGAAATTTGTTCGGACAAATCAGTCGCCGGACAAATCATTTCCATCGCAGTGACTTTATAATCCGGTAAAAATGCCACCCGTAACCAGTTTTCACAACGTGGATTCTGGTTAATTATTTCGGCAACATTATTCACCAGCTTAATAATATTTTTTGCCATCGCATAACCGGGTGCTGCTTTGCCACCAATTAATACGCATCTCGGCTGCATACCCTCAGTATCACCACGACTAATTCGATCGTAGAGGTGAATAACATGCAATATATTCAATAACTGACGTTTATATTCGTGCATGCGTTTAACCTGTACATCGAACATCATTTTTGGATCAAACTGTACATCGCACTGTTGTTCTATAAATTTTGAAAGTTTGATTTTTCGCTGTAATTTCACATCCATCCAGCGTGATTGAAATTTCTTATCCTGCGCAAATGGTCTCAACTCTTCTAATCGATCAAGATTTGAAATCCATTCATCACCAATAGCCTCGTCAATCAATTGCTTTAATTCAGGATTACAGTGAGCAAGCCATCTTCTGGGAGTTACACCGTTAGTTTTGTTATTGAATTTATCCGGCCACAGCTCATAAAAATCTTTGAATAAACCTGATTTAAGTAATTGCGTGTGCAAAGCAGCGACACCATTCACAGAAAAACTACCGACAATAGCCAGATATGCCATGCGTACCTGCGGATAATCGCCACCGGTTATAATAGTCATTCTATCCAGACGATCTACATCACCCGGCCAGTTCTGTTCAATTTCAGTCAGAAACCGTTTATTTATTTCTTCAATAATTTCATAGATACGCGGCAATAGTTCACTCATCATGCTTACCGGCCAGGCTTCCAGCGCTTCCGGTAACAGGGTGTGGTTGGTATAAGCCATGCAGTTGGTGGTTATTTCCCATGCCTTATTCCAGCCAAGTAAGTACTCATCCATTAATAAACGCATTAATTCTGCAACAGCCACTGTCGGATGAGTATCATTCAGTTGAAAGCAGTTTTTCTCGGCGAAGGCCTCAAAGTCTTCTCCATTGTGCTCAACATAATGATACAAAATATCCTGCAAACTGGCTGATGCAAGAAAATACTGTTGACGTAACCTGAGTTCCTTACCATTTTCACTGGCATCATTGGGGTACAGAACCATAGAGATTTGTTCGGCCAGGTTCTTTGCCGCGACCGCATCGGTATAACTGCCCGAATTAAATTCATCCAGGTTAAATTCATCGGTAGCTTCTGACTTCCACAATCTTAGCGTATTTACCGTATTATTTTGATAGCCAGGAATCGGCACATCATAAGGCACCGCAAGTACATCATGAGTATCTGTCCAACGTGCACGATGCTGTCCATCTTTATCATGATAATGTTTGGTATGACCAAAATACTTTATCTTACGGGTATTTTCAGGACACTCTATTTCCCAGGGATTACCTTTACGCAACCAATGATCAGGGCTTTCATGCTGATAACCATTTTCAATTTTCTGGTGGAACATACCGTATTCGTAGCGAATTCCATAACCTGTAACCGGTAATTCAAGGCTTGCACAACTATCCAGAAAGCAGGCAGCTAATCGTCCCAGTCCACCATTGCCCAAACCGGCATCGGCTTCTTCTTCAGCAACTTCTTCCAGCTCACAGCCAAATTTTTGCATGGTATTTCGAATAGCGTCTTCGAGATCAAGGTTGAGCATGGCGTTGTTCAACGTCCTGCCCATTAAAAATTCAAGTGACAGGTAATGAACTCGCTTGGAGCCGTTCTCAATATGTCGATGACGGGTTTTGCTCCAGCGTTCAACCAGTCGGTCACGAATAGTCAAAGCCAGAGCTGTGTACAGGTAAAAGCGTGATTTACCCTGTTCATCGCGTCCAAGGGTAAATTCAAAATGCCTTTTCAGGTCTTTTTCAACCTCCAAATCATCCATACTTAATTTGAAGTTTATTTTTTTGTTACTCATATTTATCTCACAGAAGGCGAATGTAAACCGCCTATTTTTGAATTTATCGCGTTGTTTCTGATTATTAACCCGGGGAAATTTTAGAAGGTATTAATAAAATCGTATTATAGAAAACTTCTTAACATAAAAAAACTACCATTATTGGTAAGAGAGAATGAAAGATAAAATGGTGCGCATGGAGCACCCTACTTCTAGTACTTCAACCTACAGGTTAGTCATTTGATAACCTGTCAATTTTTAAGGTCACCCATTTCCTTCCTGATATATATGGATATCACGTTGAGGAAATGGAATGGAGATACCCTCTAAGTCAAATCTACGTTTAACTTCTCGCGTAACATTCCAGTAAACTTCCCAGTAATTTTCAGGTTTGATCCATGGTCGACAGATAAAATTAACCGAAGAGTCGGCCAGCTCATGAAGTTTTACAACAGGTTCAGGTTGCTTTAAAACAAGCTCCTGTTGGCTGACTATTTCTTCCAGAATTTTCTGTGCTTTTTCGGTGTCATCGCTATAACCAATGCCGAATACAAGGTCGATACGACGTTCAGAAATACCGGTAACATTAGTAATGACGCCATCCCACACAGAATTGTTTGGCACAATGACCAGTTGGTTATCAGGTTTGCGTAATTGCGTCGACAGCAGATTCATCGACTCAACATTACCCATAACACCAGCAACATCAATAAAGTCGCCAATATCGAAAGGGCGATAAATTAACATTAAAATACCACTGGCAAAATTACTCAATGAGTTCTGTAATGCAAATGCAATAACAAAACCTGCTGCACCAACAATGGCGAGAACCGGCCCAAGGTTAACTTCCAGCGCTGAGAGGGCGATAAATAACCCTATTATTAAAACCAGACGCCGAGCGCTCATTACCAGGAATTCTCGTAGTAATGATGAAAATTTCTTTGACTTGGAAAATGCTTTTCTAGTCGCTTTTCCAGCCAGTATAGATAACAGGTAAAAGATAATAATAGTGACTGTAAACTTGATGAAATTTATAGCCCAGCGAAAACCACCTTCTTCAGATAGTAACCAGCCACTAATCGTTGTCCAGGTTGCGCTGGCATCGGTAACATCAACTTTAATACCTGATACTGCTTTTATGTAAGTATCAAACTCTTCTGTTTCCCCGCCTTTTTTCTTTAATTCAGATAATACAGTGTTAAAGCGGTCAATCAGAGTAGTTCTTTCTGCTCGTAAATCGGTAATATGTTTAAGTAAAGCCGTTTTGATTTGTTTCTTTCCCTCTTCTGTTTTATCAGAGACTGCTGCAGGCTTGCTTTTAACTTCACTTTTCACCTCTTCTTTAGCTTCTTCTTTAGCTTCATCTTTCAATTTCCTGGTTGCAGCTTTAAGTGCATCCTGTACCGATTTGTCCTGAGATCGCTTTTTTTCAGCTTTCTTTTCATCTTTCAATGCCTGCTTTACTTCAAGAGCTGCTTTTTTTACTTCATCAGTATCAGCATCCTTTTTGGCATCTTTGATATCTTCTAACTTATCCTCAACGATCGCTACTTTTTTGATTTCATCTTTCTTATAGATCACGGCTACTTCAGCATTGCTGATTTCAGTGATTTTATTCTTTAACAGTATGAGCCAGGCATGGGCTTCAACTTCAAGTTCACATTTAGTGAGAGGTTTTACCCGGAAAGCCAGGATTTCAACCGCTATGTTGGCATCTTTAGCCGTCACCGATTTGATGCTAGAGGGGCAGTCTGCAGCAAATACCACAGGCGCTATCAATAAAGCTGATAGTGACCACATTAACAAAGATAATATTCTCTTCATGTTAAATTTTATTTACCTTGAAATTGTTTACTTTTACATATCCATCAACCATAAATGGATAGGGCGATGAAAAGTCCGAAATTATAAATTGATCTTAAAATTACTAAAACAGTATTTTCTAGAAAGACTTACCAACTATTTGCTTTACATCAACAAAAAGAGGAAAAGGTATCAACCTTTCTTCTCTGAACCCAGCTTTTTAAGCTATCGGGCATTTGATGACAATTGATTGTAGACCGACTTTGGCATAATGAAATCACACATCCTGTACAAGGAAGTTGATGAGCGATGATATTGAAATGAATGATCTTTGTCATAATAAAAACAAATAATAGCAATTAAACTTATCGTCACACTATAGAAGCCCCAGTCTGGTTTTGGTAAAATATCAGTCATTAAATCATCTATGAAACTCATCAGGAGAAAATCTTGTGAATAATTTAACTTGGGACGATTCGTTAAGTGTCGAGGTCGATGAAATAGATGAAGATCATCAGAAGCTTGTCAATCTGTTTAATATTCTCAGCCATTCTGTTGAACAAGGTGACTCAGCCGACTATATCAATGCTGTACTGGATGAATTGATCACTTGTACCATCTGGCACTTCAAACACGAAGAACGCCTGATGCTGTTACACAAATATGATGGTTTAGTTGATCATAGAACTGAACACAATGAGTTAATTGATAGCGTCAAAGAATTACAGCAAAAATTTAGTCGCGAGAAAAAACAGCTTACACAAGAAGAAATCGAATATTTAGAAGGCTGGTTAACTGGACATATTCTTGGTCAGGATATGAGACTGGGATTTTTTCTTATGAAAGTCATGTAGGATAATTCAGCCATTTTAAAATCAATACCCATTTAACTTTCTACGATATTTATGAGAAATAGATATCATAGAAGAAATAACTGGTGGTTCCTATACTTGCAAAAATAACAAACGCTCTGACATAAAACTGAGGGAGCTTGCGAGAAAGATGAGCAGCAAAATATCCACCAACTAATGTTCCCACTAAAACAATACTACCTTCGTACCAGACAATAACATCCTCGATAATAAAGAGTACTACGGCAATAATAGATACACATGAAGAAACCAGTAACTTGATACCATTCATAGTGTTGATATTATTGTAACCTGCAAGTGCCAGGTAACTCAGGATAATAATGCCCAGGCCTGCATTAAAAAAACCACCGTAAATACAAACTCCAAGCAGAAATACTAAAGTCAGAAAAGCACCGATTGATGAAGCATATTTATGTTGAGAAGACAGAGATTTTAGCCAGCGATTTAATTGCTCACCAAAAATAAATAATACGGTTGCAAACAGCAAAAGCCATGGAATGGCTTCTCTGAACAGTGAGTCAGAGGTTTGTAGTAAAAGCCAGGCACCAGTTATGCCCCCTATAAAACTGATAATAATAAATCGGGGTAATTCCTTCTTATGCGCCAACAGCTCTTTTTTAAAAGCAAATGCACCGCTTAAATAACCAGATAGAGAAGCAAAAGTATTCGTAGCATTCGCACTGACTGGAGGCACACCCACAAAAAGAAGAGCAGGAAAGGTAATAAAACTTCCACCACCGGCTATTGAATTAATGACTCCACCTAAAAAACCAGCCATGAATAAAAAAATTACTTCAAACGCCACTACTAGTACTCCAAAGGTTCTACAAACTACACTCGAGATTACATGTTCCGTTTAATGTTTCATAGTTACAATATTGAGTCTAATGAGTCCATTTTTGTACTGCTCAGTAAGTATCAATTTTATTCACTAAGAAAAACAAAGAGTGGTGAATACTCCACCGGCTGAAAGCCGGTCATTTCGGCTAAAGCCGATTACACTACATTAAATTCATCATCAGGGTCTGGGGGAGTTTAATTTTCGATATAATCCTTCCAGAATCCGTAGCTTCTCAATAACCCGTGGCAAGCGTAGCTCTTTCGGTGATGATATATCTATACCCCACTCACGTAATTGCTCCAGCAACAGAGGCTGTGTGGTTTGGCGATGATGATATTGATACAGAATATAGCTAATCAATTGTGGACCAAAATATCGGTTATTCAGCGAATCAGGCAGTCGGGCTGTGATGGGTTCCTGTTGGGGTGTGACCCAATGTGCCAGGCGGTAACGGATATTATGTGGTTCAATTGTCAACTCTTGTACCACAAAATCTCGATAGCCTTTAAATCGTGAACCCGATGGAATGGGTGCATCAGGTTTAATGATTTTATCTTCATGAATCAGCAGCTTTTGAGTCTTTTTCTTTTTGCTAGACCTTTGTCTGAAAATAAACGTGTGAATTCGTGATAAGAGGATGGAGTTGTTGAGAATTCCAGGAAAAGAGAAGGGAGCTGAAGGGGAATTATAGAATTGACAACTGTGGATAGGGCTTTTATATTTCCTATACTTTTAATTTATAGCGGAGATAAGGATGAAAAATATTTTATATTCAGTGACATGTTTTTTTGTATTTAGCTCAATGAGCTATGCAGATCAAATGACGGCTACAAAATCAGGTTGTGCTGGTTGTCACCAAATAGCTATGAAGACGGTAGGACCTGCGATAAAGGACATTGCGGCTAAATATACCGCTACAGATATTGATGGACTCGTTACGGTTGTAAAGGCAGGTAAAAAATCAGGTGAGCTTATCTGGGGTAGTATCCCTATGCCTGCAAGTCCGGCACCTGAGGCAGATATTAAAAAAGTCATTGAATGGATGTTAACGCATTAAACGTAGCAGATAAAGATGCTAGTATCCTTAAAAATATATCATCCTAAATAAAATCATACCATCAGGTGATAAAGAAAGTGGCAGGTCATAGTAAGTGGGTCTTTTCGGTTTGCCCCTGAAATGGACATTTCTGACAAAGAACGCAGTCTATCAGCGACTGCTTCTATGATCGATTCCTGAGTTTGGGGGGCGATGAGCTGACTGATCGCTTCTTTGACATACTTACCGTTCCCTACAACCTTCTATGAACGACTCCTGTGGGTTGTGAAGAGCCTGTTTCAATGCTGGCAGGTACGGCCGGTTTGTCCACAGGGTGTGTGAAAACTCCGTTTGAGGTATAATAAATCATTCAAACTGATGGGTGAAACAATGAAAACAAAGACTGGATTCATTGAAGGAGTAGCCCGACTACAAGCCACCTTATTTCCCGAATTACTTGACGATTATATCAACAAGGAAAGCTCTATTCGTGTGATAGATTTATTTGTCGATAACCTTGATCTCGCTAAATTAGAATACAAAACTACCCCCGCAAAAACAGGTCGTCCTGGTTACCATCCTTCCACCATGCTCAAGCTATTCATCTACGGTTATCTGAATCGTATACAGTCATCTCGCCGACTAGAGCGGGAATCAGGCCGTAATGTTGAGTTGATGTGGTTACTCGGCCGTTTGGCTCCGGACTTTAAAACCATTGCAGATTTCAGAAAGGACAATGGTAAAGGCATTAAAAATACCTGTCGAACTTTTATCGGTATTTGCCGACAACTAAATATGTTCACCGATGCTATCGTCGCCATTGATGGCAGTAAATTTAAAGCGGTCAATAGCAAAAAAAATAACTACACACCCCAAAAACTTAAATTTCATATTGAACGAGTAGAAAAGCACATTGATGAGTATTTGAAACAGATGGAAGCCGCCGATAGTGCAGAAGATCAGATTGTTGATGACAGATCCATTGAAGATAAAATCACTGGACTCAAGCAAAAACTTTCTGAGCTAAAAGCCCTGGAAGTTAAAGTTAATGAAGACCCAGGCAAACAACTATCAACCACAGATCCAGATTCACGATTATTGAAAACACAAGGGATGACAAGAGCTGTTTGTTACAATGTACAGACTGCTGTTGACACCAAAAATCACCTAATAGTTGCCCATGAGGTGATCAATACAACAGATCGGGGACAACTCTGTCGGGTTGGGAAACAAGCGCAAGCCGCACTTGATAATAAAGGGGTCACTGTTATTGCTGACAAAGGTTATTTTAGTGGACCAGATATAAAGGCCACTCAAGATAGCATTGATCAAATGAATGAGTTAATGGAAACACAACCTGACAGTATGCTGGTCCGAAAGCAAACTGTTGAGCATCCTTATGGAACGATTAAATGCTGGATGGGAGCGACTCATTTTTTAACAAAACGATTCAAAAATGTGAACACCGAAATGAATCTGCATGTTCTGGCTTACAACCTAAAACGAATGATGTCTATATTTGGTGAGGCAGAATTGGTTGCAGCAATGACGGAGCTATAAAAAATAGAGTATATAGCCATAACTCGAATAAAATACGAGGGTATAGCCCTATTTTCACGCTGTTTAAGCCCGAGTAAATTTATGCATGATAAAAAAGGGACTTGAAAATAACACCGGCTTAAGAGCGATGGCATGAAGTCTGGATAGTTATTGATAGGGGTTAATACGTTAGATTTGAGTTTTCACACAGCCTCTCCATAAAGCGGAGATATGAGGTATCACTTACATTCGTCCGGTTATGGCACAGGGTGTGTGAAAACCATTCCCCAGAAATGAAAGTGTCATACGCCATCTAATATCAGGTTATATCTTATGATGTAGTGGATTATCGCAATTAAAATTGACTGTAATACAGTACTAAAGTGGGGATATTTTTTTCTAAATGGGAATTTGTTGAGTTTTCACACAGGCTGGGCACATACCGGTCGTTCATGACTGCATCAGCAACAAGTGTCCCCTTTAACTCTTAAAGTGTAGAGTTCACTTTAATAATTATTTTTGGTAAATGGTCAGTTTTTAGGTAACAGATCTTCAACTATGGACCGCTCTGCAAGCAGCTCTTTCTCTGAAGCCTTGAGCCTGGCGATACTCAATGAATCCATTTCCAGGCCTTGCACAATCTCATACTCACCATTTTTACAAGTCACTGGCATTGAAAAAAACACCCCCTCGTCAATACCATAGCTGCCATCAGACATTACGCTCATGCTTACCCAGTCCCCGTCCCGAGTCCCTAAAGCCCAGTCATGGATGTGACTAACAACGGCATCGGCAGCCGATGCTGCTGAAGACAACCCACGTGCCTCAATAATTTCTGCCCCACGACGTTGTATCCGAGGAATCATGTGATCGATAACCCAGTCACGTGTCACCAGTTCATAGGCAGGTTTATCACCAATGAAACAACTACCGATGTCCGGATACTGTGTCATGGAATGGTTACCCCAGATAGTAACCCGTGTAATATCAGCTACTAACGAGTTGGTCTTAATAGCTAATTGACCCATAGCCCGGTTATGATCCAGACGGGTCATGGCAGTAAATTGACTGGCACTTAAATCCGGGGCGTTGGCCGAGGCAATAAGGGCATTGGTATTCGCAGGATTCCCCACTACTAGCACTCGAACATCACCAGAGGCATTATCATTGATGCTTCTGCCCTGGGCGGCAAAAATTTTGGCATTTTCCACTATTAGATCTTTGCGCTCCATGCCCTTACTACGAGGCCTGGCACCAATTAGCAAGGCATAGTCTGTATCTCTAAAACCAATGGCCGGGTCATCGGTCAATACAATATCGTGCAATAACGGCAAGGCACAGTCCCCCAGTTCCATGCCTACACCTTTTAGTGATGATAACGCTTGGGGAATCTCCAACAGTCGCAGTATAACAGGCTGATCAGGGCCAAACATTTCACCGGACGCCACACGAAAAGCAAGCGCATATCCAATATGACCAGCAGCACCGGTAATGGTGACTTTAATGGTTTCTTTCATCTCTAACCTCCTTTAATTAATCGTTTGATAAATTATCCTATCAGTAGCCCGATATTTGAGAGAAAGAATCTTTGAATCTATGAGTATTAGATTCGAAATTAAAAATAACTAAAGGGTTGCGTCCTCTTTTATTAATACTGCTTTTGTGAAGAATGAAAGATTTAAGCAGACTATTGATTTATTGGATCAGCCTGTTCAGCCTAGGTTGAAAGTTGTGACGTAACCTGTGACTGGTGATAACTGTATTGCAGACACAGTTTGAATTACCTCCAATAAAGAACTATCGACCCATCAGAGTCATTCCTGACAGGTTGTAGGGAACGGCAGGTCAGTCAAAGAAGCGGTCAAAACGATCAGCAGCCACTAAACTCAGAAAACCATATAGCAGTCATTCCTGACAGGTTGTAGGGACCGGCATGTTCGTGGCGTTATGCAAAGCTTTGCATAACGCCACTTATGCTGAGTATCGTATTATGCTGAGTTGAACATGCTCAGCGAGCCACAGTCCTTATTTTTAAAGGATTTAATTAAGTTTTAGTTATAACTTACTGGACATAATAACCGTGCTTATTT
>Ga0209559_1000031_pt1 | contig 154077 bp, 149 predicted proteins | sample SaaInlV_110m_DNA_FD_184677 | JGI IMG/M metagenome (GOLD analysis project Ga0209559, IMG submission 184677) | Marine microbial communities from expanding oxygen minimum zones in the Saanich Inlet - Saanich Inlet SI074_LV_165m_DNA (SPAdes) (version 2) | ecosystem: Environmental > Aquatic >...
CACACGCCGGGTCCTGATTGAAGATATTGATAGTGGGTGGTGATACCTGATCACGCATGGCAAGAATCGTGAAGATTGCCTCAATACCACCGGCAGCTCCCAACAGATGACCGGTCATCGATTTGGTTGAGTTGACTGCCAGTTTGTAAGCATAGTCACCAAAGGTCATCTTCACTGCGGAGGTCTCTGCAAGATCTCCGGCAGGTGTTGAGGTACCGTGTGCATTTACATACTGCACCTGATCAGGGTTGATTCCGGCATCTGCCAGCGCGCTGTTCATGCAGCGTGATGCACCTTCACCACCGGGTGATGGCGAGGTCATATGGTATGCGTCACCACTCATTCCAAAACCAGTCAATTCGGCATAGATATTGGCATCACGTGCTTTGGCATGCTCATACTCTTCCAGAACAATAACACCCGCGCCATCCCCTAACACAAATCCGTCACGGTCCATATCCCAGGGACGACTTGCGGTTTGCGGGTCATCGTTGCGCGTAGAGAGAGCCTTTGCAGAGGCAAAACCACTGAGTCCGACCGGTGAGGTTGCATTCTCGGCACCACCAGCAATCATCACATCGGCATCACCATAGACAATCATACGTGCAGCATCACCAATACTGTGTGTTGCTGTACTACATGCCGTCACTATCGAAGTATTTGGACCCTTGGCACCAATCAGAATTGAGAGGTTCCCAGAGACCATATTGATGATATTGGAAGGGACAAAGAAGGGAGAGACCTTGCGAGGGCCTCCATTGACCAAGGCATCCCGCCCCTTTTCAATTCCTGGTAAGCCACCAATTCCTGACCCTACAGAGACTCCGATACGCTCTGCATTCTCTTCGGTAATCTCCAGTCCGCAGTCACGGAACGCCTGAACTCCAGCCGCCATACCATAATGGATAAAGCTATCCATCTTTCGTAGATCTTTCTTGGTAAGGTACTCCAGTGGATCAAAAGTCTCTTTGATTGAGCAGGAAAACTTAACCGGAAACTCAGTAGCATCAAAATGGGGGACAGGACCAGCGCCGCTCTTACCCGCAAGGATGTTTGTCCAACTCTCATCGACGTTATTTCCTACCGGGCTAACCATTCCCAAACCGGTCACTACTACGCGTCTCTCACCTTTCATCTCAATTTCCTTTCAAATCGAAAAAAGCCGCACCCCTTATGATAGAAGTACGGCCTTTTAATAGTCACTATAACGAGTTATAGCACTACTTATCCATTCGCCTTATTTACATAATCGATGGCTTGCTGAACAGTTGTAATCTTCTCAGCATCATCATCAGGAATTTCACAACCAAACTCCTCTTCCAAAGCCATTACAAGCTCAACAGTATCCAGAGAGTCTGCACCCAGATCATCTACAAAAGATGATTCATTGGTGATCTCACCCTCATCAACACCCAACTGCTCAGCAACGATTTTGGTAATTTGTGCTTGAATATCGCTCATTTCTTCCCTCTATGATTTATCTATCTGTTTATTTTAATTTAACAACAACACAACGGTCTGAAGTATCTGACAATTTTACCACGATCTTGGCAGTGACAAAACTGCAAATACCACACTACATATACATTCCACCATTTACATGGAGAGTTTGACCTGTCACATAAGCTGACTCCTCTGAAGCCAGAAAACCAACACTGTTGGCAATGTCTTCAGGTTGACCCAGGGCACCTAACGGAATCTGCGCCTTAAGCGCCTCTTTCTGCTCATCCGGTAGTGACTTGGTCATGTCGGTATCGATAAAACCGGGCGCAACGGTGTTGACAGTAATCCCACGAGAGGCAACCTCACGTGCCAATGACTTACTGAACCCCATCACTCCAGCCTTAGCGGCAGCGTAATTGGACTGACCGGCATTGCCCATCGCACCCACTACAGAGGTGATGCTGATAATGCGACCGTTTCGGGCCTTCATCATGCCGCGCAAACAGGCTTTGGAGACACGAAAAATTGAGGTGAGATTGGTATCCATAATGGCCCCCCACTCCTCCTCTTTCATCCGCATCAACAGGTTGTCACGGGTAATTCCTGCATTATTGACCAGAATAGTGATCGCACCATGCTGATCGGCAATCTGTTTGATGATCTCATCTATTGCATTCGGATCAGTGACATCCAGCTTGACCCCATGACCCGTGATACCGGCTTCCTGCATATAGGCAGAGATATTGTCGGCCCCCGGATCTGAAGTTGCGGTACCAACAACCGTTGCCCCCATTGCACCCAATTTAAGTGCAACAGCCTGACCAATTCCTCGGCTGGCTCCTGTAACCAGTGCCACTTTTCCTTCCAGATTACTCATAATTTTTACTCTTCCTCCTGACGTGTCAGTGCAATGGCTGCTTCAAGGCTGGCCGGATCAAACAGAGGGGCAGCCTTCATTTGTCGGTCAATACGTTTGTTGAGCCCTGCCAGTACCTTACCTGGCCCGCATTCAATCAAGGTGTCAACACCAGCACTCTTCATCTCTTGCACGGTCTCTACCCAGCGCACCGGGTTATAGAGTTGGCGTATCAGCGAGCCTCGAACAGAGTCTGGTTCGATCTCTGCTGAAACATCTACATTATTAATAACCGGTATCTCGGGAGGGTTGATGGTAATGGGGGTCATAGCCTCAGCAAAACGTTCTGCAGCCTCTCGCATCAATGAGGAGTGGGAAGGTACGCTGACCGGTAGTGGAAGCGCCCGTTTCGCTCCGGCTTCTTTGGCTAGGGCTGTTGCACGTTCAACCGCATCTGTACTGCCTGCAATTACCACTTGTCCGGGAGCGTTAAAGTTAACCGCCTCTACAACGCCCCCATCAGCCGCACTGTTACAGACACTACGGACCTGCTCATCCTCTAAGCCCAAGATTGCAGCCATTGCACCCTGTCCCACAGGGACGGCCTCCTGCATCAAGCGACCACGCTCTGCGACCAACTTGATGGCATCCTCAAAATGGAGTGCGCCAGCACAGACCAGGGCAGAATATTCACCCAGACTATGGCCTGCCATCACTGAGGGGGCTGCCCCCCCCTGTTGTTGCCACACTCGCCAGCAGGCTACCCCGGCAGCCAGCATCGCTGGCTGTGTGTTAATAGTCTGGTTCAGGGTCTCTTTAGAACCTTCAGAGACCATGTTCCAGAGATCAAAGCCTAGCGAATCCGATGCTTCAGAAAAGGTTTCTGTTACTGCAGGAAAGTGGGCAGCCAGACCGGTAAGCATCCCGATAGATTGAGAGCCTTGTCCAGGAAATACAAATGCAAGTTTCATTGAGTTGAATACCTTATTTGATTCAAATATTTTCGTTCAATTGTAAAATTAATAACGTGCAAGCACAGACCCCCAAGTGAACCCACCACCAAAGGCCTCCATCAAAATGGTTTGTCCCGGCTGGATCTTTCCACTACGCACACCTTCGTTGAGTGCCAACGGAACAGAGGCTGCAGAGGTGTTGCCATGGTCTTGTACAGTCAGAATGACATGGTCCATCGACATTTTCAGTTTCTTGGCAGTTGCCGCAATAATACGCACATTGGCTTGATGTGGTACCAGCCAATCAATATCTTCCTTCTGCAAGTTATTATACTCAAGTGTTTCATCAACTATCTTACCTAAGGTATTGACTGCCATCTTAAATACCTCATTTCCTTTCATCTCCATATAGGGAATTTCTCCAATCTCTCCGGCAGAGATCCCTCCTCCAGGGACATGCAGCAGCTCCTCATACTGACCATCTGCATGGAGGTGGGTAGAGAGTATTCCTGCCTCATCGGAGGCCTTAACCACCACCGCGCCCGCACCATCCCCAAATAGAATAGCAGTGCCACGATCACTCCAATCAGTGATACGTGACATGGTCTCTGCCCCTACAACCAACGCACATTTTGCTGATCCGGCACGAATAAAATTATCTGCAACGGAAAGCCCGTAAATAAAACCTGTACAGACAGCCTGTACATCAAATGCTGGACAGCCATGGATATCGAGACGCTGCTGCAATAGACAAGCAGTGCTGGGAAAGACCTTGTCTGGTGTTGTGGTCGCAACAATAATCAGGTCAATCTCATCCAGTGAGATTCCGGCAGCTTCAATGGCCTGTCGTGAGGCATTTTCTGCCAAGTCACAAGTGGTCTCATTTTTTGCTGCAATGTGTCGTGTGCGAATACCGGTACGAGCCACAATCCACTCATCACTGGTATCCATCAACTGCTCTAGATCTGCATTTGTGCGTATCGTTTCCGGGAGATACCCTCCGGTTCCTGCAATTCGTGAATAGTTCATGCTTTTCCCTCAACCAATGTACGGTGTAGATGTGCTTCAATCTTTTGTGGAACAGCATGTTCCACCTCAGCAACAGCTACATGGATGGCATTCTGGAAACCGGTAATGTCGGTTCCACCGTGACTTTTAACAACAATCCCTTTCAACCCCAGTAGACTCGCACCATTATAGTTTCGTGGGTCAATACGACCACGAAAAGCGTTCAGTACGGGCATTGCGATTAATCCGGCTATTTTGGTAAAAAGAGTACGTTTGAATTCAGTACGGATAAAGTGGCTCACCATATGGGCCAACCCTTCACTCGCTTTAAGTGCAATATTACCTACAAAGCCATCAGAGACAACCACATCGACTGTGCCTTTGTAGATATCATCCCCTTCAACAAAACCATGATAGTTGAGATCACTTCGGGATAATAGTTCAGCGGCCTGTTTGACCATCTCGTTACCTTTAATCTCCTCTTCACCAATATTGAGTAGACCAATGGTTGGGGTTTGAATCCTGGCAACAGCAGAGACAAACTCAGCCCCCATGACAGCAAATTGGAAAAGGCTCTCTGGGGTCGCATCAATATTTGCCCCCAGATCGAGCATATAGCTGGTCCCCCGTTCTGTAGGAAGCATCCCGCAGATTGCGGGGCGGTCAATGCCAGGCAGCATTTTCAAAACAAAACGAGAGGTTGCCATTAAAGCGCCGGTATTGCCAGCACTCACACAGGCCCCCGCGTCTCCTTGTTTAACCCGGTTGAGTGCCACACGCATGGAAGAGTCTTTTTTCTTGCGCAGTGCGTTTGATGGAGATTCATCCATCTCTACCTGCTGAGAAGCGTGCTGAATTTGAACTCTTTTCAGCAGCGCTTTGTCAGCCCTTGCCAGAGCTTGTTCAATTTTGGACTGATCTCCAACTAAAATAAGTTGGAGATCAGGGTTTTTTGTAAGTGCCTGTACAGATGCCGGGACCGTAACGGCTAGCCCGAAATCCCCTCCCATTGCATCAATGGAAATTGTTGTCATCACAACCCTGGCCTATTGGACCCAGAGAGGCAAAACATCAGGTCAGATCAATCTTCGGCGTTTGTGTTAACGACTTTACGACCACGGTAGTAACCGTCTGGTGTCACATGGTGACGAAGATGCGTCTCACCAGTCTCTGAATCAACAGAGAGTGATGGTGCAGTCAATGAGTCATGTGAACGACGCATACCACGCTTGGAACGAGTCTTTTTATTCTGCTGTACAGCCATTGGAGTTCTCCAAAATTATAATAAAAGGGCCGTTCGTAGGAACGGCCTCAAAGTTGCGGCGAATTATACTGGAATAGTGTCCATGTATGCTACTAAAAATAACACATTATGATTGTATCCAGCCTCAACACCCCCTATAATTTGCCCCCAGAAAAGCCGAGGTGGCGGAATTGGTAGACGCAGCGGATTCAAAATCCGCCGGCAGCAATGTCTTGGGGGTTCAAGTCCCCCCCTCGGTACCAGACTAGACCCCGTTCAGAATGCACTGAACGGGGTTTTTTTTCAGAGCTCCAGCCTCACACCATTCACCTTCAACCACTTCCGACACTGCTGGTAATCAGGAATAAATCGCTCCACTGACCTCCAGTATGCAGGAGAGTGGTTGAGTTGAATCATATGGCTCAACTCATGCACCACCACATAATCCACAATATGGTGGGGGGCCATAATGATTTTCCAGTTGTAGGAGATATCCCCCTTAGAGGAACAACTTCCCCATCTGGACTTGTAACTCTTCAATGTAACCGATGACGGTTTCACACCAATGATTTTTGCGTATCGTGCAGTCTTCTCTCTCAACCTATCTTCTGCATGAGAGAGATACCACTTCTCTAACGCACCTTTCACAAAAACCTCTCTATCAGTCTCTGAGAGATCCTCATCCACCCCCAACACCAATCGACCACCTTTCAACTTAACCGCATCAGAATCGTTCTGAGTAAGTTTTAGACGGTAATTCTTTCCAAGATATGCAAAGGACTCCCCACTCACATACTCTTTCTGTTTGGCGAGTGCATATTCAGACTGATCTTTCAGTTTTCTGCGAATCCAAGGGGTCTTCTTCTGGATGAGTTTTTGTAGCCCCTTCTTGGATAGAGTCTTTGGGATGATGACCTGCACCTTTCCCTCTTCAATCTTGATGGATGCTGTCTTCCTGCGGTTGGTACGTTTGACTTCAACAGGAAATTCACTATCCACATCGTCAGACCGGTTGAAGATATTCAGATTTAGGTTCAGGTTCACTTGAACTTCACCTTTGCCAATTCCATAAATCGGTCAGTGATTGCAGTCACCAACTCTCTGGAACCAAACTCTTCATCTAGGATGGTGCGTTTGATGCTTTTACGCACTCCTTTAACCTCATCTGGTTTCTTGAAGAACTCAACAATAGAGGTTGCCTCCTCCATTGCAGTCACCAATTGTTTAACCGTTTGTGGTCTTATCAGGTCACGAGTGACCTTTCTCAAGTTCTCCTCACTGATCCACGGATTGATACGTTGGATCGAAGACTGGAGATGACTCTCCAACACCACATCACTGAAGTAGATTCTTTCATCGGAGTTATCGGGTGAGAGTTCAGAACCGTGAATGTAATTCCACCCCAAGGACTGGAGTTGCTCCAGTGCAGGTTGCTCTACCTTGTCGTATTCGTCAGAGGACATCTACAATTTCACTTTAAATCTATACGTAACTTTGCCAGTAACTGATCGTGTGAGATTGGAACGACAACCCCCCTTTCATGGAACTGTTTTTTCTGCTTCCTCACTCTATGCCGCCTCAGAGACAATTTTTTCCACCTGCATTGGATAGATTCCACTCTTCTGTGCCTCCAGAATGGTCATCTCTCCGATTCTGTTCTCGGTGTATCCAATATTGATATTCCAGTTCACCGACTCATCTCTCACAATTTGTTCCTTGGTGAACTCAATGTAGAGGGTATCCTCCTCTTCGTAGTATGCAATTCTCATTTTGACTATTCAGAACGCAACCCTTTTCATCTCATAAACAATTGAGTTCTTGGATGCAGTCACCACATCCCCTTGATGGAGTGATTCCCTTACATCATCCAATTTGTACGCATCGTCCAGTGACATCGTTGGAGTCCATCCAGTATTGGAGTCTTGTAACTCAATCTCCACCTCTGCGACATACCCACCTTCGTGGATATATTTTTTCTGTTTTCTACTCATTATTTCACCCTCTTCATAAAATTCTTATCCCATTTCTTGGGGTCAGGTCGATATGCTGTGACCAATACAGTAGGGGTTGTATGTCCTTTAGGAATACCCCATACCGTATGGATTGATTTCCCTTCTCTATCCTTCTGTAACAATAAAACAGATGCACCTTTCGGATAATCCGGGTAGTCCTCAACCAACACCGCATCCGTGATGACCTCTCTTGCAGTCAATCCATCATTTGCCAGTTCATCATACCCGTGGTCAGATATTCTTACCTCTTGATTCAATACCAATTTGACAACCTGTTCAAGCGTATTCATACCGACACTCTCTTCTTTCCCGTCAGTAAATCTTGCATCAGGGATTTTTTCAGGGATTTGGTCTGCTGGAATTTGCGTTGCTTCTCTTCAATATTTTTGTCTATGGAACACAACACCCCCGTCATCACTTGCCTTTCTTCCTCTGAAGATATTGCTATCTTTATGGATTCAATTTGCTGACCAGATATGTTTGGTGGATCAGTCCCAAATATGATTTTTTCTATTACCCCTGTCACATACTTTGACTGAAATTGATAATAGATAAAATCTGACGCCATATCCTTATTGGGTTTCAATCTACCAACTCGTTGATTCAACAATGCTCCTGCATCTTGTGTATCAACTTTCCCCTCGTTCCCACGCTCCTGCGTGGGAATGCATACCGAATCTACCATTCTCGACAAACCTCCAGTAACCCCGGTTTCCCTAAATAATTCCGTGCACTGGAATACCGCCAATGTTCAGCGTTATCTACATAACCTCGCTTAACAGGGTTATGGTGAATATACTCCACTTTCTGCCTCATCATTTCATCGTTTTGGATCAGCTCCGGATGTACGCCCTCTTGCCAAAACTGATAGGCACGATCACTTTTATGTTCTTTTTTGTAAAAAGCAAGTTGATCCAGAATTTGCTTGATGTTATTTTCGGCAAGATGCTGAATAATCTTTTTTGCTGTATAGGATTTGAAGCGAGCAATATCCCTATCCAACGCCGTGCTTTGCAAAATCAGATGACAATGATTTTCCAGAATGACGTAAGCATAGATAACCAAACCTTCTTTAGTGATGAATCGTAGAGACTCCAGTAAGATATTGACTGTTTCTGATCGTGTAAATACGGGAATCCAGTGCAAAACTGTCAGAGTGACAAAATGTGCTTGATCTGGATGAGTGAACTTGTAGCGGCTTCTGCCCATTATTCAGAACCAGTATGCGTTCCCACGCTGGAGCGTGGGAACGAGATAAATCATTTCTAACGCAACATCAAAAGACTCTTTATCTTTCAATGCAGACCTCTTCATGTTGTGCCTATCTTGCCTAGTCATCGAGGAGAAAATCACTCCGATATGACGATTAACCTGCTCTCTCAGTTGACTGTTGTGAGACACAACACTTGAGATATCACTCCAGTCAGATGCAATGGGTAGATCTCTAACAATGTCTGTAGGAACCAATAAAAGTGGATCTCCTCGTTCAGAACAAGGATTTATCAACAGTGGGTAGTGGTTACCTTTAAAACTGCAACTTGATGATTTTAAACCAAACATATCAATAACTCGATAATTAAACGCCGCCAAGTCAGAAAAAATGATATTGGTCGCCATATCGCTGATTCGGTCTGCCCCCACTCCATCTTCTAATAGTGCTAGAACCATAAACAGATCCACATCAGTCACTCCCAGATCAACGATCTCTTTTGCTGTCTGTAATGTGGATGCTATCAATTCAGCACCAAAACCTGATCCTCTGGTATTGCCGCCATATCCAAGACATGTCCACGACACTTCATGGAACTGGAACTGCCTCACTGCCGCTTTCCATGCGACATCACCGACTCTCATGGAACTGGACAAAAGTTTTATGATCAACCCAAAGTGCTTTCTGTATCCAGTGACTGCGCTTTTTGAGATTTCAGGATGCCTCGAGTCTTCAAGAAGAAGGGGGTCGATGAATAGATTGGTATCCAAATTGAGAAAGACATCAAGAACCCCCGCTTCCTCTACTACCTTTGGATCAAGTCCAAACGTTTCTGAAAAACAAATAGGGTTAGAGATTTTTCCCACTTTTTACCTTATAGAACACAACAAGAAAAGTCCATCTTACCCTATCCCCCCAGGCCACTCCAGCAAGCTGCCTGGCCGACTTGTTTCTTGAGACCTTAAAAATAAGGAATTTCTTAGTTTCCAGGTAACGCAATCCTTATTTCAATAAGGTCAACCATCTCCTACCATGATGTACATGTATACCGTCAAACTCTATACATACATTACATAATTTATGGAGATAAATAAATGATTATAGAAAATAAAATACTCAGTATTGTACTAGTACTCACTGTAGCAATGTTTAGTTCCGGGTGCAGTAATATCAAGTCCATTTCTAATAAAGCTGTACCTACTGAAGAAGTTGAATCTATTGAGTGCACATATTGTGAAATACCCAGCAATATAGAAAACACAAAAGGTGTATCTATTATTCAAGATATTGATGCATGCCATATCTGTGGAAACACACCCGTTACAGTACGTTCCTATAGTATTTCAAAACAGGAGGATAAATAAATGAAACCTACTGCAATAAAAATAGCGCTATCTACATTAATGGCAACATCGCTTATGTTGTCACCTGTTACCCATGCTTCAGAAATATTAAATGACTTCAGCCTGAAAAAAGATGGGAGTACTGTTCAATACAGCAATACACACAGGAGATCACTGGCCGGAGAACTCAATAAGGTGTCACGATTGTTAACTGATCAACTAGCACAAAACAGAGACATGAAAAGAATTAGCAATACTCCTATTGCTGTTACTTCAATCGTTGATCTGGAAAATTTCAAATCCACCAATAAAATCGGACTTTGGCTAACAGAAAACATGATGCATGAACTACAAGTTCGTGGTTTTAATGTGGTTGATTTTAAAATGATGCCTGCAATTCAGGTTACAGAGAATGGCGATTTTTCAATGAGTAAACTGGTGAAAGAGTTGAGAGGAAAGCACAACATAAACTATGTTATGACAGGAACTTTTGCTGAGCACCCAGCTGGGGTGTTAATTAATGCCCGAATTGTGAATATGGAGAACTCCACAGTTGTCTCTTCAGGACAGGCAACTATATCAGCCGCTCACTATTTACGTCTTCAAGAAAGATTGAGCAACAGTAAATCTCCGTTAAAAAAGAATTTCGTAGAACTACGTGGTGTTGAATTCTGCACATCAGTCACGCCATGTTACCAACCCGGATCAGGATGTGATGGAACACAACCCTGTGAGGAAAACAACAACTGATATCACGTTTAATGAAGAGTCAACTACCAGAACTGATTGTTTATGGTAGTTGGCTTAGGGAACCTCTGAACAGTATATTATGTTAAAATTAAACTTTTAACCCCGTTAAAAAACACCCATCTCTATCCCCATCACCAAAATCCACACCAATTATTCCATAATATATAGATTTAGTGAGCGACAATCCCATATCGTATGCCTGTCTTATATAACTCTATATCATTTTCAGTTCTTAATTTCTTCATCAAATTAGTTTTGTGAACCGATACCGTTTTTGGGCTAATAAAAAATGATTCAGCAATCTCTGAAACATTTCGCCCATTTAAAATCTGGGTCATAATCTGAAATTCACGCTTACTTAGGTTGTCAATTCCTTTTCGATCGTTTTGATCAAGTCTCATGTAAAACATCTTTTCCATGATGTTTCTTGAAAACCTTGGTGCTTTATTATTTGAGTATCTTTGCTTGTAAATAAGTCTGACCCCATCTATCAGTTCACACAAATCACAATCTTTTGAGAAATATCCTGATGCACCCATATTAATGGTCTGTGATAAATAGGGTTCTTCAGTACACATACTCAGCATGACAATTTCTGGGGTCGGTTGAAGTCTCATTAATTTTGGCAGCACTTCAATTCCATCCATTTCCGGCATAAACAGATCGAGCAAAATAATATCGGGTATCAATCTGTCACAAACATCAATCAACTGCTGTCCATTACTTGCTTCATCAATTACACACATATCCCTTTCTCTTTCAAGAGCCTGCTTGAGTGCATCTCTTACAAGGTCGTGGTCATCTGCAAGTATTATATTAATCATGCTTTGTTGCTCCATTAGTCAAAAGAAAGATTCTCTTTCATGGTTAGTATCGACTTCTGGGCTATTGGCAATAGTAAGGATTTACTTAGTTTTTACTGTATTAGAAAAAGCTATTGATAACAAATATTTACAGATAGATATTTCATTTACCCCGCTTTAATACCATTGGTTCGCTCGTCTAAGGAACCTCTGAACAAGTCTGGGTAATTTGAATTACGTCCATAACGTCCAAGATCAAGGCGAAGATCGCAGCCAATAGCAGGCTATTAGCAAGGTTTTCAACGAAGATATTGGGCGCTATGGGCGTTAGGCATTTACACATGACTTATTCAGAGGTTCCCTAAGGAACCGCAGTATTGAAGTTGCCCAATGACTCTCTATCCTTGAATACAAGAGGTTATAAAAAATAGAGGCCACAATGAGTGATCGTATAAAAAAACAGCCACACCTTCATATTGCCTCAGAAAACGGTGAGTCTCTTCGTGAAGAGGATCTGTTTTACGATGAGGATGAGAGAGTACTTCATTTGGTTGATCTGCTCGATGATGAGGGTCTGACTGATGGACCTAGTGACAAACACCGCAACCAACAATCCAACAATTAAGCTGGCCCCACCTTTTCAGCTTCCTGCTTGATCCATAAAACACTCAGATTCAGATTCAGAACTCTCTTTACCTCTTCTTTTTATTCACGCAGAGAAACGACTGATTTGCGATCACGCAGATTGAAAAATAGGGGACAAACAAATTCAACAGTGGTATCAGACTTAACAGATAAAGAATCAGCGTAGCGATAACATGTTTTCCACCACTGAAGGTTGATGACTGTTTACTCACCTCCTGATACGACAGGTGTGTGCCCAATACATCCAGCAGTAACAGTTTTCGGAACAGCATAAAGCCTATGACGGCATACAGTAGATGCCCAATACCAAACAATAACAAGAGCGGAGATGCCAATAGGAAATAGAGCACATATCGCAATACAATAAACAGAGAAGCAAGCAGTGATGCCAGCGCAGATGTGGACTCAACCACTTCAATCTCTGGATAGCGTTTTTTTCGGATATTCTCAACAATTTTCTCAGAGAAGAGTGAGATCACCAAAAAGATCATTGGCACAAAGAGAAAGTAGCCGAATGTCCCAATCAGGACCTGGGTAATGAAATGGGTAACCCATGACATCCACCCTTCTGCTAACCCATTCGCCTCAAATAGTGTTTCAACCACTTCAGAAAGGAGCAGGTAGATTGGGAGTACGGTGAGAAGCAGAATTACAAAGGAGAGAAAGAAGAACTTTATATTTTTCAGCGTGAGTGCATCTGAAAACCCCAATATAAATGCGTTTTTCACTTCATTTACCCGCTAATCAGAGGTTGTGGATACCCGTACTCCATACACGGAGAATTGATTGAGGACCCTATAAAAAGTACTGTATAAATTCATGCATTCATCCGTAGGAGACGAAACGTCCAGCCCTATATATGGTCTGTCCCCTACACGGGGAAGGAGCTGGTGCATGAAGGAAATTATGTGACTATTGATACCAAAGTGGTATTTTTTTCAGAACTCTCCGTTCGCACTTTTGACAGCAGCCACTTGACCTAAAAAATCATGGATTTGTGATTTTGAGTCATTCTGAAATAGCTGAGAGCGGGGGTCTCGTTCAATTGCCTGCTCCATCAACCCACCTACAAACTCTTCCGGCTTGTTGATACGTTCTAGTAGTTCTTCAACATTATCGATCATATCCAGCATACTCTGAACAAAGTCTGAAAGTTCATGAAGCCCGCCATGACCTCCTGTGCTCACAGAGGATGGCATCATCTCACTCACCTCTCGATAGCTCTCCACCATTGAGTAGCTGACACTACGTCGCATCTCCATCGACAGGTTGGTGAATTCGCTGGTATCCATCTCGAAGGTACTGAGTTCAGAAATTGCTCCAGCCAAGTTGCCACTAAAAAAATCGCTGGCAACTTCTGATAGTTGACCCATGACATCATCCAGCGCCTTCAACTCTCCCTCATCCAGCTCCCCTTCTACTTGATACTGGATATTATAGCCTTGATAGCTCTGTTGGTGTATTGAGTAACTCTGTTCTGAATCTGTAACCGTGGCCTCACGAGAGGCTGAACGTTGCCACTCACTGCTCATATTGAGTGTAATTTTATCTCCATCTGCGGTGATAATTTGTAGCGAGGTACTTTCTGACCGTTCCATTTCAAAGGATTGAGCATATTCTCTGTAGAGAACTTCCTGCCCAAGGTCGCTCAGATCGGTAGTAGGAGTGGCATCCGGCTCTTTTTGGTGAGGTGGTTGTTGCTGCAGCAAAGGGCTACCCATATTGACATCGTCAAGAACAGAACGAGCCAAGGAGTGGTGCTCTATTCCATTGGGAGCCATTGGTTGAATTACATTCATTGGATAAACCTCATCAAGATAGTCTTGACTCAATTTATCGGCTGATGGGTACTCAAACTTTAGCAATTACTCCAATGAATTTATCTTGCATAAGTTACCCATCTCCTGTCTTTCATCAGGAGGGTAACTGGAGTCGCCTCACTCATCTCCACTGTTTTGCTGTCCATGTCCGGGCAACACCATTCGGGATAGCCGAATAATCAATAAACTGACCGGGGTTCCATGAAGAAATAGATCAAAGATATCGATCGGTTTTGAGAGTGTTCCATCGACCAGCATCCCTAATTTCTCAACCAGGTGGGGTTCTGGGTGTGGTGGAAAAATTGCGGGCATTACTGCCAGCATCAGGGCAATTAGTGTTAAGTGCCCCAAGGGGATACGGTCAATCCAGTGCATAGCCACTCCTGTCGAGTTGCAGCTTAATGAAGAATCTTACTTAATGTGGTACCCCAGCTGCTGGGGTTGAAGGGTTTCTGGATCCATCCGGTTGCACCCAGTGTGACTGCTCGTTGTTTGAGTTCTGACTCGTTGGCTCCGGTAATGCAGAGTACTGGCAGTAGTGAGAACTCTTCACTGTTACGAATCCTCTCAAGCAGATCCAGTCCACCCATTGACGGCATATTTAAATCGGTTATCACGAGATCGGGCCTATCTTGATTTAATTGATCCCAGCCTGTCTCACCATCAATTGCAGTAATGACATTAAACCCGAGCTTATCCAGCTCTTTTTTCACTAGGATACGAATCAGAGCCTCATCGTCAACTACTAAAATTGTCTTCATGTCCAGAAAATCCCAACTACAGTATCATTATGTTATTACTTTGAAGAGTACCTCAAGTAACATCAAATCTGTGAAGATTTTTTCACGAAACGCCCAGTACAACTGATTACAGCCTGTAAGTAATGAGCACCTCCATTTCTCTTTCTGCAAGGCTCGGTTATACTGTTCCCTGACTTATATCAATCTTAATCTAAAATGGTGCTCCATAAAATGACCCACTCTCCCGCTACCCACCTCGCCTTACTTCTGTTGCTCGTAGCCCCGATAGCCCAGTCTGGAAGTATCAATATCACCCGTTCCGTTGAGTCTGTTACTGTGGAGCACAATGGTGTGGATTTAAAGGTCATGAGAAATCAGGACCCCACCGCTCTGGTTGATCCTACCTGGTCAATGACGGGACGGAACTGCCCTCCCTTCTGCGTTCAACCATTAACAGCAGCCCCAGGCGTTGCAACGGTTGGGATTCATGAAGTTATTCAATTTATGCAGAATGAACTGACCTTTGATGAGGGGGTGATTATCGATGCAAGAACACCTGACTGGAATGAACGAGGCACCATTCCAGGCTCAGTCAACATTCCTTACACGCATTTGAATCGGGCTGCCGGTGGTGATGACGACATGATGGAAGAGGCCTTTGAACAGTTCGGTGTCACTCGAAATGAGAATGGCTGGAACTTCTCAAAGGCCAAGAAGCTGGTGTTGTGGTGTAATGGTTGGTGGTGTGGACAGTCACCTGCGGCGATCCGTGGATTGTTGAGTGAAGGTTATCCTGCGGAGAAGCTCTTCTATTTCCGGGGGGGTATGCAGAACTGGAAAATTTACGGGATGACAGTAGCTCACTGATCGATAATTTCGTTGTAATGATCGATCAAAAGTCATTTCTCAACTCAAGATAGAGGCGGTCATTATCCCCCCAATAGGGTGGATATTGACTGTTTTGGTAATCGATCACTCCTCCACTTACGGACCAGTGGTCATCGAGATCGTAATCGATTGAGAGACGCGTTGCTCCACCACTGTTGAGGTTTAGCCCTTTGCGGGTCAGCACCCCTTTCAGGTGGAATGTGTTGTTCAACAGGTCATGCTGGTAGGCTAATGCGCTCTCGGTGCTGATTTGCTCTATATTGTCTGTAGAGAGCGCTAATGGTGTGTCATAGCTATCGATCCCCCTGCGTACAACCTCAACGGAGAGGGTTACATCATTAATTCCTCGGTATTCTCCGCCGAGCAACAGATCAAAGCGTCTGTAATCTCTGCTGGTACCGGTATAGCGTAGACCACTGAAAAGTGCTGTCTCTCCTTTCCAGAGCCAACTCCCCTCGGCAATATTGATAGCTGCACCGATCTGCCCCACTCGTGCATAGCGTAGAGTCTGCCCTGATTGATATGAAACATCATGGTTTGCTCTGGCTCCATAGAGAGAAAGATCCCACCCTGAAAAGCGTCCCATCAGTGAGAGTCCCCACTCCATCTGCCTCCATCCGTTTGCCGGAAATTGGTCAATGAAGGTTGCTGTACTACAGCTGGTAGGCAAAAAATCACTGCCACAAACAGGGGCCAGATGCGGCCTGTTTTCTGCAATAGCCAACGCTGTTACGGTCCACTCCTCTGTAAAATAGTCTGCACGAACCATCCCGACCGGTCGGCGAAGAGTCTCGAGTTCTCCTAACCCCGGCTCACGGAGATCCATCGGATTGATGGTGTCATTCACCCTGAGGTAGTCAGATTGTCCCCAGACAACGGTCTGTCTTCCCAGTTTAAGGTCAAGCGAGGGAGAGAGTGAACCGGCAAGCCAAAGTTCCCCCCATTCAGCTTCCTTCTCATAACGCTCTAGTAGTGTGCTTGTATATTGACTTCGACCATTCAGTGCATATGAGAAATCTTGTCGAAGGTATCCATCTCCATGTGTTTTCCAGCCGGGTAGCAACTCTCCCTCAACCTCCAACCATAGCTTGGTGGAAAGTTTTGAAAGCCCTCGAAAGTCTGTCTGCCCCGACGTTGGTTGATGGTGTGCAGTATTCCATGAGAGTGAATTGAGCCAATAACCCCGCAAGAAAGAGGGTTGCGGTCGGATGGGCAGCAACTCTGCAGTCACTAAGCTATCGCCTTCAGGATCATCAAAACCACTCATCAGGTCATCTTCGACATCATCAATAGCGGTCTCGACTCTAGTTTCTTCAGCCTCAAATCCTTGCAATACATCATCCAGTGAAAGTTCATCAACACTTTGATCACTACAGAATGAGGTTGTTGAATAAGTTAAAACAGTCAGCGCTATAGCACTTTTTAAGAGCCGGTTAAGAGCCATTGAGTGATTATGTGCATTCATTCATTATTGAACCCCTTTCTCCAAACGACGTACCGTAAACAGACCGGGGTCAGAGGTCTCGCCGTATTGAACTGCGGAGTAGTTGATTTCTGTTTTATGAATAATTTTTTTACCTTGCTTGGTGGTCATCGTCACCTCAAGAGGTGTCCATATCCCATCAATCTGTTCTAACTGTTTAACATCAAGATAGCGCAATCGTCCCCTCTTCTCTAACCAGCGTACCGCACGGACCACAACATAATTATCCTGCCGAACAAAGAGTACCGACTGCTTATAACCAATCTCCTTAATGATCTCTGCAGACTTGGGTACCGCTTTAATCTGCCAGACCGGATGTTCACGCACTTGGGTCTCTTTCATCACGGTAAAGGTATAATCATCAAGGTCGGGATCAGTCATATCTGAGTAGTTAAAATCGGACCCCATAAAGCTACCACTCTTATCGTCATTGGCAATACGTTTGGTTTTACGTAGTGCGGGAAGATAGAGCCATTGGTCATCATCCTTACCCGACTGGTCATAGTCGTAGGTGAGGAAACCGGTATTTTTGACATCTGAAGGGGTCAAGAAGAAGAGCAGTGAGTAGCTATCTTCCCCCCGATCCTGCGCCCAACGTCTCATATTGCGTGTACGCACCTTACGGTTCTTATCGATCAGACGCATCTCCATCTCCATCTGTGCATGGTCACCATCATCACGATCATTAACCGCTTGCATAATTTCACGTGCGGTTGGGGTTGCATCAGCAGCGGAACTCAACAAAATAGCTGCCGCTACCATTGCCCATCGATTCCAGTTCAACATGGTGTTCTCCTGTCTCTTAATTGCGTTTACCAAATACCAGGGTCATCAATGCCGGTGCCAGTAGCAGGTCGGCTAACAGTGCGAGGATAATTGCCATACCCGTAAGCCCTCCGAAGTTGATCAGGTTGTTCATGTCTGAGCGCATGAAGATCAAAAAACCAAGGCTTAACACTATCGTGGTCACCACCATGGCACGCCCTGCGGTATGGAGGGTGTGTGTAATCGCCTCAACGGTATCGCCACTCTGGCGGTAGTATCGTTGAAAGTTGTGCATAAAATGAACGGTATCATCTACCGCAAGCCCCAGTGCAATACTGCCAATGAGCATGGTAAATGCATCCAGTGGTAGACCGGTGATGCCCATAAAACCCAAGACAATGGTAATGGGTAACAGGTTGGGGACCATACTGATTAACCCAAGACGAATATGCCCAACCAGTAAAATCATCATCATCGTGACAACAAATGCTGCAATGGTGTAGCTCTGTGCCATGCTGGTCATCATTGCATCCAGTGTTCGGGCAAAGATCATCATCAGCCCGGTGACTTGGCTCTCCACTCCCTCTGGCAGTGCCTGATCGACCCGCTCTTGCACCTCGTCCACAATAGCCGTGTAACTGCCTGCATCACGCCAGGGCAGCCGTAAGGTAATCCGTGCTGTTCGTAGTTCAGAATCGACCAGATTTTCAAGATCATCAGAGCCGCTATTCTCAAATAGCAACAGCTCCTGAGCAATCAGTTGACGCTCTTTAGGGGTGACATAATACGCCGCCTGATTCTCATTGAGCGCCTGATTGGTTTCACGCAGTACATCAATCACTGAGATTCTTTTACCGGCATCCAAGCCATTCAGCTCATCTCCAAAATGGTCCAGTTCATCCTGGATTTTGGAGAGGGCCCCGATAATTTGAGGGTTATATAACCCCTCCTGTTCTCCGCTATCTACAATCACCTCAACAGAGATGGTTCCATTGAGATCGCGATCAAGATGGTCTGTTGCAACGCGAATGGGTATCTCCTCTGGGAGCCACTTCATCACATCATGCTTGAATTGAAGTTGTGTAATGCCTGCAATGGCAACAATAAACAGAATAGCTGCTACAAACACTACGGTTGCAGCATGGTTGGTCGAGACTGAAACCGCTCGATTGAGTAACCGGTCCATCATCCCCGTAACCGTATTCCCCTCCTCATCAGCTTCACTGTCAGAGCTCTTATGGTGTTTGCGGCGTACAGGAAAAATAGCCAACAGAGTAGGCAGTAAAATCAGTGAGTAGAACATTGCCAGCAATACACCGGCAGCACCAAAGACCCCCAGTTCTGCGACGGCCCCCAACTCAGCAGTGGAGAAGGAGAAGAGTCCCGCAGCTGTAGTCAAGCTGGTCATGACCACTGCCAGACCTGAGTGGCCCAAAGCAAAGCGAATCGCTTCAAGCTTGTCTCCGGTATGGTCATAACGGCGATAGAAAATAGAGAGGATATGGACCGAATCTCCAACCCCTACGGCCAAAACAAAAGAGGGCAGAATCTGGGTCGGTAGTTTGAGTGCCGTTCCGCTCAAGGCCATCAGGGCAATGGTTGCAACCAGTGAGAGGATCACAACAACCAGTGGTGTCAAGATCCCTGTAACCCTGCGGAAGAGCAAAAAGAGGAAAAGAAAAATGATTGCAACCATGGTCAACGTGAATTGACGCATATCACTCTGCATTGATTTCTTCAGCACCTCCATCACAATGGGAGAGCCTGCCACCTCGATAGGAAAATCCTCTCCCTGATAGGCTTCAACCAACTGCATCACTGCGGCTACGACCTCACCATTCTCTTCATCTGTCAGAAAAGTTCGCTCTGTTTCTGCTGTTGCAGACTCTTCTGCAGGGGCATCCTCAAAACCATCGGTTAATGCATCTCCACCGGCCTCTTCAGAAAAGGCGCGTGTTTCAATCACAACCGTTGTCAGTGCTCCATTTTCTGAGATCAATAAATCTTGATAAAAGGGGTGGTTCAGTGCGGCTTGTTTAAGCTGTTTTCTCCCCTCATCACTATCTGGAAATGCCTCCAGCAGATCCTCTACCAATAACTCATCATCTTTACCAACGGTGTACCGCACATTGACCAAGCTGGTCACTTCGTCGAGATGGGGTACAGTAGCCTCTATCTCTGCATGAAATTGTTTCAGTTTAGTGAGGAACTCGGGAGCAAAGAGATCGACAGGCCGGATCGCGATAAGCACAACCTCCTCTCGACCAAACTGCTCTCTAAATTCATTGTATTGCAGTAGTACCGGATCATCAGCACGCAAGAACCCCTCATTAGAGGTATCGATGGTAATTTTAGGGAGATGGCTGAACAGTAGAGCTGTCAGTATCACAACAGCCAACAGAACACCCCATTTCCAACGAATTAGCCGGTCAGCAAAGGTGATAAACCCACTTTCAATGGATGTACGGTTCACAAACAATCCTTAAATTAGATTTGGTATAGAAAAATATAGAGGCCACCACCACTCAAAACTCATTCCATTCATCAGTAGCAGCCGGAGCAGACTTCAATGCGGGCTGTGGGCTCTTTGTTTGAGCATCAATATCTTTATCGACCTCATTCGGTCCTGAGATAGAGTTTATACGGCTGCCTGACGCTGAGTGATGTTCTAACTTCTCTTCCTCTATGGCGGAGTCTTCCTTCTTCAGCTTAAACTGCCCCACTAACTGTGACAACTCTGCAGCTTGTTGATCAACGGATTGACTGGATGCCGCAGCCTCTTCGACCAATGCACTGTTCTGCTGGTTGACAGCTTCAAGCTCCAGAATTGACTCGTTGACATGCCCGATACCCACGGTCTGCTCCTGACTTGCTGCAGAAATCTCACTGACAATATCATTCACCTTTTTGACTGAAACCTGGATCGACTGCAGTGCATGACCACTACGTGCGACCAGGTCACTTCCGGTCGACACCCGTCCGGCACTGGCTTCAATCAGCCCTTTAATATCTTTCGCCGCGTCCGCAGAGCGTTGTGCCAGGGTTCTTACTTCTCCCGCCACAACGGCAAAGCCCCGTCCATGATCTCCTGCACGTGCAGCCTCTACAGCTGCATTCAGTGCCAACAGGTTGGTCTGAAAGGCAATTCCATCAATGAGGGTTATGATTTCTGCAATTTTGTTGCTTGACTCATTGATGCGACCCATTGCATCGACTGCATCATTGACGATTTCTGCACCATGTTCTGCCTGATCTCGTGCTTCAGAAGCTAATTGATTAGCCTGAGCAGCATGACCCGCATTCATTTTTACGGTGGAGGAGATCTCCTCCATACTCGATGCGGTTTGCTCCAGAGAGGCAGACTGTTTTGTTGTTCTCTGAGCTAGACTACTATTTCCTCGTGCAATCTCACTCACTCCATTTTGGATGAGCTGGGTTGCCCCGCGTACATTGCCGACAATCTTGCGCTGATTTAGCAGGGAGTGGTTAACAGAGTCGGTCAATAAAGAGAGCTGCCCCGAAAAGGTGCCTTCAATACTCTGTGTGAGGTCTCCCTCTGCCGTTCTTTCCATTACACGTGAAACGGCTCCAACAACCTCCTCCATGGACTCCATGGCGCGATTCACCTCTCTCTCAATTTCACTCTCACTGCCTGTTACGCTCTCCATCCTGTATTTAAAGTCTCCGTTGACAATTGCCTGCATCACTCGTGAGAGGCTTTCGGTCATCTGCTGTAAGCTATTCAGAGCGCCATTGACGGTATTGCGGAAGGATTGAAGCTCTCCACCAAACTGTTCGTTAATACGTTGTTCAAAGTCTCCGGATTCCACTGCCTGCATGACTCCATTCACACGTCCGATTGCATCTTGTATGCGGGAGATACTACCGTTGATGGACTCTTTGAGGTTGTTAAGGTCACCGGATAACGGTGATGCTACGCGACGGCTAAAGTCTCCCTCTGCTGAGGCAGACATCACTTGACCAATCTCACTGATAGCCCCTTGAAGAGTCTCTAACAGTTGGTTAAAGGTATCAGCGGTTTCACCAATTTCATCATCACGCTGCCTCTCCATACGGCGCGAGAAGTCTCCATTCCCGGTCACTTCACTCATTACCTTTTGCAACTGCAGCATTGGATTGACTACGCTACGCGCAATATAGAGTGCAATCAGGATGGCTATTACCACACTCACCAAGGCTACGATTGAGAGCCAAAGCCAAGCCGATCGCTCTGTACTATGCACTTGCTGCCGCGAGACATTTACATCAGCCTCAAGCACGGCTTTCACCTCTTCAATTGCAGCACCAATATTTTCAGCAATCTGGTTGATCTGGTTTACCGTATGGTGCTCTTGTTCAACCACCAGTTCTTCAATCGGAGTGACATAACCAATAATTTTATCCAGCCCCTTTTGGGCTTTGAGGATCTGTCTTGATTTACCTCGTTGAAAGTGAGATATTTTTCTCGTTCCACTGGCCTTATTGACTTTGTCGGCAAATTTAAAGATCTTTTTGTTGATCTTTGCATATTTTCCCAACATTTTCTTTAGCTTGGGATCTTCTACTGAGTATTCACTATGCCAACGCTGGAAAACACTCTGCTTTACATCCAAGTTACCGTTGTAGTTAGTATCAAATTTAACAGACTCTTCTAACCCGGTTAACCACTCTTCCAGCGCTACTCTCTGTTGAAGCAAAAATCCTGTCAGGTTCAGCATTTTTTGGTCAAAGTGAAACCAGTAGGGAAGACGTTTGTCATGTGCAGCAATGAGTTCATGCTGTGCTGTGGTTAGCTGATCAAACAGCTCTGTGACCTGAGTAAGATCGACCCCATCCATGCGCTCCATCAACTCTGAGCTGTGTATTGATTCGGCCTCAATTTTTTGACCAATTTTGGCAGCATGGCTTTTTTCCATACTCAGCACATAGTCTCTTGAGAGGGCTATGGAGCGCTCTACTGAGAGCATCAAACGCATTGCGTCTTCTTGTAGAGGAATCTTCTGTTCTAACACTTCATCTGTGGTGACCTTGATGCGCTCTATCATTAAAACACCCACACCACCTGTCACCAATACCAGTAGCGCGACGGCTAAAAACCCGGTGAGCAGCCGCCCTTTTAATCGAAGTGATCCCATTATCCTAGATTCCTCTGCAAGACTGCCCGTACTAGGTGGCTGTCCGAGAATAGAGAGCCACCTAGATTATTCAAAAACCTACTGAATATGCTTTATATGCTCCAGCACTTCAGAAAGCTCCGCTTTTACCTGATCTAGGTATTCACTATCTGACTCTTTCTGGTAGGAGTGTATGGCTATGATCGCTGTTGCCGGATGAACAATGGTGTCCATCAGACTGATTGCCGGTCCAAAATGCTCAATCGACTCGGCATCAATTCCATGCTTGGCCAGATATCCAAACTCATGCCACTGCTCTTCTATCTCATCCAAGCTCATCGCCTTCATGGCAGCTGCATTATCGGCGGTCAGGGTCAGTAGTTTGGAGTGTTTGGCATTGGAGGCCGCAAATGTACGACTGCCTGCAATCCCCATCTCAATCAACTGCTCATTTTGACTAATCATCTTTTCAGTATTGGCCGACGCCCCTTTCATCGACTCACGAATGACTTCCGTGGCGATCATTTTATATTTCTCAACATCCATCACTTCAGCAAAAAGTGGGGTAGTGAAGAGTGATGCAATTAATGAGATACCCGCTAAATATTTTTTCATATCCATAATCCCCCAATAGAACATAATGTTGTTTTTTTATTGTAATAAACCCAGAACAGCTCTCACAAAACAGTGAAAAGCTACCATACTTGATCATGTTGCTACCAACAACAGAAAAGCCAATAAATCGACCCTTAATTTTCATTTTATGATTGAAGAACATTCAGCACTACTTACGCTCTTCACCTCATCCCTGCTCTCCTCCACACTGCTCCCCGGTGGTTCGGAGGCGCTGCTGATCTGGATGGGATCAGAGACCTCGATTTCAAAAATGACACTATTGTTGGTTTCTACAGCAGGCAATACCCTTGGAGGAATTTTTACTTGGGCTGTTGGGTTTTTTGTAGCCAAACATTGGAGCGAGGGGAGACGGTCAAAAAAAATATCAGCCAGAATAAGCGATTGGATCCACCGCTACGGCCCCCCTATATTGCTGCTTTCATGGCTACCCGTTGTGGGCGATGGTCTTTGTCTGGCTGCCGGCTGGTATAAGCTCTCCTTTCTTCCCATATTACTCTTTATATTTTTGGGAAAGGTGGGTCGCTATGCGCTACTGCTTTGGTTCCTGTAAAAAACTGAGAACCTCATGTTTATGGTCTACGAATCACGGCAGAGACAATACCCAGAATCTTAATATCATCATTTCTCAGATAGACCGGAGCCATCGTTGTATTGGCTGGTTGCAGGCGCGTTGCTGCTTTGAGGTCAGTAGATGCAGGTTATTATTCATGATGGTTCCTCTTGTTCTGTATATGTTTTCCCTGTACCATACAAAGAACAAAAAGAGAACGCAATATCTCTTTCTGGGAAAGATTAAGCATTATTGGAGTAAAACGAATCTATGAACCAACCACTTACACGAAAACAGCGTGAGGTTTACGAGTACTTACTGGATCACCAGCCCGAATTTAGTGAACGTCCGCCTACTCTGGAGCAACTCTGCTACCACTTAGGACTCAAGTCTCGTGGCTCACTACATAAACATATCCATGCCCTGATCAATTTCGGGCTGATTGAACCGATGGATGGGTTACATCGAGGTATTCGTCTTATTCAAGTCGATGAGGAGGCGCAGGATAACCATTCAACGCTCCCTTTTGCGGGAAGAATTGCTGCTGGAGAACCTATTGAGGCGGTTGAGGATTGTGAAAAGATAGAGATTCCCCCTCTGTTGAAAACATCTGAAGCATGTTATGTGTTGCAGGTTGCAGGAGACTCCATGGTTGAGGCAGGGATCCTGGATGGCGACCATGTCATTATTGAGAAGAGAGACAGTGCAAGAGATGGAGAGGTGGTCGTCGCTCTGATTAATGGTGAAGAGGCCACCTTAAAAACAATCGAACAGCGGCCTGATGAGGTTGTACTCTTCCCAGCCAACTCCAGTATGGAGCCAATGCACTACCGTCCAGAGCAGGTCACCATACAAGGAGTTCTAGTCGGTCAGATGCGTAGTTATCACTAAGGAACCTCTGAACAGAGTGTAGCTAATCAGAACAATCCTGCTGACCAGCCCTAACAAAAAAATCCCCCTTACATCAGTAAAGGGGATTCGTTACACAAACTACTCAGCGGGTGCTGGTGCTGGTGCTGGTGCCGGAGCAGAAGGCGCCGCCTCAACCGTTGTTGCGGCTTGACTTGGGCGCACAGGATATCGGTCTTTCAGAGGTGGCAAATCTTTCAGAGGTGGCAGAGGTGCTATGGGAGCCATGTTTCTAGGGCCGCCAGCGTTTCCTCCCCATCCTTGAGGACCATTCCATGGGGATGCCCCATTTCCTCCCCAGGGCATTTTTCCACTCCAGGGTGTGTTACCGCCACCCCAAGGGGTATTGCCTCCACTCCAGGGCGTATTACCTCCACTCCAGGGCGTATTGCCTCCGCCCCAAGGCGTATTGCCTCCGCCCCAAGGCGTATTACCTCCACTCCAGGGCGTATTACCTCCACTCCAGGGCGTATTACCTCCACTCCAGGGCGTATTACCTCCACTCCAGGGTGTATTACCACCGCTCCAAGGGGTATTGCCTCCACTCCAAGGGGTGTTGCCATTTCGGCCATTCCCCATATTCCAGTTATTAGGCATTCCCATGGAGCTAGGACCTCCCCAATTCATACTACTTGGCCCATTTGGCATCCCACCCCAGTTATCTCCCTTCATTGGGCCACGCATATCACCAAAATTAAATGCATTTGCTGTGGTCGCAAATAGAGCAGCCGCCCCTATAAGCAGGGTTGCTGTAGCTCCTCTCTTAACTGTTTTTATCATTCTTAAAGATCCTTCGCGTTTTTCGAGTCCGTCAAAAAAGTACTTTCCTTACAATTCAATGATCAATTACCTATACAAGCCCTTCTCTACTGAATTTAATTGCTGACTACAGCCATTTCAGAGTGATGTGGATGATTCGGTACTTGATTGAATTTGTATGAAACTCCTTCCATTTTAGAGACATTTTTTATATTTAATTTAATGAGTGATCAACTCGTTCACCTCTGTGAGAAAATCAGACCCACGCTATCATCTTGGGCGATCATATTCAAATAAATTTTATAGAACAATCAAAAAATAAAATGTCATAGAAAAACTATACCCATATCATGCTGAACTACTTGACATGACTTCAAAATCTCTTAAAAATGGACACCATTCTTACTTAATCGAAACAAGGGAACTACCATGAAAAAACGGTTACTGACAACTATTGCTGCAATTGCACTTGCGACTACTTCTACAGCCTATGCAAGCTGGTTTGGAAGTAATAACAATAGCTATGGTGGTTACGATGATAATGACTGGCCAGAGTGGACTCCAATGTACTGGATGGAAGAGATGATGGACGAGTGGGATAACAATGATGACGAAGACTACTACCGTTATGGTGGTCAGTATGGACCTGGTTACATGCCTGGTTATGGTGGTGGTTATATGCCGCCTCAGATGGCACCTCAAATGCCTTATATGCCACCAGCGGCTTCTCAGTTTATGCCTCCAATGCCTCCGCAACCACAGTACATCCCACCTGCACCTCAACGTGCCCCTGCGCCTAGAGCACCTGCACAGTAGAACTGTATAACAGACAAATTAAGGCTGGTTGGGGTATCTCAACCAGCCTTTTTTAATGGAGCATTCTAAGGAACCTCTGAATAAGTCATGAGTATGACAAAATCTATCTCAAATCAGCTTCCCCTCGTTACGACTCCTATTCTCAGACAAGCACCTAGGAGCTTGTCCAAGAATAGAGAGCCTGCTGCGGAAAAGCTGAATTTGGCCATATCTCCCCATCCTTTTCGTTAAATAGTGAAACTATTCGCCTCAAATGATGACAAAATCTGTCACAAATCAGCTTCCCCTCGTTACGACTCCTATTCTCGGACAAGCACCTAGATTCAAACTATGCGTATTTTAAAGCTCTCCCTCCTTCTGCTCCCCCTGCTGCTCTCTGCCTGCGGCAAAACTGAAACTGCTTCCACAGAGACTGCTACGATTGAACTAGAGGGAATTATAGTTACTTCAGCAGCACCTGTGGTGATGGCCAATCTGACGGGTAAAAAAGTCTACCTATACTTTTTTAAAAACAGTTGTGAATCATGCTGGAAGATAATGGCTCAGGCAGAACCTAAACGTGACATCATCAATATCGTCGGAGTGGTAATGGAAGAGGATAATTTCGCGGTCTACGAAGCAGCGCGCAGCCACTTCATCAATCTATTGCCCGTCTATGCGGATTACGATGGAAATATCGCCTATGACTATAATATAGAGAGTGATCCGCTGTGGGTCTCAGTCAATGAAGACGGTGCGATTCAACAGCACACCTCAACACCCCCTGCAGAGGTGTTGAAGCTGCTATAGAATTTCAAGTTACGCAATTATGCTACGCAAATGGATGATTGAGAACGATTGTCTCTTCACGATCCGGGCCTGTTGAGATGATATCTACCGGAACACCACAGAGCTCTTCCAGTCGCTTCAGGTAGGCCTTGGCATTCTCAGGTAGTGAATCATACGATTTTGCCCCCAGGGTTGAGTCACTCCAGCCGCTCATCTCCTCATAGATTGGCTCACAGGCCTCAAAGGCATCTGCACCTACCGGAGGTGCAGTCAGTTTCTCACCGTCCATATTGTATGCGGTACAGATTTTCAGTGTCTCCAATCCATCCAGTACATCCAGCTTGGTAATACAGAGTCCGGTAAAGCTGTTGATCTGTACTGCACGACGCAGCGCAACAGCATCAAACCAGCCACAGCGACGAGCACGTCCAGTGGTGGCCCCATACTCATGCCCCTTGTCTGCCATGTGCTTGCCACTGTCATCACACAGTGCGTCACCATCATAGAGCTCTGTAGGGAATGGACCACTACCCACACGGGTCGTATAGGCTTTAGTGATGCCTAGAATATAGTCCATGTAACGAGGGCCAACACCGGTGCCTGCAGAGGCACCACCCGCAGTTACTGTCGATGAGGTCACATAGGGATAGGTCCCATGGTCGATATCGAGCAGTGTACCTTGTGCCCCCTCAAACAGAATCCCTTTATCTTGATCATAGAGTTCAAATAGCTCAGCTGTTACATCGGTTGCCATTGGGCGCAACTCTTCAGCCATCTTCAGAGCACCGTCCAACACCTCTTGATAGTCGACGGTATCTGCTTTGAAGTAGTGTTCCAGAGCAAAATTATGATATTCCATCACCTCTTTCAGTCGTTCCGTAAAACGGGCGGTATCAAGCAGGTCACCTAAACGTATCCCCCGACGGGAGACCTTATCCTCGTAGGCTGGCCCAATGCCACGTCCGGTAGTACCAATCGCTTTCTTGCCTCGAGCCACTTCACGCGCTTGATCCAGTGCGATATGGTAAGGAAGAATCAGCGGACAGGCTTCACTGATGCGCAAGCGCTGCCGTGCAGGAATGCCATTCTCTTCCAGCATGTTGAGTTCTTTCAACAGTGCGTCAGGTGCCAGAACGACTCCATTGCCAATAAAGCAGGTAACATTTTCGCGCAAGATACCCGATGGAATGAGGTGAAGAACCGTTGTTTCACCGTCAATAACTAGGGTATGCCCTGCATTATGTCCACCTTGAAAACGGGCAACCGCAGCAGCACGGTCCGTTAACAGGTCGACGACCTTGCCTTTGCCTTCATCGCCCCACTGGGACCCGATAATTACTACATTCTTAGCCATCTTTTTAATTCCTGAATACTAACGACTGTCTCACGCAAAGACGCCAAGGCAAAAGTAGAACTACCTTGGCGTCTCTGTATGAAGGTTATAATGTTGCTACAGTCCAGCGCCCTTCTTGCTGAACCAGCTTTCGATCACATCCCATCTCCTGGGCACTTTGATGCTGCCCCGGTAATTCTACCACTACTCGTTCACCAGCTCTGCGCAGACGTTCAATTTCCTGATACAACGCAATCGACTCATCATGCGATGCAAAAATCGCTGGTGGAGGATAATTGTGCTCTTTCTCGATTGCAACGAGATTCTTCAGATCTCCACTAAAACCGGTGGCTGGGCGTGCCCGTCCAAACACAGCCCCTACATTATCATAACGACCACCTTGGGCGACTGCGATCCCTTTTTGTGGGACATACGCAGCAAACAATACGCCGGTATGGTAGTCATAGCCCCGTAGTTCGGCCAGATCAAAATGGAGTTCAACCCCCCACTGCTGCTGCTCTGCAATGGCTGCAATTTTTTCTAGCTGTTCAATAGCAGGGTGTACAGCACAGTCCAGTACTGACTTTGCCTTTGCTAATATTTCAATACCGCCATTCAGGCTATTGAGTGTAATGAGTTGTTCTCTGAATGATTCATCAGAAACCACACGATGGACAATCTGCTCCAACTCGGTAGCGGCCTTGCGCTGAAAGGCATCAAACAGCTGTGGCTCATCGGCAGCAGAGATACCCGCCTGTTCAATCAATCCACGGTAGATTCCCACATGCCCCAAGTCGAGGACAAGTGAGCTGTGACCAGCCATTTTGACCATCTCCAGCATCAAACGGATCACTTCCAGATCGCTCTCAATAGTTGCGTGACCATAGAGTTCCGCACCCACCTGTATCGGGCTACGGGTTGCGCCAGAGATCTCAGGACGTGTATGCAGTACAGAACCCAAATAGCAGAGGCGTGTCGGACCTTCCCGGTTAAGACGGTGTGCATCGATGCGAGCGACTTGTGGTGTCATATCTGCCCGTACGCCCATCATTCTACCGGTTAACTGATCCGTTAATTTAAAGGTCTGTAGATCAAGGTCATTCCCGGCCCCCGTCAACAGGGACTCCAGATACTCAATCAAGGGTGGAATAACTGTCTCATAGCCCCAGCTATGAAACAGATCGAGTACTTTTCGACGTAACGTCTCTATATGGGCGACTTCAGCAGGCAATAACTCCTCTACACCATCAGGGAGTCGCCATCGTTCCAGGGAGGAGGTCACACTATTCATCTATCGGTCTCACGACATTCTTATCAAGTAGAGTAGCACTGCACCGGCAATCATGCTGATCAAGCCCATTTTACGAAGTTGCTCACTCTCCATTTGAGAGAGATGCGCCATCGTTTCCCTCCACCCTTGAGGGTTGAGCGCTGGCAGCAATCCTTCAATCACCAGCACCAGCGCTACCGCAGCAAATAGATCAGACCACTCCATTCCATATTATCCAACAACCTGAACCATTATTCCTTTTCACCGGTAAAGTAGTTAAAGAACTCACTATCAGGTTCCAGCACCAGCAGATCATTTTTACTGCTGAAGGTATTTTGATAGGCCTCTAGACTGCGGTAAAAAGCATAAAACTCCGGATCCTGATTATACGCAGTGGCATAAATTTCTGTTGCCTTTGCATCTCCTTCACCACGGGTTTTTTCAGACTGTTGATTGGCTTCTGCAACAATCACCGTACGTTGGCGGTCTGCGTCCGCACGGATACGCTCTGCTGCTTCAGCACCTTCAGAACGGAACTCTTTGGCAATTCGGTCACGCTCTGCCTCCATACGACGGAACACCGAATTACTCACTTCTTGTGGCAGGTCAACTCGCTTGATGCGAACATCGACCACATCGATACCAAACTCTTTGGCCTGAATACGAGAACTGTCGGTGATTGCAGCCATAATTTCATCACGTTCGCCACTGATCACCTCTTGCACCGAACGCTTACCAAATTCTCCACGTAGACCATCTTTAACCACTTGAGAGAGACGTTGGTTGGCCACCCAGAAATCACCGCCAACAGATTTGAAGAAGGTCTCCACATCCCCGATACGCCATTTCACAAAGGAGTCAACCTGTACGTTCTTCTTCTCTGCCGTCAGGTAGCGCTCTGGATCTGCGTCCAGCGTCTGGATACGTTTATCAAATTTGCGCACATTATTGACAACAGGCACTTGAAAATGGAGACCCGGTGGATAGTCTATCTCCGCAATCTGTCCCAAACGAAACTTAATGGCTAACTCGCGCTCATCAACAATAAAGGCGGACATTGAGAGCACCACTAACCCTACAACAATTGCTCCAATTGCTATTTTGATTCCATTCATCATCCCACCCCTTATCGACTTCTACTGCGCTGATCTTCACGACCTGCACTACTGTTTGTACTATTACCGCCGCTACTGCTTCGACCACTCTCCAGTTTTATTCTGCGATCCGTGGTGCCAGTAGATTCAGATTGACGTCCTACCATTTTATCGAGTGGCAGATAGAGCAAGCTGTTACCTTGATCTACATCAACCATCACTTTGCTGGTGCGGGACAACACACCTTCCATCGCATCGATATAGAGGCGTTTCCGTGTCACCTCCGGTGCCTTTTTGTACTCGGTCAAAATCTGATTAAAACGGGAGGTCTCACCATCTGCCTTTACCATCACCTTTTCACGATACGCCTCTGCCTCAGAGAGAATACGGGCAGACGCACCACGTGCTCTGGGTATCAGATCATTGCTATAGGCTTCTGCTTCATTGATCAGACGCTGTTTATCCTCACGCGCCTTGACCACATCTGCAAATGAACCCTGTACCTGATCGGGTGGCTGGGCATCCTGCATGTTCACTGTAGTGACCTCTAGCCCTGTACTGTAACGGTCTGCGATCTCTTGAATCAGATCACGTGAACGCGATGCAATATCTGCACGCCCTTCAGTCAACACATAATCCATCTCACTCTTACCGATCACATCGCGCACCGCACTTTCAGTCGCCTGACGTAGCGTGATATCCGGGTTCAATACACTGAAGAGATAGTTTTGAGCATCTTTGATTCGATACTGAACCGCAAATTTAATATCGATAATATTCTCGTCCTTGGTCAGCATCAGGGATTCACGAGGTACTGAGCCAACCGCTTGCGTTCCACCACGGGAACGGTAGCCGATCTCAATATTACGGATCTCCTCAACATTCACCTTCTCCACCTGAGCAATCGGGTAAGGGGCAACCCAGTGTGGCCCAGGCATGGTGGTTGTGAAGTACTTTCCAAAATAGAGTTCTACACCACGTTCTGCAGGGTCCACAATATAGATCCCTGAAAGCAGCCAGATTGTAATAACCACACCGAACAGAGACCCGATACCAATCGTGGCACCGTTTCTGCCTCGACTGGGTCCATTGCCAGAAGGCTCAACCGCTCTCGGCCCTTTACGCCCACCCTTTCCACCACCAAAAATCTGTGACAGAGAGTCCTGTAGTTTCTTAACGACCTCATCCAGATCAGGCGGCTGTTGGTTCCCTTTGTTACCACCGCCCCATGGATCGTTGTTTTTTGGACGATTCCCTCCTGAGTTATCCTCCCAACCCATCTCCATAGCTCCTGATTGTATCGGTTCAACTGAGCGACTACGCTCTTTACTATCTGTTGCAGAGTTAATCTGCATCCCTTGTTCCTTCATGGATTGCATTTTCCTGTTGGTAATGTTCACTGTCATCGGGTGAAGACGCTATCAGCGGTTCAACCCGTTCAAGAAGGTGTAGATGATCCAGTGTTTTGCGCGGGAGTTCAACCTCCATCTTCCATCCACCCTCTTCTGTAAATTGTTCGGAGGTAACTCCCCCCTCCTGATGAAGTTCTGCATGTAACTTTCCTTCATGTGGATGAAGATAAAGAATGCCCTGTTGCAACTCACCAGAATAACGTTCCGTCAACACATGCAGCAGTGCTTCAACGCCTGTTCCACTTTTGGCCGAGAGCCAGATACGTTCTACCTCTCCCTCCCCATTGCGGTCTACTCGCGGCTCAATCCCCTCAGCCAGATCAATTTTATTATAGATTTCAAGTTGCGGAACCTGGTCTGCGCCGATCTCGGTCAATACGGCATTGACTTGATCAATATGATCACGACGATCCTCATGCACTGCATCAATTACATGAATCAATAGGTCCGCCTCAGTGGTCTCAATCAGCGTTGAGCGGAACGCCTGTACCAAATCATGCGGCAGATCGCGAATAAAACCGACCGTATCTGCCAGTACCACACTTCTTCCACCGGGCAGCTTCAAGCTTCTCAAGGTAGGGTCCAACGTTGCAAACAATTGATTGGCTGTATAGAGCCCGGCATCTGTCAGACGGTTAAAGAGTGATGATTTACCCGCATTGGTATAACCCACCAGAGAGATGGTGGGGGTCGTATTGCGTTTTCTGGAACGTCTTCCCAAATTTCGGGTTGCCTCCACCTTCTCCAGCCGCTTGATGATCTGTTTGATGCGTTGCCCGATCATTCTTCGGTCACTCTCCAGCTGGGTTTCACCGGGACCGCGTAGTCCGATTCCCCCTTTCTGTCGCTCCAGATGGGTCCAACCACGAATCAGACGAGTCGAAAGATGGCGCAGCTGAGCCAGCTCAACCTGTAATTTACCTTCATGGGAGCGGGCGCGTTGCGCAAAAATATCGAGAATCAGAGTGGTGCGGTCGAGTACACGGCATTGAAACAGCTCTTCCAGATTACGCTCTTGTGCCGGAGTCAGTGCATGGTTGAAAATAACCACATCAACCTCTTCATGCTCCACGATACGTTGAATCTCTTCTGCCTTGCCGCTGCCGATAAAGGTCTTGGATTCGATGGATCTGCGCCGAACAATGATTGTATCGACAATGACCGCTCCTGCAGAATCGACCAAGAGCTCAAGCTCTTCTACAACCTCTGCCAGTTGCGATTCCTGAAGATCAAGATGGACCAGCAGTGCTCGATCACCACCCTGATGACGTTCAAAGAATTGAGCCAAAATTTAACCGTATGCTCTAAATAGAATCAGGCGTAGTTACCGCCCAATTCAGGGTGAGTTCCAGAGCTACTCGCTATCCTCATAGTCGATATGAATTGGACGAGAAGGGACAATTGTTGAGACGGCATGTTTATAGACCATCTGATTGACTGCACTCTTCAAAAGGATCACAAACTGATCAAATGAGTCAATCTGTCCCTGCAATTTGATTCCATTCACCAAAAAGATCGAAACCGGAACCTTCTCCTTGCGGAGCGCATTGAGGAAAGGTTCCTGTAGTTGCTTACTTTTACTGCTCATTGTTCCATACCTTTATTTTTATTGTTTTAAAACTGTTGTTTACTATAACAGTAGAAAGCTCATTATAAAACCGCATTAAGCACTCTTCTGTCAGAAATAAGAGACTTTTATTGTATCTGAAAAACCAGAGTGCTTCCGTTAATCCATTGATTTTACCCTGGTAATAATCTGTTCTCTTGCATCAGACTGATTTGGCTCCATCCAATGAACGGGGGTTGGCCAGTTACGCAGCCAGGTGAGTTGTCGTTTTGCCAGTTGGCGGGTTGCAACGGTTGCCCGATAGAGCATCTCTTCACGCTCCATCAAGCCATCCAGGTACTCCCAAACCTGACGGTACCCTACAGAACGCATAGATGGATTATCTAATGTAAGATCTCCCCGCTGCTTTAACCCTTGCACCTCTTCAATAAAACCCGCTTCCATCATGATCTGCAGACGTAATTCGATCCGTTGATGAAGCAGAGAGCGATCTTGAGGGCTGATTGCCACCATGGTGATCTGTTGCACGGGGATCTCCTCTGCTTTTTGCTCTTGCTGCAGAGTGGTGATCGGCACCCCCGTCATCTGGTAGACCTCCAGTGCCCGCAGAATACGCTGTGGGTCATTGGCATTGATGCGCTCTGCCGCTAGAGGATCAATCTGCTGTAACTGCTCAAACAGCAGAGATAATCCATCTGTCTGGCGTTGCAACTCCAGTTTCCGGCGTATTTCCGGGTCCGACTCCGGTAGTGTAGAGAGGCCAAATTGCAGCGCCCGATAGTAGAGCATGGTCCCCCCCACCAATAGTGGAATTTTTCCATTGGCCCGGATCTGCTTGATCTCACGTAGCGCATCGCTCCTGAAACGTGCCGCTGAATAGGCCTCTGCAGGGTCAACTATATCAACCAGGCGATGGGGTGCCCGCTGCAAGGTCTCAACATCCGGCTTAGCGGTACCAATATTCATCCCTCTGTAGACCAGTGCGGAGTCAACACTGATGATCTCAAATGGGTGCTTTTCCACCAGCTCTACGGCCAGTGCTGTTTTTCCCGCTGCTGTCGGCCCGGTCAGAAAAACCAGAGCATTACTGTCCACGCAAAAAGAGTCCATCCAGCTCATCCAGAGTGAGTTGCCTCCAGGTGGGACGACCATGGTTACACTGTCCACTACGCTCGGTCTGCTCCATATCCCGCAGCAATGCATCCATTTCAGGTAACGTGAGTCGACGTCCGGCCCGTACCGAACCATGGCAAGCAACTGTCGCTAGTACCTCATTGATCTGTTCTTCAATATGCCCACTCTGTTGATGTTCCATCAGGTCTGCCAAAAGATCTTTGGCTAACTGTCCCGCATCGGCCTGGGCAAGCAGTGCCGGTACTTCACGCACCACTAACGAGAGTGGTCCGGTCCGACCCAGAGCCAGTCCCAGTTTTTCAAACAGGGGTTGCTGCTGCTCTGCAAATTCCGCCTCTTTCTCACTCACTGCAAGCGTGACCGGCACCAGCAACTGTTGGGTACGTACCCCCTCCTCAGCGACAGCCTGCTTAAGCCGTTCGTAGGTGATTCGTTCATGAGCGGCATGCATATCCACCAAAATCAGACCTTGTCTGTTTTCGGCCAAAATATAGATCCCGTGAATTTGCGCCACAGCATGGCCTAGTGGAAAACCGACCACGCTCTCCTCCTCCTGTTTTTGAGGCTGATAGGGTTGGGCTGTTGACTCACCGACGCTCCTGGATTGATTTGTAGAGTGACTGGTTTGCGCTGTTCTCAAATCAAAGGATCGATTTTCCCGTAACTGCGGTATTGACTTTCCAGGTAGCTCAATCCATTGACGAAGCGCTGTATTACTGGCCTCTGTAGTGGCAGAGAGAAGCTGTACCTCTCCCGTCTCCCGGTCCACCACCTCAATTGGTCCCTCTGCTGAGGGGCCGGGTCGATCTGTGGCCAGCGTATCCTTGATAATCCGGGTGAGGAAACCATGGATCTGCCGACTCTCACGGAAGCGCACCTCATGCTTGGTTGGGTGTACATTGACATCTACCATCTCTGGGTTCATCTCCAAAAACAGTAGAAACGTGGGGTGGCGACCATGAAACAGTACATCTTGATAGGCTTGGCGGATTGCATGGGTAACCACTTTATCCCGGATTACCCGCCCATTAACAAAGAAAAATTGCTGATCCGGTTGGCTACGTGAAACAGTCGGCTGACCAATCCATCCTTTCAACGCCAACTCCCCGATCTCGCTCTGCAGATAGAGAGCATGATCAACAAAATCACCCCCCAGCACGGCCTGTATGCGTCGCTCCCATGCCTGACGACCACTGCCAGCCGGGTACTCCCTGACCACTTTCCCATTGTGTTTTAACACCCACAGTATCTCTGGGTGAGCCAGTACCATGCGTCGTATCACATCTTCAATATGACGAAATTCAGTTTTATCGGTGCGTAGAAATTTTTTACGGGCCGGCGTATTGAAGAAGAGATCTCGAACTTCTACGGTAGTCCCTTGTGGGTGAGGGTCTGGCTGTGGCGGCTCAATATCAACCCCGCCGTTGCAGAAAATACGCCAACCCTTTTCAGCCCCTTCAGCATGTGAGGTCAATTGCAGACGAGAGACAGAGGCAATACTGGGGAGCGCTTCACCACGAAACCCGAGGGTCATAATTTTGCCCAGATCATCCACACTTCTCACCTTACTGGTGGCATGGCGATCCAGCGCCAAGGCTAGGTCTTCCTGAAGAATACCAGAACCATTGTCTCGCACCCGCACCAATCGCTGCCCACCCTCCTCGATATCAATCCAGACACGCGTTGCTCTGGCATCTACGCTGTTCTCCAACAGCTCTTTGAGGACTGAAGCCGGACGCTCTACCACCTCACCCGCAGCAATCTGATTCGACAGCTGGGAAGAGAGCCGTTTAATTCTGTTCACGGATAGCCACCTTTATTTCACTCTCAACTTTTGCCCCACCTTGAGTAGATCTTTCAAGCCAGGATTCAATTTTCGCAGATGACTCAGTGAAACACCACGCTCCCGGGCTACAGCAAAAAGGGTATCACCCCGTTTAACTGTATAGTATCTCTTTGTCGTCACCGATTCAGGCCTTGCCTTCGACGAAGAGGGAGCGCCCTCATCAATGACCGGATAGCGAATAGCAAACTGGCGCACTGCCTTCATCATCGCCTCAGCCAACTTCTGTTGGTGTGCCCCTGTACGCAGTTTACGCTCCTCTCGTGGATTGGTGATAAAACCAGTCTCTACCAACATGGAAGGAAAATCAGGTGCCTTCAATACTGCAAAACTCCCCTTATGGACTTGATTTCCATGAAGATTTCCGATCTTACCCAACTCCTTGAGCACCACACCCGCCAACTCCAGACTTACCTTTTGATTGGCGGCCCGCTCCATATCGCGTAGGGCATAGACGAAACTACTCTCTTCACGCGCTTCATCCACCCCTCCAATCCGGTCTGCTCTATTTTCCTGCCTAACCATCCATCGTGCCATCTCGGATGAAGCCCGTTTGTTGGAGAGGACGAAGACAGAAGCCCCACGAGCTGATTTCTTTCGGAAACCATCCGCATGAACTGAGATCATCAGGTCTGCATTGTGCTTGCGTGCCTTACGCACCCGTCCCCCCAAACTCACATAATAGTCCCCTTTGCGGATCATCACCGCCTGCATCCCGGTCTCACGTTTAATCAACTTCTCCAGACGTTTGGCTACATTGAGTACAATCTGCTTTTCTCGACTCCCTTTATGTCCAACCGCACCGGGATCTTCTCCACCATGCCCTGCATCAATAGCAATGGTCAGTTTCCGCCGACTCGAGGGCTTGGGGGGCGGAGCAGGTTGATCAGCCCCGATAGTATGTAGATCCAACACTAAACGGTGTCCATAGCTCTCATTGGGGGAGAGCAGAAAAGAGCGTGCTTCCACCTTTTGCAACAACAGAAACTCCACCACAAACAGATTGCCCTGTTGCGCAAATGTGGTTTTTACCGACTTGAGTCGAGGGTCCCCCCTGACCGCCGAATCCAGCGTCAGAATAGGTTGGGCAGATTTCAGGGTAAGTACCACTTTATGCGGACTCTTCCCACTACTCAACGTGTATTCCACCTGTCGATCCAGATCCAGCACGATGCGGGTATGGTCTGGAGCAGGCCAGAGACGAATACCGTAAATGGATGTCATTTCTGCCCGAACAGCCGGTATTGTGCCCAGTAAAGGGACAGACCCCACCAATTGAATAAAACGGCGTCGATTCAGGCAACAGTTTTCAGCCATTGGCCCACCCCTGCTCAATTTTATGAAGGAGCGCTGGATCTCCCCTGAAATAACCTCTGCGACCTTCACCGTGACTCTGTAAATGCAACTCCAGGGTTGGTTCTGGCAACATTCCTTCTCCTTTGTCCGGCCACTCTACCAGTGCAATTGAGTGATCCAGATAATCCCGGATCCCCATAAACTCCAGCTCCTCCGCGTCACAAAGCCGGTAGAGGTCAAAGTGGTAGATCATCTCTCCCTTTAGTTCGTAGGGCTCTACAAGGGTATAGGTAGGGCTTTTAACGTTACCTTGATGTCCACAGGCACGGATAAAACCTCGCGCCAAAGTGGTCTTTCCCATTCCTAGGTCACCTTGTAAAAACAGCAGTGCAGGGGCAGCCAGCAGTTGAGCCAGCAGCGCCCCTAACTGTTCCATTGCATGCTCATTGGTAATATCAACTATCATAAGGCGGTATTATACTGATCCCTTATGGAGATTCCCCCTCAACAGTTAAAAACGATGATACAGCAGTGGTCTGCAGAGTTTGGCTTTCAAGGATTCGGGGTCAGCTACTGTGATCTACAACCTCACGAGCAGGCACTGGCGCAGTGGACAGAGGCAGGGCTACATGGGGAGATGGAGTACATGACCCGCCATGGCACCAAACGCAGCCGCCCGGCACAATTGATTCCCGGCACACTGACCCTGCTCTCGTTTCGAATGAACTACTATCCGCACAGTGCAGCAGATGCTTGGTCTGTCATCAACGACAGTCAAAAAGGGTTTGTCTCCCGTTACGCGCTGGGGCGGGACTACCACAAACTGATGCGCAACCGCCTGGCGCAGTTAGCCAAGCGAATTGAAACGATGGTCGGTCCATTTGGGCATCGGGTTTTTGTCGATAGCGCTCCCGTTTTAGAGAGAGGGATTGCCGAGAATAGTGGCATCGGCTGGATTGGCAAACATACCAACCTGATCCACAAACAGAGTGGTTCCTGGTTCTTTCTGGGGGAAATCTATACCGATCTGGCTCTGCTCCCGGACAGCCCCGCCATCAACCATTGCGGGCACTGTAGTGCCTGCATAGAGAGCTGCCCAACCGGCGCCATTATCGCCCCTTATAAACTCGATGCAAGACGCTGTATATCTTATCTCACCATTGAGTTGGCGGGTCCTATACCTGAAGAGTTTCGCGAAGCCATCGGAAACCGGGTTTTTGGTTGTGATGACTGCCAGTTGGTCTGCCCCTGGAACCGCTTCACGCAATCCACCACTGAGGTCGACTTCAAGGTTCGACACGGACTGGACGCACCGCAACTGTTAGCACTGTTTCAATGGAGTGAAACAGAATTCCTCAAGCGCATGGAGGGCTCACCAATTCGTCGTATCGGTCATGTGCGCTGGTTACGAAATATTGCACTTGCACTTGGTAACGCAACCTGCAATCTGGCGGATGTGCAGCGGGGGCTGGAAAAACAGCGTAATCACCCTTCAGAGGTGGTCAGGGAACAGATTGAATGGTCCATTGATACCCTGCAAAAAAAGCACCGCATCGAGATTAATGAAAAAGAGCTATAGGACTCCACTCATCGCTGTCGAAATCAGACTCCAATCACTGCTGAATAAAATGTTTACGGTAAAACCTCATCTCATCAATTGATTCTCTGATATCCGCCAATGCCGTATGTGCCCCTTTCTTCTCAAACTGCTCCAGCAGTTCCGGTTTCCAGCGTTTGGCAAGCTCTTTCAAAGTACTGACATCCAGATTTCGGTAGTGAAAGTAGTGCTTGAGTTCGGGCATCTGTTTCGCCATAAAGCGTCGATCCTGGCAGATGCTGTTACCACACATCGGTGATTTACGTTCTGAGACAAATTGCTTCATAAACTCCAGCGTTTTCAACTCCGCCTCGCGCATAGAGACCCCTTCATCGTGCATGCGCTGTATCAATCCCGATTCACTATGGGTCTTGCTATTCCACTCATCCATCGCCTCAATTACCGATTCAGGGTGACGGATTGCATACACCGGGCCCTCATCAAGAACTTCCAGATTGGCATCGGTGACGATGGTTGCAATCTCAATAATGGTATCGGTCTCCGGGTTCAGTCCACTCATCTCCAGATCGACCCAAACCAGATTCATCTCGTCAATTTTTTCACCCATAGGTTATCTACTCTTGTTACGGTATGATTAGAAGCAATATCAGATTCTAACAGAGGAAGAGAGGCAATATTTTGGTGAGTACAACTCTTTTTAGCCAACTATTTTTTATGATGGTTCTACTCCACTTTGCTGTCGAATGGTGGCTGTCAAGGAGGCAGGTCAGTGCTGTACAGGCGCACCGGGCTACTGTTCCGACGCACTTCACCTCTACACTCCCTCTGGAGCAGCACCAGAAGGCCGCTGACTACACAACCGCAAAACAGCAAGTGGGGCAGATCGAACAACTCTATGGCACCCTTCTTTTGCTGTTCTGGACCCTGGGTGGTGGCTTGCAGTGGCTGGATCAACTGTGGCGTGGGATGGAGATAGATCCACTTTACCATGGGGTCGGCTTTATCCTCTCCTTCACACTGTCAGGTGCCATTCTCTCCACCCCCTTTTCTCTCTATAGTACCTTCAGACTGGAGGCACGTTTTGGTTTCAACCACACCACCCCGGCCATCTATCTCAGCGACCTGTTTAAACAGACCCTGCTTGCACTGGTTATTGGTACCCCACTCATCATGATGGTTCTCTGGCTGATGGGAATGGCATCCCCACTCTGGTGGTTGCAGGTCTGGAGTGTCTGGATGGGCTTTACACTGTTGATGATCTGGGCCTGGCCCACTTTTCTTGCTCCGCTTTTCAATACCTTTACTCCGTTGGAGAATGAGGCTCTGGCTGACCGTATCGGAAACCTGCTCAAAGAGGCCGGTTTTGATTGTGATGGCATCTTTGTGGTGGATGGTTCTAAACGCTCTGGTCACGGCAATGCCTACTTTACCGGGCTCGGAAAAAAGAGACGAATTGTCTTTTATGACACCCTGCTCGAGACTCTGAGTGAAGATGAGATCCTGGCCGTACTGGCGCACGAGCTGGGTCACTTCAACCGAGGCCATATCAAGAAAAGATTACTGTTAAGTGGGCTCTTCTCGCTCGCCTCACTGGCACTACTTGCATGGCTGATTGAGCAGCCCTGGTTTTATCAGGGGCTGGGGGTTGCCACCCCTTCGGACCATGCCGCGCTGGTGCTTTTCCTGGTAGCCTCTTCTGTTTTTACCTTTTGGATTCAGCCGATTATGGCGGCCTACTCAAGAAAACATGAGTTTGAAGCGGATGATTTTGCTGCCAGCCATGCTCAGGCAGCAGATCTGATTAGTGCACTGGTTGCCCTCTATCGAGAGAATGCCTCAACCGTAACTCCTGACCCACTCTACTCGGCTTATCACGACTCTCATCCACCCGCACCAGTACGAATCGCTCATCTTGAACAGAACCCCTCCTTTAAATCAAACCCGGACATAGAAACATGAACAAAACAATAATTACATCACTACTGAGTTCTCTTTTACTTGTAGGCACACTGTCAAGTCAAGCTGCAGCAGATACGGAAAACGGCCAGGAGCTTCATGACAAGGATTGCCTCGGCTGTCATGGAACAGAGGTCTATACCCGTGAAGGTCGAACGTTGAGTAACTTCTTTGACCTGAAGCGTCAGGTCAGTATGTGCATCACTATGACCGGTAAAGGTTCCGACTGGTTCCCTGATGATCAGACCGATGTGGTTGAATATATGAATGCGAGCTTTTACCACTTTAAACCTTAACTTTTCGGTAGCCGCGTGGATCAATCGACGCCCCGGCGAACAGGACAGATTATCAGTCGAAAGGGAAACCGGCTGATTGTACGTCCAGCAGATGAGTCCTATTCTGATAGCGTCATTACCTGTTCCCAACGCAAAAAACTGCCGGTGTTAGCCGTCGGTGACTGGATAACGTGGGAGCCTACGGGTGAGGGAGAAGGGGTGATCGTTGCGCTTGATGTACGTAAATGTATTCTCAGTCGCCCCGACCCCTTCAATCAACGCAAGAAACCGATTGCCTCCAACATTGATCAAATTGTAATTGTAACCGCAACTCAACCTGGTATTGATCTGCTACAGGTTGATCGAATTCTGGTTGCTGCGGAGGCCATTTCGATTCCCACCCTACTGGTGATCAATAAGACCGATCTGCTCTCCACAGAAGAGCAACAGATACTCCAGCAGCAGCTTGCTAACTATCAAACTTTAACCCGTGCCTTGCTCTGGAGTAGCACGGTATCCGATAGTGGTCTGGATGAACTCCGCTTGCAGCTCTCTTCCCAATGCAGTGTTTTAGTAGGCCCCTCCGGTGCAGGAAAATCTTCGATCATCCAGCAACTACTACCCGATCAGGATATTGCTGTGGGCGCACTGTCTGAATCGAGTGGCCATGGCCGGCACACTACCAGCGCAACCACACTCTACACACTGGAGAGTGGCGGCACACTGATTGACTCTCCCGGAATTCGTGAATTTGGGGTGTGGGATCTGGATGAGACCACGTTGCGAAACGGGTTTACCGAATTTTACCACTATGCTGATGCGTGTCGCTTCAGTAACTGCCGCCATATGAGTGAGCCGGGCTGTGCCGTCAGTGCTGCGGTTGAAACGGGAGAGATTACCCAATCCCGATATGAGAACTATCAATTATTGATTGAACGCAGTGAGGAGAATCGACCATGGCAATGATGGATGGAAATGAGGCCGTCGCACGTATTGCACACAAAACCAATGAGGTGATTGCAATCTATCCGATCACTCCCGCCTCACCAATGGGTGAATATGCCGATGAGTGGTCCGCTGCCGGCAGAACCAATCTTTGGGGTAGCATTCCCGCAGTCGTTGAGATGCAGAGCGAAGGGGGGGCTGCAGGTACCGTACATGGGGCGCTACAAAGTGGTGCGCTCACCACAACCTTTACCGCATCTCAAGGTTTGTTGTTGATGATTCCCAACATGTACAAGATTGCCGGTGAGCTGACCCCCATGGTAATCCATGTTGCGGCACGCTCTATCGCTTCACATGCGCTTTCAATCTTCGGAGACCACAGTGATGTGATGGCTGTGCGCCCCACAGGGTTTGCAATGCTGGCTGCAAGCTCGGTACAAGAGAGCCACGATTTTGCACTGATTGCCCAATCGGCAACTCTCTCTTCCAGAGTGCCGTTTATCCATTTTTTTGATGGCTTTCGCACCTCCCATGAGATCAACCAGGTTGAAGAGATTGAGGATGAGACGATCCATGCACTCTTGAGTCGAGAGAAGATCCAGCAGCATCGTGCGCGCGCACTCAACCCGGACCATCCCGTGTTGCGTGGTACCGCACAAAATCCAGACACCTTCTTCCAACAGCGCGAAGCGGCCAACGGCTGGTATCAACAGACGCCTGAATTGGTACTACAGGCGATGGAGCGTTTCGGGGTATTAACTGGACGGCATTACAGACTATTTGATTATATCGGCGCGGATGATGCCGAGCGTATCCTCATCTTGATGGGCTCTGGTGTCGGAGCTGCAGAAGAGACGGTTGAACATCTGGTTGCACAGGGTGAAAAGGTCGGGATCGTGGTTGTACGCCTCTACCGCCCTTTGTCAGCGGAACATCTGCTGCAGGCAATTCCTGACTCTGCACAGCAAATCGCTGTGCTCGATCGCACCAAGGAATCTGGGGCTGGTGGAGAGCCCCTTTATAAGGATGTGGTTACCGTATTGGCCACCCAAGGCAAACCAATGGCTGAAATTTTTGGTGGAAGGTATGGGCTCTCCTCCAAGGAGTTCACTCCGGCCATGGTCAAGTCTCTATTTGATGCACTACAACAGAACAGGCTATTTAATAACTTCACCATCGGTATTCAGGATGATGTAACCCATACCAGTGTCCCCTGGGAGGAGCAATTCCGTCCCGACTGTGTCAAGCAGCAGTTTAAGGCCATCTTCTATGGCCTTGGTAGCGATGGCACCGTCAGTGCCAACCGCAACTCCATCAAGATCATTGGAGAGCGCTCCGACCACCATGCACAGGGGTATTTTGTCTACGACTCTAAAAAGACTGGTGCAGTGACCATCTCACACCTCCGTTTTGGTGCTGAGGCGATTCGCTCCTCCTATCTCATTGCACCCGGTGAAGCTGATTTTGTCGCCTGTCACCAGCAACGTTTTCTGGGTCACTATCCCGTTGTGGGAATGGCCAAGGAGGGAGCCGTGTTACTGCTCAACTCCAGCCTACCGAAAGACGCAGTTTGGGATTCGCTGCCTCATCCACTGCAGCAACAGATTATTGACCTGAGAATCCAGTTCTATGTCATTGATGCAGCGGAGACAGCCAGAGAGGCTGGAATGGGAAAACGGATCAATACAGTGATGCAAACCTGCTTCTTTGCAATCTCTGAAGTGCTTCCCCATCAACAGGCAATCACTGCAATCAAGCAGGCAGTGAGCCAAACCTACGGTAAAAAAGGGGACGATATTGCAGAGAAAAACTTCCGCGCCATTGATGCTGCACTTCACCACCTACATAAAATTGAGGTCCCTGACCATGCAACCTCAACTCTTGAACTCATCCCGGCGGTACCAGAGGGTGCCCCCGAGTTTGTGCATAACGTTATCGGGCCACTGATTGCCGGTGAAGGTGACCGACTCCCGGTCAGTGCTTTTCCTGTGGACGGCACCTGGCCAACCGCAACCGCGATGTGGGAGAAACGCAGTCTCGCCTCTGAAATCCCGGTCTGGGAGGCCTCAATCTGTATTGATTGCGGGAAATGCCCCTTTGTCTGTCCTCACTCTGCGATCCGCAGCAAGGTATTTGATCTGCAGTGTGTCAGCGATGCTCCACAACACTACCGCTACGCTGCAGTCAAAGGCAAAGAGTTCCCTGCCGAGAGTCAGATCAGCTATCAGGTTGCCCCTGAAGACTGTACCGGTTGTGGACTCTGCGTTGAGATCTGCCCTGTTCATGACAAAAAGCACCCAGAGCAGAAGGCGCTCAATATGGTGCCATTGAAAACGCCGCTGTTAGAACAGGAGAAGCTCAATTGGGACTACTTCCTCTCACTACCGGAGTTTGATCGCACACAGGTGCGCACCTCTACCATCAAGGGAGCGATGCTGTTTCAGCCTCTGTTTGAGTTTTCAGGTGCCTGTTCAGGTTGTGGAGAGACCCCCTATATACGTCTGGCTACACAACTGTTTGGTGAGCGGATGATTGTGGCCAATGCCACGGGCTGCTCATCGATCTATGGCGGCAACCTCCCGACCACCCCCTGGAGCATCACCACAGAGGGACGGGGACCCGCCTGGAACAACTCTCTGTTTGAAGATAATGCAGAGTTTGGAATGGGGATGCGGGTTGCTCATGACCGCCAGTTAGATGAGGTTAGCTCCCGACTAACCGCACTGCGTGGCGAATTAGGAGATGCCTTGGTGGATGCCCTGCTGCAAGCGGATCAGAGCAGTGAAGCGGCACTCTATCAGCAGCGACAACGGGTCGAAACACTACGTAACCAATTGCAGGCACTCAACACAGAAGAGAGTGCCATCCTGCTGGATGAGGTTGATGTGCTGGTACGCCGTAGTGTATGGATTATAGGGGGAGATGGCTGGGCCTATGATATTGGCTTTGGCGGGTTGGACCATGTGCTCGCCTCTGGACGAGATGTCAATATCCTAGTGCTGGATACTGAAGTTTACTCCAATACCGGGGGACAGACCTCGAAATCAACACCTCATGGAGCCGTCGCCAAGTTCTCTGCTGCAGGCAAGCGAACGGCCAAGAAAAATCTTGCCGATGTTGCCATCAGCTATGGAAATGTCTATGTGGCACAAGTCTCTTATGGTGCAAAAGATATGCAGACTCTAAAGACATTTATTGAGGCTGAATCCTATCCGGGTACCTCATTGATTATTGCCTATGCCCCCTGCATCTCTCATGGGGTTGATCTGACGGATAACCACCAGCGACAACGGTTGGCGGTAGAGAGTGGACACTGGAACCTGTTTCGTTATGACCCGAGGCGACGGGGTGAAGACAAAAACCCGATGCAGCTTGACTCTAAGGCACCTTCCATCCCTTACGAAGAGTTTCTCAAGGGGGAACGGCGCTTTAGTGCACTGCAGCACCGTGATGCTGAAACCGCTGCGATACTACAGAGAGAGTCACAGCTAGAGGTTAAAGCCCGTTATGACCACCTGTTATCCCTGGCAGAACAGCCACCACTTTCTGTTCAGGGGGCAGACTGATATGATATCAATACCCTGTTAATAGTTCTAATCGTCACTTATGAAAACTAACACAGAAGAGTTACCACGCATCCTGGTTGTTGATGACCAGACGGACAATCTGCAGGTTGTCGGCACAACCCTGCGCAACACCAAAAAATATCGAATCAATTTTGCACAGAGCGGTGAAGAGGCCCTCCAGTTAATTGAATCGATTCCCCCTCAACTGATCCTGCTCGACATCATGATGCCCGGAATGGGTGGGTATGAGGTTTGTAAACGGTTGAAACAGGATGAGCGCTATAGAGATATTCCCATCATCTTTCTATCCGCCAATGTTACGACCGAAGATATGGTCGATGGTTTTCAAGTGGGCGGTGCCGACTATATCACCAAACCTTTTGACTCCTCTCTACTACTCGCCCGTGTGAATACACAGCTGAAAATCTATCTGGCTCATCAGAGAGAAGAGCGCATTAAACAGAACATGGAGCGTATTTTTGCATCGATGAATGAGGGGCTGCTGGTATTCAGTGCTGATGGAACGGTTGAGACAGTTAACCCCGTATTGGAGAAATTAACCGGGATGGACCGGGATGAACTGCTCCACCAACCTTACCAAAACCTCTTTAAGGAAGAGGAAGGGAGTAAGCTGGGCCCCCTTTTTACCGAACGGGATCTGCTTCAGAAAAATGGAAGATTCATTCCGGTGCAAGTTTCTGGTACCGCTTTGCACGCCACAGAAAATGCTTTAGAAGATAAAACCGTTATGGTTATCCATGACATGCGTGACTATATTAATGCAGAAAATGCAAATCGAGCCAACCGTGCCAAGGATGAGTTTCTCGCCTCAATGAGCCATGAACTGAGAACCCCCCTCACCTCAATTATTGGCAATAGTGAATTGCTTTCTGACTGCGAAAATGATTCCGAAAAACAGAAAATTATCCGCTCCATCGAATCCGCAGGCCGTTTCCAACTGGCTCTGGTGAACGATATTCTGGATATGTCAAAGATTGATTCTGGAAAATTCAGCATTGATAAGACCCCTTATGATCTCACGGCATTGATTGATGAGATAACCCATATCTTTGCCGTACGTGCTCAGGATGCAGGGCTTGACCTGCAGGTCACCGTTAAACAGAAGCCACAATTTCAACTGATCGGAGATAGTCGAAGGGTTGGACAAATTTTGATCAATTTACTCGGTAATGCCATTAAGTTTACGGAGAAAGGGGGAATTCAACTCACCATCTGGAATACCGGTCAGCAACTCAATTTTAGTGTTGCCGACACTGGCATTGGAATTAACACAGAGGTACTGGATCGCCTGTTTGGCCGCTTTGAGCAGGCCGACGCTTCAATTTCGCGCCGTTTTGGAGGTACCGGGCTGGGACTCTATATTTCAGAAAGCCTGGCTCACCTGATGGGAGGGGCCATCCATGTTACGAGCACTGTCGGGCAGGGTTCAACCTTTCAACTCACCCTTCCCTATAAAGTTAGCAACCTCCCTGTTGCCTCTTCATCGGCAATGAATGCCACGAATTCAAATAGTCCACGAGAGCTTAAGGGAACTGTTCTTATCGCAGAAGATACCCCTGAACTACAGCTTCTGGAGCGTCGAATCCTCCAGTCCATGGGGGATCTTGAAGTGCTGGTCGCCAGTAATGGCGCTGAGGCGATACAGCTCACCGAAGAGAACACCATAGATTTGATCTTGATGGATATGCAGATGCCAGTCATGGATGGAATTGAGGCGACTCAGAAACTTAAAACCGGTGGATATAAACCCCCTATTATTGCGCTCACCGCAAATGTGATGCAGAAACATCGTGATGCCTTTTTCAGTGCAGGTTGTGATGACTTTCTCAGCAAACCGATCAACCGGGAAGAGCTCAGAGTAATCCTCAACCAGTACCTTTTAAACTGATCTGAATTGGGTCCATTCATGCGCTCTACTCTCATCCAAGTCCCCCTATTTTGATCTTTAGCTCCACCAAAAGTCTGCAGAAAAAGGTTTTAACAGAGGGGTTCACAGAACTACACTCTATCCATTTTCCGGCCAGCCGCACTGAACCACTTCAATATCTCATCAACCAGGATCTGGAGGGGCACCCCCCCACCCATGAGTGGCTCAACAGACGTTTTCGCCTGGTCGAGATGGTCAGTTATATCGGTTTTCGTTCAGCACTGCTCACACTGTTGCTGGTCTCTGCACTGGATATCTCTGGATTCATCGGTAACGGCTCCACCCTTCCATGGATGACTGTCGCCATTGAGGTGTTGGCAGGATTGATCATGTTGATCTCAATTCCTTTCAGGAACTCCCCCTTCTGGCTAATGGAGCCACCCCACTCTCCCTATATCGACAAGATCGTGGCGCGTAATCCGCCACTGATAAAATATAGAAAACAGCTTCGTGCTCTGGGGCGTTCAGAAACCTTGATGGAGTGTGCGCTCTATCTTCAGCATGACCAACTGTTGCAACAGGAGAACCGGCAAGGCAGTTCCCGCTTAAAGAGAAGTCGTGAACAGAAAAGAGCACAAAAACAGTCACGACGCACCCAGGAGCAGTGACAACCACACTATTTACCCTCTACCCCCTGTTTAACGCTGCTCAAGGTCCAGGTAGGGACGAGGCTTTGCCCCGGTATAGAGTTGTCGGGGGCGCCCGATACGTTGTGCGGGATCATCCAGCATCTCATTCCACTGCGCAATCCATCCAGCGGTTCTCGCCATTGCAAAAATCACGGTAAACATATTGAGAGGGATACCAAGCGCCTTGAGAATCAACCCCGAATAAAAATCTACATTGGGGTAGAGTTGTCTCTCCACAAAGTAGCTATCTTCCAGTGCAATCCGCTCCAGCTCCAGTGCTGCTTCAAACAACGGTCCCCCCTTCTCTCCCAGTGAATCGAGCAATTCATGACACGCCTTGCGGATCAGTCGCGCACGGGGATCATAGTTTTTGTAGATTCGATGACCAAATCCCATCAACCTGAAGGGGTCCTCTTTTGATTTTGCCCGCTCCACAAAATGGGCAATTGAATCTTTTGTCCCAATCTCCTCCAACATACGAATCACGGCCTCATTGGCCCCCCCATGTGCTGGTCCCCACAGCGATGCAATCCCCGCAGCAATGGACGCAAAGGGGTTGGTGCCCGAGCTACCCGCCAGTCGAACGGTCGAGGTGCTGGCATTTTGCTCATGATCTGCATGAAGAATAAAGATCAGATCCAGTGCCTTGGCAGCAATAGGGTCAACCTCATAATCCTCTGCCGGACAGGCAAACATCATATGGAGAAAATTCTCCGCATAGTTCAGGCTGTTTTTAGGATAGACAAAAGGTTGCCCCATTGAGTACTTATAGCTATAAGCCGCGATCGTTGGCATTTTGGCAATGAGGCGATGGGCAGAGATGGTACGGTGCAGTGGATTTCGCACATCAATGGAGTCATGATAGAAGGCCGAGAGCGCCCCCACAACACCCAAGGTAATTGCCATCGGGTGTGCATCATAGCGCATCCCTTCATAAAACCGGCGGATGGCTTCATTGACCATAGTATGCTCTTTGATGATGGTCTCAAACTCGGTAAGCTCATCAACTTGCGGCAGCTCTCCATGCAGTAGCAGATAACAGCACTCCAGATAGCTGCTTTTCTCAGCCAGCTCTTCAATCGCGTAACCTCGATAGTAGAGCTCGCCCTGATCTCCATCAATATAGGTGATTTGACTCTGACAACTGGCCGTAGAGAGATACCCCGGATCAAAGGTAAACATCCCACTTGCTTGATAGAGCTGTTGCACATCAATCGCACTTGGACCATAACTTCCCTCAACCACCGGTAGAATGATCTCTTCACCATGCTCCCCTTTGAGCAAGATTTTCTTGTCCCCCATAACAACCCTCCTGTATGGTTATCCAAAAACTACACAAAACTCCCCAATGAGAGAAAGAGTAGTCTATATTTTGTTCTTCGCCATTAAATAACGTTTCCCCTACAACATAATACCTTTATCACATGGAAAAAATTCTATTTGTCTACGGCTGGCTGGCTCTACTCACCGACGGCCGCTTCTTTCGCACCCTCTTTTCCGGGCTACTGCGCCTTACCGCAATTGCAATCACCATTTTTCTGATCGGTGATACGATTGAATTCACTCAACGTTTATCCACTCCAGCAGCAGAGGGTTCTCTCATCTTGCCAATACTGGCACAGATGACCCTGCTGCTTGCCGGCTATACCATTGCACATCTGTTGCTACTGAGGGCCGCTGAGATTCGCTCACTCTACAACCCTCTCTACACGCTCTCTGAAATTGTCACCGTTTTGGCCCGCTTGAGTGGAGAGATGCTCTTTGTCACCATTTTAGCGATCACACTGCTCACGTTGATGCAGATCGAAGGGGTTGAGTTGGCACCGTGGATGGCCCTATTTCAAGAATTCTTTGCTCCCGTACTGAAACAGCATGCTGAAATCTGGATTGCGATTGGTGGTGTCACACTCAGTCTAGCGCTATTGGTTGCCGGTTATCTCGCCAGTGAGCTGTTAGAGATGTTGTTACGTCTCTCTAGAAATTCAGAAAAGCAGAACCGAAGCCAAGAATAAAACGAGGGTAAAACGGGTGATCACCATGCTTCAGCGCCAATCTTCTCCAGATAGGCCCGGTGAGCAGCCAGCTCCTCTTCATCAGCCTTGAGGATAGTTAACGGCTGTCGATCTGCTGAAAAATGGCGAACGGGTTCAATCCCACCAAACTCCCCCAGCCCATCCAGATCCAGCCCGGTCTGCCCGCCGGTCATCGCCAGATAGACCTCTGCCAGTATCTCTGAATCAAGTAGAGCACCGTGCAGACTGCGTTGCGTATTGTCAATATCCAGACGTCGACAGAGTGCATCCAGATTGTTTTTTTGTCCGGGGTACTGCTTACGTGCCATCTGCAAGCTATCAGTGATGGTGCAAATTTCTTCAATCGGAGCATAACCTTTTTGCAACAGGTTGAGCTCATGGTTGATAAAACCAACATCAAAAGGGGCATTATGAATTACCAACTCAGCGCCACGCACATAGTCCAGAAATTCATCAACAATTGTTCCAAACAGAGGTTTATCGGCAAGATATTTATTGGTAATCCCATGCACCTCAATGGCACCCTGATCTACCGTTCGTTCAGGCTGAATATACTGGTGATAATGGTTATTGGTGAGACGGCGATTCACCATCTCCACACAACCTATTTCAATAATCCGGTGGCCCTGCTTGGGCTCCAGCCCGGTTGTTTCTGTATCCAGAATAACCTGTCTCATACATCGACCCCTCTGTATCGTAATAGTGTTCTGAATCAAGCGCACAACATAGATGAAATGAGCGGCACCAGTTGGTCGGTGCGATCTCACCGAGGCAGCTATTCTACCTCAAAAGGAGACAATACTACTGATGAGTATGGTGCGTTACGGTGATCCGCGCATTGATATACTCGGTATAACGATGGTGTGCATCAGCGAAGGTGCGACGCAATCCGTCTTCATCAGATGGGACAATGATTAGATGGACATGGTTCGGCATCAGGCAATAACAGCAAATTTCAGCCACTGTCCGGTGTGCCGCCACACTCAGTAGATCTTTATAGAGCTGGTAATCCCCCCTCTTCAAAGAACACGAAAACATGCCGATTGCCGCGCTGGGTAACATGGTGGGGCTGACTGCACCGTAATTTCTGGATGCAGATATACTTTGTGCTATCATTTATGTACACATTATGGAGTCAACATATGCAATCCATTGATACATTCACAATCCGGGATTTAAGAGAGAGAACTGGAGATTTGGCCCGAGATGCCGAGAGTGGCCGCTTATCCATAATCACCAAACATGGACACCCCCTGTTTGTGGCTGTACCGTTTTCTCAAGAACTTTTAGAGAAAGGGGCTGGATTCTCTCTCGCTCTTCAACTCTTTACCGAAGGGGTGGTCACCTCTTCCCGTGCAGCCAAAATAGCCGGCATCCCCTTGGCCATCTTTCTGGAAGATGTCAGCAATATGGGTGTCCCGGTAGTGGATTATCCTGTAGAAGAGATTGAACATGAGATGAAGGTTCTTGAAGAGTAATCCTCTGATTGTTACAGATGCCGGGCCTCTGATTGTTTTCGCCCGAATAGGTGTTCTCTCCCTATTGAGTGAGTTGTTTGAACAGGTTCTGGTCCCGGAAGCAGTTATCAAAGGTAAGCGTCTGGGCAACACCAGTATTACCCCTCCCTCTTCAAGTCCTCAGTTTTCAAATTGAAGGGAAGCAATCGTTCAATATCTTCCTGGGTGTTGGCTAAAGGAAAGTACTTAAACAGATAATTGAGGTAAGCCCAAGGCTCCAGGTGGTTGGCTTTGGCACTCTCGACCAAGGTATAGAGAGTAGCACTGGCCTCGGCACCCATCGGGCTTCCTGAGAATAGCCACCCTTTGCGACCTACCGCAAAGGGGCGAATCGCATTTTCAGCAATATTGTTGTCAATCTCAATTTCCCCATCCTTGAGGAAGGTATCCAGAGTAGGCCACTGATTGTTAGCGTATTGAATAGCCTTTCCCAATAACCCCTTGGGGAGTACTTTATCTTGATGCTTGTCGAGCCACTCCCGGATCTTTTCTAGTACAAGCACAGATTTCTCTTGTCGCAGTTGGTGGCGCTGTTCTGCACTCATCTCTTCTCTTCGCGCCCTGCTCTCCACCGCATAGAGCTTTCCAATGAGTTTAACCATCTGGTTAGCTGCTGCGCTGGTTTTCCTGCCATGGGTTGCCTCTACAAACTTTCGGCGCACATGTGCCCAGCAGCCCGCACGCCCCATTACTTCAGGCCGCTTTGAGAGTTCGTTGTATCCAGCGTACCCATCGGTGACGATGTAGAACGATACATACTTATCACCGTTCTTATCTATTCTGTTTTCGCTCTCTGTTTCTGGAAAGAGGAATTGAATCGGTATGTCGCCGCTACGTTGTGGTGAATATTGGAAGCAGACCGCAGGCTGGTTGGGGGGACCACCTTTATAGACCCACATGTAGGACTTCTGGCTATTTTCCCGATTAGGCTCATTGAGCACTTGCAGTGGGGTTTCGTCAATATGGACCACTTTCCCTCTGCGTAGGTGGCGTTTGATCGCCAGCATCAATGGCTCAAAGGTCTGTCTAAGATGAATCACCCAGCCACTCATGGTTTGGCGACTCAGCTCGATCCCGTCTCGGGCCAGTATCTTCTCCTGACGATAGAAGGGAATACCATCCGCAAATTTGGCTGTGATTACATCAGCAATGAGGGAGTGGTGAGCGATCGATTTAGGGATGATCTGTGCTGCGCGTGGAGCGGTTATTACACTTTGTTCCGCTCCGCTCACCCCCTCATGGATGGGTACGTACTTGGGACGCTTATAGACGATGACATAGCGCTGTTTGGGGATGGTGGCAAGCTGCTCTGAGGTCTCATAGCCAATCAGTTTCCAGCGGGATTCCCACCCTTCTCCCATTGTGGCTTTCTGCTGCTCTGAGAGCGACTCTATTTTCTCAATACGCTCCAGATGTCCCGGCAAAGGACGACGATGTGGTTTCTTTTTTGGAGGGGCAGTTTCAGTATCCGTTGAATGCTCTTCTTCTGTGGATGAGTCCGATTCTGCAGGTACACCATCCCCGATTAGTGCGGTGAGCTCTCCCATCAGCTCTTCAAGCTCAGCCTCATCAAACAGGTTGGCTTGACCGGGGTGAGGGGTATCACTACTGCGACCAAACTGGCGTTTACGCATCAATATTAGAAGGTCGAGCAGCTCTTCAATTCTTTTCTCTTTTTGCTCAATGATGGTGCGCAATTCGACCACCTCTGCAGAAGCTGAATAGGGCTTTGAATCAGAGGATAAAGCGGGGGAATTAGAGTGCTGTTTTTTGGCTAACATTAATGCCTTATTGTACCATTTTCAACTGCTTATGGAAACAAATTACGGGAAAATTCCTCCTTAAATCAATGCGTAATCAACCTTTTTATGCGCCGTTACCTGAGTTAAATTGATCCCCTCCAGAAGCCAGGACAGCTCCCGACTACTGATCTCTACTGAGCCAGAACTTCCTGCCCCAGCAGACGACTCAGGCCACCAGAATCGCTGCTTCTCCAGTCGGCGATAGAAGAGCCAGAATCCGTTGTTGTACCAGTAGAGTATCTTGATTTTATCTCGTAGCCGATTACAGAAGATGAAGAGGTGACTAGAGAGAGGCTCTTGCTGCAAAACTTCCTCAACCAGAACAGAGAGACCATTGATCGATTTACGCATATCTGTCACCCCTACAGCCAGATACACTCGAGTGTGGGGTCCTATGGGAATCATTGATGTTCGACTCTGCTGAGCTCATGGATGACTTGTCCCAGCCATCGGGGATCCACCTGCTGAGAGAACTCAAGTTGGAGGGTATTTATCTGTAGTGTCAATGCGACTGCTGGTGTGGTGGCTACAGTTATAGGCATCCACTGCGATAAAATATCTTCTGAGTTGATATCTGATGATGGCTCGGTGGTCTTCTGCTTCAGCCGATTACGCCAGTAGATAAACTGCGAATAACTTAATCGGTGCTCAGTACAATACTTTTTTTGAGTCTGCTCACTCTGACTCCAATTGATGATCTGTTTCTGCCAATATGTCGACTTATCCATCTCTTCCCTCTGCTGGTTGGACGAGGGGACATTTTCAGAGATGTTGGTCGACGTGACTAGATGCCTTTCTCTGGACGCTTACAAGATTGGTATTGATGGAATGTCTCTGGTTGTTTCTGCCAGTAGTGCCAATCAGGACCTTATGAGGCCAAACTTGATGCTTTACGGCATTCCTGATGATTGGATTGAGCGATATCAGGAGCAGATGTATTCAGCAATTGACCCGGTGATCCAACACTGTCTCAAAACAGAAGTATCTACGAGCTGGCAAGAGGCCTATTTGAACTGTGGAAAGGGTTTCGATGCCTTTATTGATGAGGCGCAACAATTTGGAATGGTGAATGGATATGCTATTGGTAAAAAGTCCCACTCATATAGCGGTACCGCATCGATTACCTCATTTTCAGTAGGTGATTCGAAAATCTCTCTGAATCAAGAGATTATGATTCAAACTGTTCTGCCCCATCTGAATGAGATTCTGACCCGGCCTAGCTTTTTGATTACGCCTCACCTTACAAATCGTGAACAAGAGGTTTTGCAATGGGCGCATGTGGGTAAAACTCAAGAGGAGACTTCAAACCTTTTGAAAGTGAGTGAGAGCACGGTGAAGTTTCATTTACATAATGTTTACAAGAAATTGAATGCGGCTAACAAGATCCAGGCAATTTCTGCAGCATTAAAGTTGGGAATTATCGATTTAGAGTGATACACGCTCATGTCCATGATAAATGTTTTGCATTAACCAGAAGAGACCATCCCCTAAGCAGAACAGATGGACCGGTGTGTTGTGTTGGTGGTTGATGCATGTTTTGAGTGAGTGAGCAAGATGAGCCCCTTTGTCAGCGGTTAATGCAGTCTGTACAAAATCATACCCAATGAAAGTGAGTGATACAGAATCATTTCTTTCGTGATCACATAAATTGTCTACAACAAAGGACATAACCATGCCTCTGCTGGGCATATTGAAGTTGAAAACCCCTACAATATGTGGAATATTTGATATCTCGATTGAATCCCAGTGGTATTCTCCAGTATTCCTGCTCATCAATACAGTCGTATTTTCCTTGTTAAAATAGACTTCTGGGGATGGCCAACAATATTCATCAATAAAGGATGCTGTCAGAATCTCTTGGGTTGAGATAAGGCTTAATTCACTGTAATTTATTATATTTGTAGGTGTCATGGTTTGTTTCTGAAATCAAATAACTGGGGGTTCTGATGAGATATACGCTAAACAGTGGATGCTTGCCAGAACAGGCAGGCACTATAGTGAATATCAAAGATGTGAGTGTATGTTGAGGCTTATTTTCATGCTTTGGGCTTTCTTACTGTAGTACCAACACCTCCCGCACCAGCTCTACACTCCAGTCTTCAATCGCTGTCCCTTTCGTCTTCAGGTTTGCGACCATGAAATAGAAGCGCTGTGCTGCTTCAGTATCAAACTGTAGACGGTCTCGAATATAGTAGGGTGGGATCGATTGGTAGCGCATAATCGCCTCTACCTTGGCCACCTTGCCTACGGCCTTGGGGATGCGATAGTGTAGGGTTCGGACTCCGGGGATTGCGGGGTTGAAGGGTTTGGTGGTTTTTTGCGCCCGGTCTATGGTTGAGAGTGAGGTATGTTCAGCATAGGGGCCATCGGCTTTCCACCCTTTGGGTAGGAGACGTGTGTCTTTGGCTTCTGCGACAATTTCGAGGAAGGAGGTGGTGAGTACCATCTGACCCAGTGGCGGGTTCTCCTCACCGGGATCACGTTGCTCATGCTCTTTCCAGGTGGCTGTGCGCTCTTCAAAGAGGTAAACCTCATCGGTCTGGTCGATAATGGTATCCCCGGTGGGTATTTTGAGCGGATCAGTTGTCATCTCGCTGTTCAGAACGGTGCCGGTTGTGCTATCCACAATCTGTCCGATGCTGTTTGTACTGCCAGAAGACCAGAGTACTTTACCGCTGCTATTCAGGGCGTTGAACTCAACGAAGGCGCGCCTGAAACCCACTCCTGAGGGAAATTTATGGCCGACAAGATTTTCAACAGTGAGGTCGATCTGGTAATCATCAGAGGATGCTGTGGTCACCTCACTCAATGCCATTTTGACCGTGCTGTTTTTGGCAAAGTAGCTCATCTCCTTCTCTGCAAGTAGCAGTGGCGGCTGTGCAGTGGGCATTCCACCTGCATTTTTGGCGGAGTTGCCCAGGGTATCCGGGAATTGCTGGAACATCTGGTTGGCAAACAGGTTCATTCCAACCAGAGTATGACGACGGTAGTCCGGCTTGATGTCCGGTGTGATCAGACCGTCTGCCGCACGGTTGTCTAGTGGCGGCAGAAAGGCGGTCTCTACGTTGGCAATGATCTCTGAGAGTGAGGCCGCTTTTCCACTAGAGTCATCCGGTAACCTGGAGGGCATATGGCACTCTTGGCAACTCTCTCCACCTTCGGCTGAGAACTCACTATTGAGCCATTCAGGGTAGGTGGTCTGCTCATAACTGGCGCGGTAGTGCCCCTTCACAGGAGGTTCAGTGAGAATCGGTGTGATTACGGTGTGACAGGAGCCACACAGTGCGCTGCTTTTCATCTGTGCGCCATGGACAGGCTTGATGCCGATGGCCTGTTCCATCAGATAAGGTTTGATGGTTTGATCCTCATAGGGGCCGTAGACTTGACCGGGTTGTTCTGGAAAGTGGAACTGTCCGGTAAAGGTGCCGGGGGTGCCAAGCCCTTCCGCCTCAATCTGGTGGCAGAGGGTACAGGTGATACCGTCACGGCCTAATGCCCCCCATTGGGTTTCATTGTTTATTTCGCTGCTGGGTTCCAACAGTGCATAATCTGCAGAGAAGAGTGGCCCTTTATCGGTGGTATCTGCTGGCAGGATCTGCGCCGGATCAGCAGGGTCGCCATGATCAAGGTGATATTGGCGCTGACCGGCGGCCTGATGGCAACGTGTACAGAGGTTTGAAATCTGGTCAGCCACCTGCGGCTGGTTGTGGCGCTCCCACTCCAGTTGGACGTTGAAGATGGGATCACGTCCTGCGAGCCCCATCATCGAGGCACTCCACTCTGCATAGGGGGAGATATCCCAGAGTTTCTGTTTGGATGGGTCGGTTGTTTTGTCTGCCACATCGGGAGTTACCATATTGGGTAGTTTTTGCCCTTGCAGTACGTAGCTCCAGTGGCAGCCGTTGCAGTTGTCAGAGGTGATATAAGTATCTCGGCAGTCTGTGGTAGCCTCTGGGTTGTCTGTACTGTTGATGTTTTGATGTGCTTTGCAGGTTGATGCCGGAAGCTCTTTAGGAAGAGCAGGGGTGTGGGTGAAGATAAAGTCGAGTGGAAACCAGTTCAACTCAGCCTCATTTTTGGGCAGGGTGACATTGGATGTCTGTTGGTAAGCCGTGAGAATATCCGGGTTGGGTTTGCTAAGCGGGGTTACGCTCTGCTGCTGGGTTAACAGGCGCAGATAGGTCTGCATGAAGTCATTGAGAAAAGCTCCGTACTGCTTCTCTTTCACTGCCTGTTTAAACTCGGCCAACAGTTTGTCGAGCAGTACCAGAATTCTTTGGTTACCTCCCGGTAGGTGTGCCTGGCTCTCTTCAAGCTGCTTTTCAGCTCCGGTTTTATCCAGCAGGGTAGCCAGAAACAACTCTTTCTCTGCGTCACTCATAGAACTCAATTGCTCCAGTGACTGTTTGAAGTGGCCCATGAAGCTGGAGGCATCTGCCTGTGTTAGTGCCCCCAAGAGTGGTTGGCCGCTGACACCCAGCTGTTGGAATTGGGCAGAGCCGCTAGCATGGGCAAAGCTTTTTCCTGCAACTTGAGAAGGCTGTGGTGTTGTACTGTTGTTGGTTTTTTGGGTAAACAGTCCAGGAAAGGTGTGGTCGACCCAGGTGTACTGCTGTGGTGCCCCCTCAAGATTGGAAATGGCTGCAAAGGTGAGCTGATCATTATCTGCTGCGGCATGGCAACTGAGGCAGAAGTTATCGCCGGTTTGCCCGTAAGAGACTGGTACCGGAGCATTGTAGGGAGGGGATTTGGGGAAGAAGAAGAGATACCAGATCCACCCGTCCTGACTCAATTTGCTATTACGTACCATGACCGCCCAGCCGGTGGTACGATCAGCTCCATAACGGTGATCCGTGGGGTCTGAGGCATACATCTGTTTGATAATGATTTCACCGTCAGGAATTTTACCTTTGCGGTCACTCTTCAGCCATTTGACAACACCATCTGAGTAGTAGATCTGTACCCGCTGGTGGGTGTCAAAGCCGATGCCCTGGATGACCGGTCCGGTTTGGCGAATGTCTTTGGTTAGAGTGGCGACATCGTGTGCCCAGCCAAGATGCCCACCTTCCATCAAAAAGAAAAGCAGGGCAAGGCTCTGCTCAGCACTCATCAGTTGTCCACTGGCAGTCTCTTTCTGAAAGCCAGCCACTTTCTGCGTTACTCCCCAGAACAGATTACTTTTGAGGCGTGCTTCAATGCTGTGGATTGAGTCAAAATTTTCCAGCGTCACCTTGCCATCATAGCAGCGACTGATCCACAGTGGCTGTTTCTGGGGCTGCTCTGTTGCGGAGCTGCCGCAACGGTAGATTGAGTCGTCAGTAGATGCAGTAGCTATGGAGCCTAACAGCGAAAGTAAGAGCAAGAGCAAGAGAGTAGTTGCAGTGTATCGTTGTAGGGTGTTGTTATAGCACTCGGTGTTATAAAGAGACGGTTTGTGGCCACTTGGTTGAGAGATGTTGAACATAACTTCTACTCCATTCTTTTTTTTGGGTTACGAGTTGTGTGAACAAGCTATGATTTCGGGAGCTTGATACCAATACTCTGATAGGTCTTAGAAAGAACCTGCAGAGTGTCGCTTTCATGCTCTTTCACCGCCTCTTGGAATTTATACCAGTCAGTAGTGTCGGGCGTTTGATCTTCTCTCCAGAAGAAGTCATCTTTAAATAAGGTGAACTTACTGGTGAGCCCTTGGTGTGTGTCGGGCAGACCATTCACCTCTGTCTCTATTGCAGCATCAAACCAGGTGCGCTCATCAAACGCTTCCAACCAGGAGATTTGTGCCTTGTAACGTGCCAGTCGCGCTTTTTGATAGCGATTTTTGCTTCCGGTATAGGTGGGTCCCATCAGTTTAACCAGTTGTTTTTCTAGCGTACCCCAATGAGTGGTGTGGTCCGGTCCACCAGAACTTTTCTGATAGGAGCAATACTTGAAGAAGAGAGTCTGTGCGGCAGAGAGAAAGCGGTCACGGTTGCTGATCTCCTCTTGAACCAGTCGACTGTCAATCCAGCGATGGCTGACATAGTCGGGATGGTGCTCTGCATCGGCATGACCGATATCAGGTTTAGGATCTATGCCGATATTATTGAAGTAGTCATACCAGCCAACAAAATTCTGGTGTGCCCAGGTGTCTACATAGGCGTGTGTTGCAATACCGATCCGGTAGAGTCGGATGTCGTGACTGGAGTGGAGCGCCAAGTCGAACATGGTGTTGGCATTTTCACTATTGGGGGTCGTATTTAATAGGTGCATTTTACCATCACGCCGTAACGCTGTTTCTGCATCGGGTTCTCCGGGGATAAAGTGGAATACCGGGTACACTCTCATTAAGGTACGCTTTGGCTTGAGAATATTCATGGTCTGGCTGATGAAGTTGGAGTAGGTTGTCTCTCCGGAACGGTTCTGGATGGTGTAGCTAACATCATTCTCATCCACATACTCTGAGGCGTAGGCGATGATTTTGGCATCCGCTTCCGTAAAGCCAGCCTCTTTGGCGATCAGCCCAGTAATCCAGTAGTGAAATTCTCTATTCATAATTTTATGCCCTCTTCAGGTGGAATATTTTTATACTATTTATACTTCAAGAGTGATTACAGGTGTACCTGCACATTAGTACAGGTTGAGGTTATTTTTGGCCCCCAGCACTGAAGAGAGTCTATTGCGAGGTCATAACAAGGCTCTCGACCACTATCTTGACCAGCTCAAGCAACACCTCAGAGGCCGAGGCATATAGGGAATGCGGCGACTACTACAGATGAGGCGCACCTATCCGGCAGAGCCCTTTCAGGCAGCAATCGATCAAGCTGACCACTATGGCCTGCAGCGCCTTGAGCAGATGATTCTGGAGCGGGTGCGAGGTAATCAAACTTCTCTGGGAGTGGTCGATTGAGAGCTTTCCTTTTGAGCAGCAACCCAAAGTATCCTCCTCACAGATTCGCTCACTGGTCAGTCTCGACTTTATACAGCGGACAGAGAATAATGTCCTGATCAGTCCAACAGGAACAGGAGAAGTGGACTGGCGACAGGGCTACTACGAGAGGCATTGATCAATGGCTCTCGAGGGCACTTCTACAATGCACAGGATCTGATTGATGAACTCTATGCCTCATTGGCCGATCAATCCTCAGCTCGCCTACTGAAACGGCTTGCCAACTATGATCTGATCGTAATTGACGAACTGGGTTACCTGAATCTCAAACCAGAGCAGGTCAATGCCCTCTTCAAGTTGATGGGGATGAGATACCGGCACAAACTGACCTGTGTCAGACAGAAAGCACCTTTGCCACCCTTAATCAGGCCTTAAAGCGGCTTGCAAAAAACAAAGAAGAGTTCTACTGGTACTGAATCACCCTGAAATACCGTTTCACAACAACCTCAGTGAGCGGGATATCCGGGAATATGTAATCAAGCGAAAAATCAGCAGCGGAACTCGATTAGAAAATGGGCGACGGTGTAGAGATACCTTCCTTAGCCTGATCAAAACCTGCAGAAAACAGAGCAACTCGGTTTGGGACTTCATCAGGGATCGAACATCTGGCGAAAACAGGCCCCCCTATCTACCAGATTTTCTGAGTGGAAAAGTCCGTCTGTTGAAAGTGTAACTGCATGGGATTATTGAAAAGTTACTATTCCGGGCCTTTCCAACCCAGAACTTTGCCTTCGTCAAACCAGATATAGCTGTGTAATTTAGAGGTAGGGTGGTAGTACCAGGAGGAAAAGATCCGCTGTTCTATGCGGTTGGGGTTACCGATTAACTGTTTCACTTCGTACTCTGACATCTCTATCTTGATTCGCTGCCATAGGATGGATTCTTTCCAGAGTCCTTTACGCTGGTTGCTCTGGAACGTTTGTTCCAGTTTATCAATGCGTTGCTCGAGTTGATTCAGACGTTCGTTGAGTAGCTGAGCATTAGATGCAAATGATGCACTGCTGTAGAGCAAGAAAGTACCTAGTACTAGAGATGTTATTTTCATATGAAGAGATTATATTTAATGGATTTGTTCTATAAAAGAGGGAAGCCCCTGAAAGTAGAACTTTCAGGGGCTTTTATTAACAACTTACACTGTATTGATTACAGTTTCTTGGCATCGTTAAATGCGTCAGAAGTAATGTTGTCATACCAGCTCAGAGCATACTGAACTTCACGTACGCGGTGGGCAGCATTGCGCTTGTCACCACTTGGTGTAAGACCACCGGAGACCTTCATCACCTTGGACTTGTCAGCAGCAAGCTGATAGACCGCCGCTACAGAGAATGCATCATTAGGTGCAACTACGCTGTAGCAGGTGTTGGTGTATGCTGGAATTGGTGCGCCCTTACCATTAAGTGCGGCAACAATGCTGGCAGCACAGATCTTGGCTTCAGAGCTGGCAGCATAGCCAGACTTAGGTAGACCCTTAGCGGCACTAGAGTCACCAATAACGTAGATGTTTGCACGTTTTTTGGATTCAAAAGTCTGCAGGTCAACTGGACACCAGTCACCATCGGTTAAACCGTTGTTGATGGCAACTTGGCCCGCCTTCATGTCTGGAATGACATTCAGTACATCACCCTTGAACTCTTCGATAGAGCAGACTGCTGTGTTGCTGCCAGCTTCAACGGCTTCAATTGCACCACCTGCAGCACCTTTCACCCAGCTTATCATTGAGTTGTCACCACCATCTTGTGATCCATCAAAGCCGTAATGAATCTTCCATGCCTCACGGAACAGGCCAAATTTAGAGAACTTATCCTTTGGATCCAGAACAATAATCTTTGATTTAGGCTTGTTGACCTTGAGGTAAGCCGCAATCTGGCTGACGCGCTCATAAGGTCCGGGAGGGCAGCGGAATGGGTTGCGCGGTGCAGCAACAACGACAGTTCCACCATCCTTCATGGAGTGAATTTGCTTGGCAAGAAGGGTCATCTGATGACCGGACTTGTAAGCATGTGTAACCGATTGGTTGGCAACTTCTTCACTGTGACCTTCAACATATTTGAAATCAACACCTGGTGAGACAACGCAGCGGTCAAATGCATAGTTGCCACCACCGGCTGTCTTGACGCTGTTATCGCCAATTTCGGTTACGTTGTCGTGAACAATGTTGATTCCCATTGCAGCCAAACCTTCATAGGTGTGGGCCAGCTGGTCCATAGTAACCATGCCTGTGATCGTCAGGTTACTGGTGAAACCAGTATAGTAGGTCTTGTTGGGTTCAATGATGGTTACATCAATGGCAGCATCGGCACGTTTGATGTATTTGGCACAGGTTGCGCCACCCAAACCACCACCGACAACAACAACACGCCCTTTGGCACCAGCAAAGGCGCTACTGGCAACTCCCAGACCTGTAGCTACAGAAGCTGCGCCCAGTGCGCCGCCCGATACCTTCATAAAATCTCTACGATTGAATTTACTCATTCTATTTGCTCCTCCTTAGCGCTGACTAGCATAGTAGTTGATGATGGCATCAATACCTGCATCACCTTCTTTTTTATGCAGTTTCTTAACTTTTTTCTTCATCTTCTTTGGCATAGAACGATCACCGTTACTGAAGTCCTCCATGCTGTAGTGGAGATATGGCATCAGCTGACCAGCAAGGATGCCGGAGTCATCATCTGCAAGGGCTCCACTTTCAGAATGGCACTTTTCACAGTACTTATCATGCAGCTTCGCGCCCTTGGCCACTTTAGCGTTATCAAAAGATTGGTCAGCGCGTGACTGTTCCTGACTGGCGTAGTATCCCGCCATCATTGCGATTTCATCTTCACTGTAGCCTTTTGCAATGCGCCCCATAATGGTGCTTTTGGTGTCGCCAGACTTGTAGGCATTCATTATGTCAGTGATATAGGTGGCAGACATTCCGCCAATGGATGGGATGGCTGGTCCAACACTAGCACCATCAGTGCCATGACAGCCGGCACAGGTGTTAGAGAGCATGCTAGCATCAGCTCCAGTCATGTTGTCTCCTGCAGATACTGCAGAGAAACTGATTGCGCAACCACCGATAATGGCCATGGCAAGTTTCGTTACTTTCATATCTCCTCCTAAGAAATATTGAAATGTTTATAAAAATTAATATTAATTTTGTTCTTTATGATTATTGAAAATAATTTCTTTAACTACGTAGAACAGAGCAATCATAGTCTAGTAGAATCTTTATATGCAAGCAGAAAAGAGTCTATTTGTATATCTGGCTATTCTTATGTAGATCTGGCGATCACTGCACTGAGAATCAATCGAGTGAAATTTTTGAGAAAATGAGATTAATCGGGGTTTACTGTTTTCTCATTATTTCCCTAAGTAGGGTACCTAAGGATTTGTGTCGGTGAATTTCAGCAATTTGAGGTATGGATAACCCTTCATGATCGGTTAGCTGAAGGTTGGCACCATGTTTAATGAGTAATTTAACAAGGGTGGAGTTACCACGGCTTGCGGCTTCCATGAGTGGAGTCCAGCCATCACGGTCCGTAGCGTCGAGCTTGGCATTGTGCTCTATCAGGATAAGAGGGATGCCAACACTGTCTTGGGTCACGGCATAATGGAGAGCTGTGGCACCATTGTCATCTGATATATTGGTTGATGCACCTCGTTTTAACAGGATCTTGATAACCTCGAAATCTTGACGCTGTGTTGCGATCATCAAGGCTGTTTTTCCCTTGTTGTCTCTGACGTTAATGCCGGCATCTGCGAGCAGCAGCATATGGATTACGTCAATGTTGCTTTGTGCTACAGCAGTCATCAGAGCGGTGTTGCCGTGCCGGTCAGCAGTATTGAAATTGCTGTTATAGGCCATCAATATGGAGATCACATCGGCTTCACCGCTGCGAATTGCTATCATCATGGCATCAAGCCCGTTACGCGTTTTGATGTGTGAGTCAGCACCTGATTTCAAGAGTAGTGATACAAGGGGCATGTTGCCTTCATCAGCCGCTGCTGAGAGTGCGGTATATCCACCTTCAGTCTGCATGTTAATACGCGCGCCATGGTCCAGCAGAAGCTGTGCAATAGGTAACTGGTTATCTTCTGCGGCATAGATCAGTGGAGTATGCCCCAATTTTCCGGTTGTATTGATGTCAGCGCCTAAGTTGATCAGACGCTCGCTTTCACTGTAATCGCCGTTAAGAACGGCCTTTAACAGTGAAAGGTCAAGATCAGGTGAGGCCTGGCAGAGTGCAGAAGTAGTCAGTATTAACAGGGTGCCAATAGCTGTTATCAGGTTTTTTATAGTACTAGTCATAATTTTGTTTCCCCCATCAAGATGCATCTGTGTTGGCATCATCATCTACCTCTTCATCCTCATCTTCGGGTTCGTCCGGCTCACTATGGGCAATTCCCTTGTGGCAATCTATACAGGTTTGACCTTTTTCAGTGGCTCGTCCATGTTTTTTTCTGGCGCTGCGGTCTTGTGAGTCTAAATCCATATTTTCAAAACTATGGCAGTTACGGCACTCTCTGGAGTCGCTGGCCTTCATCTTGTCCCAGACACTGTTTGCCATCTTCCAACGGTAGGCATTGAATTTTTTCAGAGCGGCTTCTCTGCGTGTGTTAGCTTCTTCACTCATATCGTCTGAGTATGGCTCACCATAGTTCGGGACACATAGGTCTGAGCCCTCCTTGACCGGTATGTAGAGATCGGGACAGCTACCATTCTCCTCTGTGCTGACCAAGTGGAGTTCATCGGGTTCAATGGTTCCCAGAACCCAATGGTAGACATCTTTGGCGGCCATGATTTTGGCTTTTATTTTGGGGATAAACTGCTTGGGGACATGACAGTCGGAGCAGGTTGCCTGTACACCAGACTGATTGTTGTAATGAACGGTGTGTCGGTACTCTTCTAAATTGATCTTCATGGAGTGACAAGAGGTACAAAACTCCATTTCATTGGTTGCAGCAAAGAAGACATTGGTGCCGCCCAGTGCTGCAGCACCTGCCAAAAAGATAAGAATCGGAATGATCAATTTGTTCATTGGGTGTATTTCTCTAGAGATTATTATTTCAGTTGTTGGGTATTGAGGATTGATGGCCCCGCTATTTACCTAACCGGGATGCATAATCAATGACAGCCTTTATATCACTGAATTTGAACCCCTGGATCTGTTTGACCATCTTTGGGTTGGCATTTCTGCGCTTGCCATCTTTGATCCAGATGAATTGTCGCAGCATATATTCATAGTGTTGGTGTGCAAGTTTGGGATAAAAGTTTTCAGAATCACCTTCGCCGTTTTCGCCATGACACTTGGAGCAATTGGTTGTGTAGAGTGACTTTCCATGTTCCAGGTTCCTGCCATCGCCATTTTGATTGCTGTTGTTGGTTGGCATGGAGGTGATGTAACCGGTTACATCCGCAATATTTTGCGCACCACCTAAGTATTTTTCAGTTGAGAAAGGATACATTGAAGGGTTATCACGATTGAGATTACGTATATCTAATAACTGTTTGATCAGTACAGGCTGGTGTTGGCCGGCAATTTGTGGGTAGGTGGCGGTGGAGCGGAAATTGCCAATGCCCGGTGCCATTCCCCACCCGGTTTCTGTATGGCAGTGCGCACATGTCTGATAGAGTTTTTTACCATGTTCGATGTCTGGGGTCAGTTCCATGGCTTCAGTAATGTCGCCGCCATAATCGAAACCGTCCCAACTGAGTGAAACAGAAGAAAATAGTGTTGAAAGCACCAGTAGTATAAGGTTTTTTAGCATGTCTTTCCTCCCATCGACTTTACCAATCCCCACCATAATCAACTCTGACTGAGATCGAAAGCATTATGGAGAGGTTACCTGTTTTTGCTTAATCATACGCAATACATGAGAGACTGCAACTACATATAGCTACACCAAAGAGCCTTATAGGATGGATGATTCTCATCGGGATGCTGGACTTCTTAAATAAAACGGTGTGGAGCAGATAGCTCTTTCTGGATTGCTGTACTAGAATACGCCGTTTGCTGTGAGCGGATGGATCAGATGAATGCTCTTTTCTGACCGCTTAATTTCTTTAACGACTGAATCGAGATTTGACATGGAAGTATCTGTAGAAACAACCGAAGGCCTTCAACGTACTATGACGGTTACCGTTCCAACTGAGCGAGTAGAGAAAGAGATTTCCAGCCGTCTCAATCGCTTAAAGCAAACTGTGAAGCTGAATGGTTTCCGTCCGGGTAAAGTTCCTATGACGGTGATCAAAAAACGATTTGCTGATTCAGTGCGCTATGAGGTGGCTGAAGAGTTGATTAACTCCAGTTTTGGAGAGGCGGTGAATCAGGAGAATTTATCTCCTGCAGGTGTGCCAAAAATTGAACCCGGAGACTTCTCTAAAGGAGGAGACATAACCTATAAAGCAATCTTTGAGGTCTACCCTGAAGTTAAAGTCGTCGACTTTGGCGGGATCACCGTTGAGAGACCTTCTGTAGATCTAAGTGATGAAGATGTCGATAAGATGGTCGATAATTTGCGTGAGCAGCAGAAGGGGTGGGGAGAGGTTGAGCGTGAGAGCGTGGATGGTGATCAGGTCACCATCGATTTTACCGGCACCATGAATGGCGAGGCCTTTGATGGAGGGACTGCGGAAGCCGTTCCTGTCGTCTTGGGATCCGGCGCGATGATTGCGGGGTTTGAAGAGGGAATTGTTGGGATGAAGGCGGGGGATGAGAAGAGTATCGATGTTACCTTCCCGGAAGACTACCCTGCTGAACCACTGGCTGGCAAGGAGGCGCAGTTTGCGATTACTGTGCAGAGCGTTTCCGAACCACAGCTACCAGAGATCGATGAAGCATTTATCGAGAAATACGGAGTTAAAGAGGGTGGAATGGAGGCGTTCCGTAAGCAGATTCTGGAAAATATGCAGCGCGAGTGTGACCAGGCCATTGAGCAGGTTAACAAGGATCAGGTGATGGATGGTCTCTACGAAATTCATGGTTTTGATGTGCCTTCGGCACTGATTGATGAAGAGGCAGCCCGTATGGCTGAGAACATGCAGCAGCAAATGCAGAGCCAGAACCAGAATCAACAACAGCCAAGCCTGAGTCCTGAGCTGTTCAAGGGGCAGGCTGAACGTCGTGTAAAACTGGGGTTGGTGCTTGCAGAGGTTGTTCGTGAGCATAATGTTCAGGTTGATCCGGTACGAGTACAACAGCATATTGGTCGTATGGCAGCAGGATATGAGAACCCTTCTGAGGTGGTTGAGTGGTATAACCAGAATCCTCAATATATGGAAGGCGTGCAGAATTTGGCGATGGAAGAGCAGGTGGTCGATCTGATCATGAAGGATGCGGTTATTCGTGATGAGGCGATGAGCTTTGAAGCTCTGATGCAGAAATCGAACGCTAATCGTGCGGAACAGTAACCGTCACAACTGCTTGTTGGAAATTAACGGAGAAAGATATTGAGTCAAATAATTGAGAATGTTGGTGGCATGGTTCCGATGGTTGTTGAGCAATCTTCGAGAGGAGAGCGCGCCTATGATATCTACTCCCGACTCCTTAAGGAGCGGGTTATTTTTATGGTAGGGCAGGTTGAAGACCATATGGCAAATCTGGTTGTTGCTCAGCTGCTGTTTTTGGAATCTGAGAATCCTGACAAGGATATCCACCTCTATATCAACTCTCCCGGAGGATCGGTCACAGCAGGGCTTTCGATCTACGACACCATGCAGTTTATCAAACCTGACGTGAGTACCATGTGTATTGGGCAAGCTGCCAGTATGGGGGCACTTCTGCTGGCAGGTGGAGCAGAGGGAAAGCGCTACTGCTTACCACACTCCAGAATGATGATTCATCAGCCTTTGGGCGGTTTTCAAGGGCAGGCATCTGATATTGAAATACATGCTAAGGAGATCCTCAATGTGCGTGAGAGACTCAATACAATCTTGGCAAAACATACAGGTCAACCGATGGAGCAGATTCGGCAAGACACTGATCGGGATAACTTTATGGGGGGAGCAGAATCTGTAGAGTATGGTTTGATAGATCAGGTTCTTGCAGAGCGAGAGAAATAACCAACAATATTAGTTGGATATTATCAGGTGAAGTCATGTATAGTCTTTTACTGTGTTACCCTTACGGAACATAGTGAATTTGAATGTCCAATGAAATTGAGAGCAAAGGTATAGATTCAGATGAGTGACAAAGAGGATGACAGCAAACTACTCTACTGCTCTTTCTGTGGAAAGAGTCAGAATGAGGTTCGTAAATTAATAGCAGGACCTTCGGTTTATGTTTGTGATGAGTGTGTTGAACTCTGTAATGACATTATCCGCGAAGAGCAGGAGGAGAATGATGAGGTCTCTGCAGATAATGCTTTGCCTATTCCAGAGAAGATCCGCTCCACGCTGGATGACTATGTCATTAGTCAAGATAAGGCAAAAAAGGCACTCTCTGTAGCGGTCTATAACCACTACAAGCGGGTTGAGGCAGGCTATAAGCGGGATGATGTCGAGTTGGCGAAAAGCAATGTATTGTTGATCGGCCCAACCGGTTCAGGAAAAACGCTGTTGGCAGAAACGCTGGCCCGAATTCTTAATGTCCCCTTTACCATGGCTGATGCAACCACGCTGACTGAGGCGGGGTATGTGGGTGAAGATGTCGAGAATATTATCCAGAAGCTGCTGATGAAGTGTGACTATGATGTTGCTCGAGCAGAGAGTGGCATTATCTATATTGATGAAATCGATAAGATTACCCGTAAATCGGATAATCCTTCCATTACCCGCGATGTTTCTGGAGAGGGAGTCCAGCAAGCACTACTCAAATTGATTGAGGGTACTGTTGCCTCTGTACCTCCGCAAGGGGGCAGGAAGCATCCGCAGCAGGAGTTCCTGCAAGTGGATACCAGCAAGATTCTCTTCATCTGTGGAGGGGCTTTTGCAGGCCTGGACAAGATTATTCGTGATCGTTCAGAGCGAGGAGGCATTGGTTTTTCTGCAGAGGTTAAGAGTAAGGAGAATGAACGCTCTATTGGTGAAGTGTTGACCGATGTAGAGCCTGAAGATTTGATTAAATATGGTTTAATTCCTGAGTTTGTCGGCCGTCTCCCTGTAGAAGCCACCCTGGAAGAGCTGGATGAAGAGGCCCTTGTACAGATTTTGACAGAGCCAAAAAATGCACTGACTAAACAGTACAGCAAGCTGTTTGAGATGGAAGGTTCTGAACTTGAAATTCGGGAAGATGCACTTCATGCAATTGCTCAGAAGGGGATCTCTCGTAAGACAGGGGCACGAGGGTTGCGTTCAATTCTGGAGCGGGCGCTACTGGACACGATGTACCACCTCCCTTCTTATGAAAATGTAGAAAAAGTGGTTGTTGATCGTTCAGTCATTGACGGGAAATCAGAACCTCTGTTGATCTTCGAGGGTGGTGAGCAGAGAAAGCTGGCAGCGTCCAAGTAATTACACCACTTTTGGAGTGGTTTTGAGAGTTTGAAGTGGTGTGATGGCTCTTTATATGGCCTGGAGTCACTGTTTCATACATGTTAATTCTCCCGACTCTTGAATTTTATTTTTGGGTATTATTTCAAAGAGTTGCCTGACGACAATGGGTAGTAGCTCAATATGGATGTACTAGAACAAGAATTTGCTGTTTTACCGCTGCGAGATGTGGTGGTTTACCCTCATATGGTGATTCCACTATTTGTAGGTCGTGACCGCTCCATCGCTGCCCTTGATGCGGCTATGGCAGAGCATAAAAAGATTCTGCTGGTTGCTCAGCAGAACGCTACCAAGGATGAACCGGTCGCAGCAGATCTGTTCGGAGCCGGTACGGTTGCAACCATTCTTCAGTTACTCAAACTTCCTGATGGTACGGTCAAGGTACTGGTTGAAGGGGGCGAGCGCGCAAAAATAAGTAGCCTGGATGAGATGGATGGTTACATGCGGGCACAGGTTGAAATACATCAGGATAGATTGGAAAACACATCTGAGATCAATGCATTATCAAGATCTATTCAAGGACAGTTTGAACATTATGTAAAGATGAACAAGAAGATTCCGCCAGAGGTTTTGACCTCGCTGGCCGGGATTGATGACCCGGGTCGCCTCAGTGATACTGTAGCGGCACACATGACGCTCAAGATTGATGAAAAACAGCAGCTGCTGGAGACTTTTGACGTTCAGGAGCGAATGGAATTTATCCTCTCTATTATGGAAGGGGAGCTCGATATCCTTGAGGTTGAGAAGCGGGTGCGAGGTCGTGTTAAAAAACAGATGGAGCGCAATCAGCGCGAGTTCTATCTTAATGAACAGATCAAGGCGATTCAGAAAGAGCTGGGTGAGTCTGAGGATGGAACGAATGAGTCTGAAGAGCTGGAGCGCAAGGTCAAGGAGGCAGGGCTTAGTAAAGAGGCGCTTGAAAAGGCGGAGGGAGAGCTGAAGAAGCTGAAAATGATGTCCCCGATGTCTGCAGAGGCCGCTGTTGTCCGCACCTATATTGAGACCTTGATCAATGTGCCGTGGAAGAAGCGGACTCGCTTGAAGAGTGACTTGGCTCGTGCTGAGAAAATTCTCAATGAAGACCATTTTGGTCTGGAAGAGGTTAAAGAACGCATTCTGGAGTACTTGGCGGTCCAGAAACGTGTCGGTAAGATTAAGGGTGCTATTCTCTGTCTGGTGGGGCCTCCAGGTGTGGGCAAGACTTCATTGGGACAGTCAATTGCGCGAGCAACCAGTCGGAAATTTGTCCGCATGGCTCTGGGTGGGGTACGTGATGAGGCGGAGATTCGGGGGCATCGTCGTACCTATATTGGCTCCATGCCTGGAAAGATAATCCAGAATATGACCAAGGCTGAAGTGAAGAATCCACTCTTCCTGCTGGATGAAATTGACAAGATGGCGATGGATTTTCGTGGTGATCCGGCTTCAGCACTGTTGGAGGTGCTTGACCCTGAACAGAACCACACCTTTGCAGATCACTATCTCGAAGTTGACTACGATCTTTCCGATGTAATGTTTGTAGCAACGGCAAACAGCATGAATATTCCTGGTCCACTACGTGACCGCATGGAGGTGATTCGTATTCCGGGCTATACCGAAGAAGAGAAACTTAATATTGCGCAGCAATACCTGATCCCCAAAAAGATGAGTGAGAACGGGCTGAAGAAAAAAGAGGTAAGCTTTAGTGAAGAGTCCATTCGTCAGATTGTTCGCCACTACACTCGTGAGGCTGGTGTGCGAAACCTAGAGCGCGAACTCTCCAAAGTGATGCGTAAAGTGGTCAAGGAGTTGGTGCTTGAGAGCCACAACAATAAGGTTTCCGTCTCCGTACGTAATCTGGAGCACTATCTGGGGGTTAAGAAATTCAGATATGGTATCGCCGATGAGAGAGATCAAATTGGTCAAGTGACCGGTCTTGCTTGGACGGAAGTCGGGGGGGAGCTGCTGACCATTGAAGGCGCGGTAATGCCGGGTAAGGGTAAGTTCTCGGTGACTGGTCAGTTGGGTGATGTGATGAAAGAGTCGATTCAGGCCGCGATGACCGTAGTACGCAGCCGCTCAGCGCAGCTAGGAATCAAATCAAAACGCTATGACAAGAGTGATATTCACATTCATGTACCGGAAGGGGCTATTCCAAAAGATGGGCCGAGTGCCGGTGTCGGTATGTGTACAACCCTGGTATCGGTGTTAACGGATATTCCGGTGCGTGCAGATGTGGCGATGACTGGTGAGATAACCCTGCGGGGTGAGGTATTACCGATTGGTGGTTTGAAAGAGAAGCTGTTGGCGGCACACCGTGGTGGAATTACAACGGTACTGATTCCAGAAGAAAATAGAAAAGATCTTAAAGAAATTCCTGAAAAAATTCTGAAGGATTTAGAGGTCAAACCTGTGCGTTGGGTGGAAGAGGTCTTAGAGATTGCGTTGCGTACCCCTCCGATACCTCTGAATGATGAAGAGATAGAGGCAGAGAGCGAAGAGGGGAAAGATGAGTTGTCTGAAGAAAAGCCAAAGGGTAAAGGCAAGCCAAAATCGACTACGGTGCAGACACACTAAAAAACTATAAAAAAAAACCTTTTTGAGCTGGCAATAATGAGAGGTTTACCGTACACTAGCGCGCGCTATCCAAGCAGGTGGTCGATGTTAGATTGCCGGAAGGGATAGGGTGCTTAGCTCAGCTGGGAGAGCATCGCCCTTACAAGGCGAGGGTCGCAGGTTCGATCCCTGCAGCACCCACCAATATATGGAGCGGTAGTTCAGTTGGTTAGAATACCGGCCTGTCACGCCGGGGGTCGCGGGTTCGAGTCCCGTCCGCTCCGCCATATATGAAGGGCGTGCCTGATATCAGGTACGCCCTTTTTTTATACACTGTTTTTACTGTTTTTCTCATCCGGTTAGGCTGAAACAAAATTTACATAGGGGAAGTTGAAAAATGCTACAGAAGATTCATGACCAGGCACAGAGCTGGGTCGCATGGGTTATCGTTGGATTGTTGATTATTCCATTCGCACTCTGGGGCATAAACTCCTATTTTGATGGAGGCGGAAGTGCAGTTATAGCGGATATTGACGGTACTGAGATTACACTACAGGAGTATCAGCGCTCTCTACAGCAACAGCGACAGAGAATGCGTTCCCTGTTAGGAACAAGCTATCGACCAGAGATGTTAGAGAACCCTCAGATGCGTCGCGCAGTGCTGGACGCAATGATTGAGAATGAGTTGCTGTCACAAAACGTTGCGGAGGATGGTTTTCGTATTGGTGATGGGCTGCTTCTTGGTCAAATTGAACGGGTGGAAGCGTTTCAACAGGATGGTGTTTTCAGTCCTGTAATCTATGAGCAGGTGCTGGCAGCACAGGGAATGAGCAAACCGTTTTTTGAGAACAGCCTGCGCGGTGACCTGATGCAGTCTCAGCATCAAAATGGTTTTCGGACAGCCTCTTTCGTAACGCAGTGGGAGCTTCAGGAGGCTACACGTCTGCTGGAACAGAAGCGGACCATGAAACTACTTACCATACCGGCAACAGTTGAGAGGCTTGAAGATCAAACGGTCTCTGAGGAGGCTGTCACGGCCCACTATCAGCAGAGTGGTACCACCTACGAAGTACCGGAACAGGTTTCGATTGAATATCTGGAACTCTCTGTGAGCCAGCTTGCTGAAGGGGTTTCAGTCGATGAAGCTGAGCTAACGAAGTTGTATGGCGAGCGCAAAGAGAGCTTGATGGCAGATGAAGAGCGTAACGCACGGCACATTCTGATTGAGTTGGCTAAAGGTGCGAATGATGAGACCGTTGCAGCAGCTGAAAAGAGACTCTCTGAAGTGCAGCATAAACTGGCCTCAGGAGAGTCTTTTGAGTCTCTGGCAAAAACTTACTCGGATGATCCTGGTTCTGCAACAGCAGGTGGAGATTTGGGTTTTTTCTCCAAGGGTATTATGGTGCCTGAATTTGATGCTGCTGTTTTCTCAATGGCGGTCGGGGAAACTTCAGAACCAGTTCGGACTGACTTCGGTTTCCACCTGATTCGTCTTGAAGAGATTCAGGCTTCTGAGTTGCGCCCATATGAGGAAGTTCGTGATGAGCTTTTGACGGAGTTGAAAAGACGTCAGGCAGAAGAGCTTTTCTATGAACATACAGAGACAATCTCTAATATTGCCTATGAAGAGCCAGATTCACTGGATGGTGCAGCAAACACAGTGGGGCTGACAATCCAGAAAAGTGAACTGTTTAGTCGGCAGGGAAAAGGTAAAGGGGTGACTGGTGAAGTTGCAGTTACAGCTGCAGCATTTTCAGATCTTGTTCTGAAAGAGGGTAAGAATAGTGATCCAATTGAGTTGGCAGAGGATCATGTTGTTATCCTTCGATTGCTGGACCATCAGGTTGCACGTAAAAAGCCGTTAGAGAGTGTGCGTGATGAAGTGGTTCAGGCAGTGCTGAAAGAACGTGCGCAGGCTCTGGCTCTCAAACAGGGTAAAGAGTGGATTGAAAAACTCAGTAACGGCTCTGCTGATCATGAAGTTGCTGAGCAGACCGGTCTTAAATGGGGAGAGCAACGCTCTATAGAGCGTAATGATCGCTCAATCCCTTCTGAAGTGGTGACGGAGCTATTTCGTATGAGTACACCGGAGGAAGGTAAGAAGCGTTACCAGGGGGTTGAGCTGGTGCGTGGTGGTTATGCCATTATGGCACTCAAGAGAGTCGATGAGGGGCGGTTAGAGGCTCTGGATGAGCCAAAACAGAAGTCTTCACGGCTTGAAATGGCAGACCGTAATATGAGAAGCCACTACCAGAACTATATTGCCCATCTGCGTAGTCAATCAAATATCCGGGTTTATGAAGATCAACTGTAGGAACCAGCCTTAAATAGCGAACTATTCAGCTTTTCCGTAGTGGGCTCTCTATTCTCGGACAGTCACCTAGATGTCTTAATATTTAGACATGTTGATTTCAAGGTGGTTGACTGGTGCCATTATTTGACCTACTATTAAGACAGATTTTTTTGTGAGGATAGAGGGCAAGTCCAATGGGGGAAAAAGGCCTCAATATGGATGTTGAGTAGTGGTATGGGAGGAGGTCGTTAGATTACGCTTTAGCCAATCTAGTGGATATTGCGCCGATCATCAGGATGATGGTTGGCGTTTTTTTTCGAGTGAAAGGATATAGCGAAAGTGGATTCTGCCAGCTGGAAAAGGTGGCCAGATGATCATTTAAACAGGCAATAAAAAACCCGCTGATGCGGGTTTTTTATTGCTCAAAAATAATAAGTCTTACAATACGTCTTTGAGTGCTTTAGCAACAGTGATCTTTAAAGCATTCTGTGCAGGTTTGGCAGCAATTGTAATTGTCTCACCGGTTTGTGGGTTGCGACCTTCACGTGCTTTTGTGGCTTTTTTCTTATAACGCTTGATCGTCATCAAGCCTGGAAGAGCAAAGCGGCCAACCGAACGAGGTTTAACATGACGTTCAATAATAATGCCTAAGCTTGTCAGAACATCAGCAACTGCCTTTTTGGATAGACCAGTATCCTCGGCAATAGTTGTGATTGTCTGTGCCTTTGTAAAGGCTTCTTTTACAGCGGTGGTTTTGGGTGTCATTACAGGGGGTTCTCCTTCTTTCATATGAAAACAACGATATCTACTTGAACTAGAGTGTAGAGTATCGATCACTCTTCAAGAACGGTGATTGTGTATGTATTGAGAAGTAATGTGAAGCTATTTTTTGTTATTTTAAGAAAAAAAACAGCTCATTCGACTCTGAATGAGGAATGGGGCCGGTGAAGGCGGGTAGCCTAGTGTTAATTCAGGCCAAATGAGATATATTTTTGGCTGAATGGAATTGGAAATATGCCTGCTCAGGAGGCTCTCTATTGTCGGAGTACTAGGGAACCTCTGAACAAGTCTGGGTAATTTGAATTACGTCCATAGCGTCCAAGATCAAGGCGCACCCCAGAGTATCTCTCTCGACGTAATACGTCTCACCTTGAAAGATCGCAGCCAATAGCAGGCTATTAGCAAGATTTTCAACCGAGGAACGAGGTCGAGCAACGAAGATATTGGGCGCTATGGGCGTTAGACATTTACACATGACTTATTCAGGGGTTCCCTAGGGTAAAACAACAAGCTGATTCAATAACTGCCCCAGCAGAATGCCATCTTCATAGGAGATAGTGTGCGAGGCATGGGTTGATAGTGTTGTTCCCCGGCGTCGGATGGCAGGAATGTTATTCATATCCTGACTCCAATATGGGACAAGAGCATCTTTAACCTTTGATGGGGGTTGTCGACGAATAATGGAGTAGTAGTGGATGTCAGGGTGTGGCTGAAGGTTGAGCCAGTGCAGTAGTGTTCCCGGTTTGGCAAGTGACAGCCCCTTGATCATCGTGCGTGAGCGCCTCAATGCCTTATATTTTTTATTGGCAACAATCTTTGGTAGCAGACGCAAAGGATAGGGTAAGGTCGCTAAGTCATAGGCTAGGTCTGCATACGGACTGCCTAAATGTGGAGATGCTATGGTAAACAGCCCTTTGATTGCAGGTATACGGTTATGGACCACGACCATCCTCGCAACAATTCCGCCTGCAGAGTGCCCAACCAGATAGATGGGCTCATCCGGGTGGTTGTTTGAGATCCGTGTAATCATCTTTTCCAGAAGATCGCTCTGCTGCTCTAAAGGGATCAGCGTGGGGAAGTCAACCAGGTAGAAGATTCGGTTCCCACGATTAGTGCGAAGAGGCTGAGCTAAGAGAACGCCGTTGGGGCCACCTCCGCGAATATAACCGGCACGCTCCCATCCGCTCTGTTGCAGTGCATCTGCAGCACCACTGCGTTCCCATGAGTTGCTACTGCCCAGAAGACCATGGAGCAGAATGGCAATCTCAGCATTTGCTATATTGTTGAAGCTGAGTAACAGCGTAAGTAACAGGGGGGAGAGGAGGCGGTGCATCGGTGAATGATTCACTCTTTTCTTCAGCGCGTCAATCATTAGTGCAGACTTGTCTCTTGTAATGTTGGAGTTTGAGTAGGGTGGTTACATTTTGTGTTGTTTGAAAGGCGACCAGTTCCAGCGGTATCTTACGTATCTGAGCAATACGTTCTGCTATGCTAGGGAGCTGTTCGGGGCTGTTTCTCGTCCCCTGGGCCCAGATAGGTGGAAGATCTGGAGCATCGGTCTCTAATGCGATGGAGGTTAATGGAATCTTCTCAACAACTCGTTTGAGTTTGAGGGCATTGGGGCGAGTGATGACACCACCTATACCGATCAAAAAACCTGCATCAATATAAAGTTTTGCCTGTTCGTAACTGCCACTAAAGGCATGAACGATTCCCTGTATGTAATTATGCTTCCTGGTACGCTCAATTACCTCCTGATGCGCCTTTCGGACATGAAGGAGTAGTGGCTTTCTGTAGGTGGCTGCAATTTCAAGCTGATCGGTAAAGAGCGTACGCTGTGCATCGTGAGTGTCATCTTTATGGTAGAAGTCGAGCCCAATTTCCCCTACTGCAACAGTTTCAGGGTGGGCTTGTAGCGTACTGTTGAGCGCATCGCTGGAGTGGTGGTTGTGATTATCGATAAAGAGTGGATGAAGCCCGGCAGCTACCTGGATGTTGTCATGCTGTTCACTCAAGCTAAAGGCTCGATGCCACTGTTGCTCTACAACTCCGGGGATGATGATCTGAATAATATTGAGTTCATTACAGCGGTTGAGGACATCGTTGCGGTCAGGGTCAAATTGAGGGTCGTCTAAGTGGCAGTGAGAGTCAATCAGTGGAGAAGTCATTTAAGGAATCTCATGATGTTTGATGAAGATCAAACAAGCCAGAGTAAGAGGATAGACCAGATTGTCATGAAGTGGTGAAATAGGATGCGTATTCAACAGCGGATTCAGTGGAGAACAGCATGCGTTCAATATCGTCCATTATGACACAACATCATCGTCTTTGTGATCAACACTTCTCAGATATGGAGAACGCAGCTGCTGAGCAGGAGTGGGGTACTGTGGACCAAGCTTTGACACTTCTATGTAGCCATATAGAGGACCATTTTTCAGAGGAGGAAAACTTTCTGTTTCCCGCTTTTGAGCAGCAGGTCGGGAGTAGCCAGGGGCCAACTCAAGTGATGCGAATGGAGCACCAGCAGGTACGAGAGCTTCTTGAAAGTTTAAAGAAAGCCGTTCAGGAGCGCTCTCAAGATCAGGTTATGGGCTATTCGGATACCTTAATGATCATGGTTCAGCAGCACAATATGAAGGAGGAACAGATCCTCTATCCAATGATTGATGAAGCGTTAGGAGATGATCAGCCGGTTCTGGGGCAGCTTGAGCAGCTGTTAGATTGATGTTGAGTGGAGAGAAGTGCTGTGATGTACAACATTGTGCTCCACCAGAGCCAATGCAACAGGTCATTGAGGCAGTTCAAGAACTTCATGAGGGTGAATATGTGCGGATGATGCACCGCATGGAGCCATATCCACTCTATTCAATGTTGGATGATATGGGCTTTACCCACTGTTTGGTTCTTGATGGAGAGGCACCCTATGAAGTGATGATCTATAAGCGTTTAGATCAGGTTGCTGAAAACCGGGTGAAGGAGCGCTATAACGTCATGCAGTCAGGGTAGCTATGAATACGGCACATCTCTCGATTGACTATACGCCGCCAATTGAGGTGCCTTATCGGTTTTTTTTGACAGCCCCGGTTTTTGGAGGGTTATTCTCCCTATTGCTGATGTTTGCAGGAGAGACACTGCTGGAGAGCCGCTGGAGTCTCACGATGATTGGTGCCCTGCATCTGCTGACTATTGGGGTACTGTTGATGGTGGTGATCGGCGTGCTGTTTCAACTTCTTCCCGTAGTCGGTGGGGTGCAAATACCCTGGCAGAGAAAACTCTCCATAGGGGTGCATAGCTCAATAAGTGCAGCGTTAGTGCTCTTTACTATAGGCTCACTGTTTTCAGTGACCGCCTTGTTTATTCCTGCAACGATACTGTTTGTAGTGGCGCTGACCCCTTATCTGGGTGCATTACTTGTGCTATACCGGAAGGTAAACAGCTCTGAGTTTGTGACTCAATTACGTTTTATCTACCCGTTTCTCGTGCTTTTTTTGTTGCTGGGGCTGCAGCTATTGGCGGGGTGGGGCGGGTTATTGAGTCGTGTTACAAGAGAGTGGACTCATATACACCTTCTCTGGGGGTTAGGAGGGTGGTTCACCCTACTTTTGATGGCAGCCAGTTTTCAGATGATTCCAATGTTTCTGGTGACCGATGAATTTCCTCGGTGGCTTCGAAAATGGCTCATACCCACGGTTGCGGTAGCGCTCTACGGTTGGGGGATCGGAGAGATGGTCGGTGTTGGATTGTTAAGTAACCTGCTAATGTCTGTTGTAGCGTCTGGACTGATGCTGTTTGGTGTTGTAGCACTGAAATTGATTATCTACCGAAAGAGAAGAATGGTTGATTCAACGATCCACTTTTGGGTGATTGCTCTGGGGGCAATGGTTGTGAGCGGTACAGTATTATTAGTCAGTCAATGGTTGTTGACGGACATTCCTGCCTGGTTAGGGTTGTTTCATATCTTGATTGTATTGTTACCGATGTTGGCAGGTTCATTGCTCAAAATTACACCATTTCTGGTGTTTCTCCATCTGCAGCAAAGAGCTATTCAAAAAGCTGCAGAGGGGGGGAGATTGTCGCCACCAATGAGTCTGTTTCAGATACTTCCGGCAAGTAGTGGCCGCCGACTACTCTATCTCTATCTCTCCTCACTGTTCTTGCTGATTATTGCAATATTCTATTTACCAGCGGTTCATTTGGCAGGTTTTGCGCTATTGCTCTTCTTTTCATGGTTTGGGTGGATTGTGCATAGCTGCTACCACGTCTATAATACCAACGCTTGATGCGAGCGTGGTGGAATTGGTAGACACGCCAGATTTAGGTTCTGGTGCCGCAAGGTGTGAGAGTTCGAGTCTCTCCGCTCGCACCATTTTGACTCTTAAAAAACAGAATGTTACACTGTTTTGTGTGATTGTTTTACGCGCTGTTGACGCAGTGTCTGTTTTGAGGGGAATGAAATGGCAACGATTCGAAAGCGCGGAAAGCAGCAATATTACGTTGAAGTGCGCAAAAAAGGCTGGCCTCGTCAATATGCAGTCAGCCTGCACGGTGGAATACGCTTGGTCTTTGAGCCTGCCAATATCCCTGTGCCTTGCCATGATGAGGGTGGTATCAACTGGTTGCGAGTAACAAAAGTACGCATCATCTACATTGGAGACTATCATGACTGAACTAACAAACACCTTTCAGCCTGACTGGGTCTCCCCGCCTGGAGACACCATTTTTGATCTGTTGGAAGAGAAGGGGTGGAGTCAGGTAGAGCTCGCACAACGTACTGAGTTCTCCACAAAACATATCAGCCAGCTGATCAACGGTAAGGCCACTATTGCAGAAGAGACCGCTATCATTCTGGAGCGGGTATTGGGGAGTAGTGCCCGTTTCTGGTTGAACCGTGAAGTGCAGTATCGCGAAGCGATCGCACGTGAAGAGGAGTTCAAATCATTGGAGCAAGAGAGCGGTTGGCTCAGAGAGCTGCCCCTTGAGCTGTTCAATTTCGGTCTGTAGTGCCTGTAGCTGATGACTTGGATCTTTGGGGGGAGTGAAAGGGCCGGGTTTGAAACTGGTGTGTGGCCTTATTGCCATCAATGCGGATGGTGTGGAAGAGATCACGAATGGTCGGATCAAGATGAATCTCTCGGTTCAGTCTCCAGAGCAGATCTGCCTGTGTGGTCGATTCATCAAATTCAATACCTGTACGTGCGGCAAGGTCTTGTGCCAGTGCCTCAGCAAGTTGGCGTAGTTTGATCAGTGTGGTGTTGGGGTCGCTGATAAAGGCCTGCTCAGCAGCAGTGGCCAGCTGCAGAAAAACAGGGTTGTACGGGTTCAGAAAGTTGAAGTTTGTTGAGTCAGTCACTGTTTCAACTTTTTATGAGATCAAGGCTGTCATCTGGGAGTGAAGGCGAGAATCAAGATTTGTAGCCTCCTTGGCCAGGTTCACCTGCATGGTGGTATAGGCGGTCTCTAGCAGAGTGGGGTCTACTGGTCGTTGACGATCTTCTTGAAACCATTTCAGTACATTGGATAGGTGCCAGATTGAAGATTTACCTTCATGAACTGGGCTGGGGAAGTCTTGGGTATGATTAAGGATTAGCTTTCTTATGTTTTGGCGTGAGAAGCCCAGTAGCTCGGCAATGTCGGTAATACCGACCAGGTCTGGGGTTGCTTCAGTGAGATGTGCATCAGGAATCGCCTTTTTGACATCACCAATTGCGGAAAGGATTGCTTCGTTGGCACCGTTAGCTTTACGGGTAAATTGTAGTGCGATTTTGCCGGGTTGCCCGATACCGATCAGTGCGTCGTCACAACCGGATGTTGCCAGTTGCTCAACATAGATTTCGCTATTGAGTTCCCCTTTGGGGAGTGCAAATTTTAGTGTGAATTCAAATAGTTTCATGGCTGGTTCAATTAATTTGTGGTTGTAATACAGTGGTCAACTACTCTGTAGATTTGTCGTGCATGGTTGACTGCATTTCTGGGGGTGCTCCAAATGCTGGTTATACAGAACTCACCGCATCGGCACTCGCTATTATTGGTTGGGCAGTAGATTTTTCCCCAAGCATGACTGCCGCCACTTTCTACTCTCCAGCCATGTTGTTCGGCATATTGCAGTGCCTTTTCAATCTCTTTATTTGGGTGTTTATTGCGTTGCATGGGAATATAGTAGGGTATAGTAGTTGTGAACAACCCAGTTGTCAAATGACAACTGGGTTATATGGTGTATTTCCACTTATGTAGACAATGTAATAAATTGTATTTTTTCAATTTATTACGATATGTTGCATAGGATAGCTTCAGCACCAGCTGTCAGTGTCTTCTAGTGCGTGAAAGCTAAATGGTTTTAAGTGATCTGGGCTAAAGCTGAATTTTTCACCGTTATAGCGTCCGGTTTCTATGCTTGTCACCACCTTTTCCAGCTTTGAGGAAAAAGTGGTGTCAGGTGAAAGATATAGAATTTCTTTCCATCGTCCATTTTTTCGCTGTTTCAGGTGCTCAACAATTATTTCAGCATATCGTTTACGGCTTTTTATTGTACGCTTAATTTCAATTGAGACGATCGTTCCATTGGGGCGTGTTGCGATGGCGTCAGGCAGTTTGACTCCTTTCATTCGTCGCCCTAGGTGCCGCATGTTCTCTTATTGTACTCTGTGATCTTGTTCTGTCAATGCTAGACATTGAAGTGGACACTGTAATACCATGTATTTAATTAAATTATTGACAAATAATGAATTAAATCTAAAATATTCAGGTGTATGTTAGACATTAAATAGGTCGGTAAGCAAGCCATGTCAGATCAAATTATTGAAATCCTACAAAGGGGGCCTGCCTCCTCCAAAGAGTTGCAGATTGCTACTGGAATGCTTCAAAGGACAGTGGCAAGGCATCTGACTGCGATGGGTGACCGGATAATCAAGATACCTGCAGGAAGATCTCCGAAGTATGCCCTTGCTGTGAATGCGTTTGGCAGCGGAGATGATCTTCCATTATTCATTGTTGACCCTTTTGGTAATAACACGTACATTGCCCGTGTTCGTCCATTGGCCCATGGTGGTTACTATGTACAGCCACTTCCAGGGATGCCTCCGGTTTTGTTGGGGGAGGGAAGAGATGGATTCTATGATGATCTGCCTTACTTCCTACAGGATCTTGGGCCACAGGGCTTTATTGGGCGGCAGATAGCCGCAGATCTTTCATCTCGGTCTGATTTCTTTCCGCAAGATCCAAAGGACTGGAATATAGAGCACATAGGGAGGTATTTGGTTTCAAATGGTGATGACCTTCCGGGCAACTTCCAGTTTGGTGAACAGTCGGTAATACGTGTTCGTCATAGGCCGATTGTAAGCACGGTCGACGATTACCCTGCTTTAGCAGATGAAATAATGAAGGGGGGAGTACCAGGGTCTTCTGCCGGTGGGGAGCAGCCCAAGTTCACTGCATACTGTGGTGATCGACTTGCCCACGTTATCGTGAAGTTCTCGCCAAGAGGAGATGAACGGGTAGCCCAGAGGTGGAGAGACATTCTAATCACTGAGCACTATGCGGCTGAGATCATCAATGAAAGGCATCCTCTGGCAGCTCAGACGCGGTTGATAGAAGGTGATGGGCGTCTGTTCCTGGAGTCACAAAGATTTGATCGGAACAGAGAATTTGGTAGGTACTCTCAGCTTTCGCTGCAGTGTGTTGATGCTGAGTTTGTGGGTAGAGGCCGTGATTGGCACTTGGTCATGCTTGAGCTACTGAAGCAGGATCTTGTTAGCTGGAAACATGTATATGATGCGACCTTGCTGTGGATGTTCGGGCGACTGACTAACAATACAGATATGCATTTAGGGAACCTTGCTTTAGGAATCGATGGGAATGTGTTCAGATTGTTGCCTGTATTCGATATGTGTTCAATGGGATTTGCGCCCAAGAGTGGCGAAGTTCAAATAATGAAATTTGTCCCTCCTGCATTGGACTCATTAGCTGTGATTGATCGAGTAGATCCACGAGCGGCATTGGATATGGCAATCCAATTCTGGGATAGGGTGGCTGCTGATGATCGGGTATCAGATGAGTTCAAAGAGTTCCTAGGTAATGGAAACCCTGTGGCCCCCTTGATGGAGGGGATTGAAGGGTAGTAGATCGTCGCTCTAAAGGTGCAGGTCAGAAAGAGCTCCGTTGGACCTAGGTGAGCGTAATGGTATGCCTCATGCTGTGCTTAATTTTGAAGTTCATGAAAAGCGCAGGCTGTTGTGGTAAGCCGGACACTCTGCTTTTTTGGCTAAAACAGATCTGGGTTACAATAAACGCCATGAATAAATTCTTCAACACAGCGGGTCCCATCAGGCCGGATGACCATTACCATATCCCGTCACTGGAACGTATCGATTGGGAAGAGGTAAAGGTGTTGATGGCCTCCAAGAAATATTTTCTGCTCCACGCCCCCCGTCAAACTGGCAAAACCAGTGCCCTGCTGGAGATGATGGAGACGCTCAACCGTGCAGGGGAGTACAACGCCCTCTACGCCAATATAGAGGGGGCACAGGCCTCTCGCAATGATAAAGAGACAGGGATCAGCGGGGTATGTAGTGTAATCGCATCCGCCTATAGAACCTGGTTGGGAGATGAGCGTCTCAGAGATTGGTACAATGAAGTGGGGAGAAAGGTAGAGGTAGATAACAGGCTAACGGCACTGCTTGAGCAACTTGCAGAGCTGAGTGAAAAACCCATAGTCCTGTTTATCGATGAAGCAGACGCCCTGATTGGAGACACCCTGATTTCTCTGCTACGCCAGATCAGGGCGGGCTACGCCCAGCGCCCGGATCACTTTCCCCAGACCATTGTTCTCTGTGGACTGCGGGATATAAAGGACTACCGAATCCACCGCTCCGATGGAGAGATTATCACCGGCGGCTCTGCCTTTAATATCAAATCAGAATCACTGCAGATGGGGAACTTTACCCGGCAAGAGGTAGAGTCTCTCTACCAGCAACATAGCGAAGAGACCGGGCAGCCCTTCGCCTCGGAGATCTTTGCAGAGCTCTGGGAAGACACCAAAGGGCAACCGTGGCTGGTTAATGCACTCGCTTATGAGATGACCTGGAAAGAGAAACCCCTGAGAGATCGTAGTCGCCCCATCACCTTGGAGCACTATCAGGCGGCAAGAGAGCGGTTAGTGCAATCCCGATCCACCCATCTTGACCAGTTGGCAGATAAACTGAAAGAGCCAAGGGTGCATCGAGTCATCTCCACCCTGCTTGCAGGAGAGCAAGAGGAGAGTGCCACACTGTACAATGATGACCTCCAATACCTTGCTGATCTGGGGTTAATCACCATAAGACCAAAAATAGCCATCAGCAACCGCATCTACCGTGAGATCATCCCCCGAGAGCTTACTTTTAACACCCAGTACACCATAGCCAACCAAGAGCAGCAGTGGTATCTCACCCAAGAGAACAGACTCGATATCCCAAAACTCCTGACCGCCTTCCAGCAATTCTTCCGTGAACATGCCGATAGCTGGATAGAAAAATTTGACTACAAAGAGGCGGGTCCCCAGCTACTGATTCAGGCCTTCCTCCAGCGCATCATCAATGGTGGTGGAAGAATCAACCGGGAGTACGGCCTGGGGAGGAAAAGAACCGACCTCTCGATAGAGTGGCCAATAGACCCGGATCAAGGCTACTTCGGAGAGGTACAACGGGTCATCATAGAGCTAAAGATCCTCCATAACAGCCTCGATACTACAATTGAAAAGGGTGTAGAGCAGAGCGTTGAGTATGCAGACAGCTACAACGCAGCAGAGGTCCACCTCATCATCTTCAACCGTAATCCGGAGATCAGATGGGATGATGAAATCTGGTCCAGACAGATCAGCTATCAACAGCGAGAGGTAGGGGTATGGGGGTGTTGATCGGAGCCCTATGATGGACTCAAATTAAGGCAGGTGATTGAATAGGTATGACATAACAATAGATGAAGCCTCTGAAGAATTTGCTGAATATTGGAATGCTTATTTCATCGACTCGATAGAGTGTTCGATCAGTGAGCTTGCAGATTGACTGTGGTCAGGGAAAGAGGCTGATCCGATCTGGGTAGTGACTTTAAGGGTTTCAGTATTGCTGCTTATTTCAAGCTGATTGATGGCTGTGTGCAGGTTAGAGACCATCTTGTGGGCATCTTTTGCAGATGTTTCGGGTAAGATAATTGCAAAGTGATCATTGCTGAAGCGGGAAGCCCAGTCTGTGGGGCGAATTATAGTTTCGATACTGCCAGAAACGGCAGTTAGTACCTCTTTCTCTGTGGCTTTACCGTATTGATCCAGGATGGGGTTGAGGCCATTAATCTTGATCATGATTATTGATAGGTCACGGAGAAAGTGAGCCGCTCTATTGAACTCATTATCAAGGATTTCACTAATGGTTTTGCGGTTGAGTAGCTTCGTTGCGAGATCATTCCGTGAAAGCTGTATCAGCTCATCGGTATTGTTGCGGATGGTCTGGTCTTGTGTTTTCTTAATGGACTCCATTTCAAGCCAATGGAGTCGGATCTTTTCCAGGAATAGCCAGGCCAAGATCACGGAGATAACAAAGATGCTGAGATGCTTAATTATTTCTCGGTTAATCAGTTTATGGACGTGACCAAAGATCTGATCAGATTTCAGGGTAACACTGATGCCCCCCCGGATTTCGCCAATTTCATACCCCTGTCGTATATGGCATTGGAGGCAAGGCTTTTTAACGAAAAGAGGTGCCATATACCGGAAGACATCTGAAGAGTCACTTGTGACCCTCTCATATATTTCATGATTGCCACGTTCGAAGCTCTCTAATGCATGTTGTTCCCACTTATCAGCCCTGTTTTCAGGGCGAAGTGGTTCCAGGCTGGTGATGTGAAATTGAATGCCACTCTCTGGCTTGATTAATTCCGCCAGTTGTCGTGTCATATAGGCTGGATTAACCATCGTCAGAGAAATACCGGTTTTTGTAATGACATCCCTGTTGTAGATTTCGAGGTAAGGATTAGGTGGAGTCTTTTCAGTCTCTGGCACATAGACAGTGCGGTGTCGTGCATTCCATAAACGTGTAAGCTCTACAAACTGGAAAATGTTTCGTGCACTCGTTGTTGCTTGATCTGTGTGATCATCATGGATCATATAGATGTTTGATAGAAGTGAGTAACCGATAACACCTGCCCATAGAAGGAGGGGGACCAGCCATAGCTTGCGGTTGAGAAGAAGCTGAATGGAGAAGGGGTTTATGTGAACTTGATTGCTCATGATTCAGTCTATAGTACCTTTTAATGCTGTATGGCTCCAATATACCCGGTATAGGTGCCCCCTGAGCAGCCTCCTCTTATTGGCAAACCAGAACAGTTACTCTTCAGGTAGGTTAAACATTACTTTGCTGTGCTGTCTTCCATAGAGTATAGGTGTTTGTACCAGCTTGACAAGGTCCTCTATTTTCAAATATTTGGTGACAGTTCTTACTCTTTCCAGCACTCCAGGTTTATGGTGGCGTTCAGCTCTCCATCCGATATCCAGATCTCTCCATCTTGAATCGTTACCTGTAGCGTCATACTCTTATGAGCCAGTATAGACAGTTCATCACGCTGATGGGGCGGGAGGTTGTAGATGTGCAGGTTACCGATGGTGGCCAACTTGCCGGACATCTTTTTCCACCAAATTTCAGCACTGTGACCACTGTAGAGGTAGAGGTAGACCTCTTTGCCTCTGCCGCATGCCTGGCGGATACGCTTTTCATCGGGCTGCCCCAATTCAATCCATAGCTCTATTTCACCACTTAGGGATCGTAGCCAGAGGTCCGGTTCATTGTCGGTACTGATTCCCTTGGTAAATTGTAGAGATTCATCGGCATGCCGAATAAATGTCAGCAGCCGGACCATCATACGATCTTCATTTTCAGAGGGGTGACGGGCGATCGTAAGCTGATGGTCATTATAGTAGTTGTGATCCATATCTGAGATCTGTACTTCTGCTTTATAGATAGATGCCTTGAGTGCCATAGTATTCTCTTGAGGGTTTATGAAGCAAAAGTAAGCAATTACTCTTTCGGTTTCAGAAGTGTATCCCAGCAGATAATTGTGCAACCACCTTGAGTTTGTCGGTCTCGCCCCTCTGTGATACAAGAGGCATTGCACAGGTTATAAGGGTTACACTGATCTCTGTTGTTTATAGAATCTAACCACTGTTGCTGTTCAGTGTTGAGTGATACATACCAAGCAACCGGCAGGTTACAGGAGCCTTGTTCTACCAATCTTGTCCGTTCAGCCTGAGCCGGGTCCGGTAGAAAGGTTTCAATAGGGGCGTAGTGTCTATCAATATACAGAACGCCCCCATAGGGAAACAAGAATGACAGCAGGGTGACAGAAAAAACCCAGATCGCTCTCGTGATCATGGTAAATCAATCGCGACTTCTTCACCGGTCATCTTATTGAGATATATCTCCTGACCATCCTCCTGTCTAAGAAATTGCAGATACTTTCGGGTCTGGTCAGTGTGCTCAATAGAAAGATTCTGGCTGAGAGAATCTTCATACCTCCAGCCTTGCGGTGTAATCAGCTCAACAATACGACTGTTGATTAAGCGGCAGGATGCAACATCGGCATTATCTAAATCGATTTTGGTACGACCAAACTCAATCCAGTCACAAGGAGTCGTAGGACCACTTTCCTGATCGACAACAACGAGATCAATTGTCTTTTTGTCCTGAAGAAAAATCAATCCATGATGTTCCAACAGCGCAATATATTCTTCGACCTCAGTGGGTGAGTTAAAACCAATACGAATCAGCTCATTGTCACCACAGAGGGTCTCATTTGGGACAGTCTCTAAAAATGATTCAATTGAATCAAATCCACATTGAAGTGCCTTAACCCGTATTACAACCGAGATGGCCTCAATCAGCACCGCCATTGGAGTTACTGATTCGCAATCTTCAGTGCATCACGCCCATTGTGTTTGGCTTCAGCTTCAGTCACCCATAGAGGTGTACGACCACGACCTGTCCAGGTTTGTTGGTGGTTGTCAGGGTTACGGTAAACAGGAGCTACTTTAGCGCGTACCTTCTTCTTCGCGGCACGTCCCTTGGTCTTTGTTGTTGCTGCAAGCTTCTTAACGGTATCAGAGCCATATTTCCTGGACAGGGCTGCCAGCTCTTTCTCGATCTTGGCGTTGATATCATTTTCAGTTTTTCTGCGTTGTACTTCCGCACTGACCTCTTTAAGAAGTGAATCCAGTTTCTTGTCAGTCATTTTCTTTACGTTCATGGGCTACCTTTAATGGGTTGTTTAAAATTACCAGCGTTACACAGATGAATACATTATGAAGTATTCATAAGGAGATGTTTCGCGGAACAGGGTAATTGTACTGGATAAGTACCCCTGTAACACCCTCAACGACAACCAATAAGGTCATTTGAGTGGTTTGGCAGTGAATGAGAGTTGCTTGATAAGAGACCAAGAGCAAGACTTTTGAAGCAGTTGTTCTGACTACAGAGGATAACGGTCTGCCTTCAATGAAGTGGTGCCCCTCTCCACCAAAGTGATTTTTCAATCTCCTCCTCCAGTGGTGGGGCGCGGGCGATTATAAAGAGTTATCGAGAGGGCATCAATTGATGAAATGTTATAAAAAAATATAATTGTCTATAACACTTGTCCGATTCCAATGGACTGTTTCATCTTGCCAAACCAATAGCCGCTACAAAATCAATTGATTGTAGTCAATTTGAAAAATCTGTTTACCCAGAACAGATTGCGTAGCTGGTTCCAATCAGGCACTATGGTTGGATAATTCACATGCAAGAGGTGTGGTTATGGAAAGAATCCTGTGGGATGCCAAGAAATTCAGTGTTGGTTATACGTTGATGGATGCTCAGCATCAGCAAATTGTTGAGATGATTAATGGGTTGATTGACCTGTCCGAAACAGAGTTTACAGTCCAGGAAGCGCTACACGCTTACGTCAAGATCTCTCAGCTTGTGGTTAAGCACTTTGGTGCAGAAGAGGCAATTTTACGCCTAGAGGGGACGGACTTTCTGGAAGAGCATACCAAGTCACATGACCTGTTCTCTGATCAGCTTGCCGACAGATTAGCGCATTGCAATGGACTCGGCCTTGAGGATAGTATCAAATTTCTTGCGAACTGGTGGGTAGCTCATATCCTGAATGAGGATATGAAGTATAAGCCACTTTTTACGGATATTTAATCACAGCGATCACACCAGGAGACGAGTTTGTGAAAGTTTTAATTTGGGATGAATCACTCAGTGTACAGATTCAGGAGATCGATGATGATCATCGTAAACTTGTGGATCTATTCAATATTCTCGGTCAATCTATTGAAGAAGAGAGTTCATCGGACTATATCGAAGCCGTGCTGGAAGAGCTGATCAGTTGTACCGATTGGCATTTCAAACATGAAGAGCGGTTGATGCTCAAATATGGTTATCAAGGTCTTGTGGCGCATAAGGCAGAGCATCAAGAGTTGATCAATAGTGCCAAAGCAGTGCAACAGAAATTTCTGCAACAGAATGGGATGATCTCAAATGAAGATATCGCATTTCTGGAGCAGTGGTTGACGGGGCATATCCTTGGGGCGGATATAGAGATGGGTTCCTATCTTGGTGAAGTCATGTAAAGAGTATCTCTATTCTCAGGCAAGCTCTCTCTTTCTCTCTCTGGGCTGACGATATTCTGTCAGCTGTAATGGGTAGAATAATTATCTTATTTTAATCAATAAGTTGTTATTGTTGGAACAATAAATGCTGTGCTGTTCGTTGCATATAGGTCAATGGGGCAGTGGGGGATTATTGTGACAACAGATGTCTTGAATAGATTGAACTCAGTTGAGCTCAAAGAGAGGCTCAGAGCTATTTTTCAGAAAAATAGAGAGAAGCAGAGGGCATACCAGAAAAGCCAATTTTTCTCGCAATTCACAGAGGTTGAGTCACAAGAGGAAGCGGACTGTCAAAGTCAGCTTTCGACTCGTGATTATCCGGGTGGCTGTCCGAGAGTAGAAGTCGTAGCGAGGGGAAGCTGATTTGAGACAGGTTTTTCAAGAGCACCATCCGGGATGCAATTAACGCTTCAAGAGATCGCTTTGTGTAAAAACTTTGCTGTCAGGGTGAAAGGCCATCCATGCAAACCAAAATGAAGAGACCGTCACAATGGGCCGGTTATCCAGATCAGTAGCCCGGGCGGTGTTGGTATCCTGGTCATAATATACTCTGTAATTTAATCCGTTGAACTGCTCTGTAATCGGCGTTGTTGTGCGCGATAGCTCTGAGTAAGGGTAACCTTTGAAACGACCATTCACCTCTATCCCAAGTACCCGCTCTTTCGGGTGGTATCCGGGGTCTACTGTCTCAACGGGAAAATAGATCCCCTTGTGATCGGTGTACCCTTTATATGGGTCACGATCATAATCGCGCTGGAATCCAGTCTCTCTGGAGAGCAGGGTCGTGTCTGGATGGGCGCTTTTCCACAGCCCCCAGGTGGTATGGGTGGCTGGAATGGAGTGTAGTTTTGTTCCCTGCATCGGGCCGCTGATGGCTTTTCCCATAAGTTGCGACCAGAGTGAGCTGCTTTGCCGGTCGTAGAGCAGAACATCACTATTATAGAGCAGGCCAGAGACCCCAAACTCCAAATCACCTTCTGAAGACGTGGAGCTGAAGACCATGCCGGAGCCACAAAGTGGGCAGTAAGAGGTGACAATAGAGCGTCCATTGACCTTATCGTTAACCACTTCATGCCAGTTTAAGATGGCAATGGGGTAGGCGCGGCTGATGTTGTCGATCTCAATACCCAGCACAGATTGATGATCTTTAATTTCACTCTCTGCGACTGTGGAAGAGAGGAAGTGTGGTGTATCAATCGAAGGAATGCCATCCCGTGGGGGGCCACCCGCATAGATTTTTTCTAATGGAATCTCGCTGTTACTCAGGTCAAATCCATTGGTGGCAGAGATTGAGGGTTCTGTAAACAGAAGTGATACGGCAAGCAGGAATCTAAACATCAGCTTCAGACCAAACGGCGAACTCATTTCCGCTGGGATCACTAAAGTGAAAACGCCGTCCACCTGGAAAGGAGAATGTTGGTTTAATGATAATGCCACCGTTATCCTCAATCTTTGTTTGGGTACCTTCAAGGTCGCGACTGTAGAAGACGATGAGTGCACTGCCGAGTTCTGTGGATGCAGACAGCTCCGACTGGTAGAAACCGCCATTGATATCATGGTGTGAAAACGAGCTGTATTCCGGGCCATAATCGGTAAATGTCCAGAGGAAGACCTGAGTGAAAAAGATCTTGGTTGCCTCAAGATCTTTGGCGGGTAACTCAATGTAGCTGATTGTTTCGTGCTGATTCATCTTAATTCTCCAGTCGGTGTATCAATAGTCGCATGAAGTTCCTTCATGTGCCAACTGCTCCCACTCCTGGCCGGGGAAAAACCGGGATGGGTGGACAAGTCTGGGTAATTTGAATCACACCACATCGATGGAATAGTAATTGCTTTAGTTTTTGATGTGGGTATAGAGATGCGACGTATCTTTGGCTGGTTTATTCGGAAAGGGGCAGAAGAATGAGAGGCATTATTGAAAAAATACTACATGATCTGATTAAAATCATGACAGGATATTCTCATCAGTTTGATGGGGGAGGACTCACTCAGGAGGAGAAGATGGATTTATTGCGTGACTATCATCGGTAGTCAGCAACAGTCAGTAGCAGTCAGCAATAGCAGATAAAACTTAGTCTAAAATTATCCGGGTAACCCGCTATAATGGATAGCCTACGACCTCTATTCTCGGGCAAGTTCCCGGATTACTATGGTCCAATCGATTGATTTATGAGTCGGAAAGGCACTTCTAATAATAGTTCTTTTGTCGTGACTTCCAGGAAGCAGGGCACGGAAAACCGCAAGGCACACCCGTTTCGGAAGAAAAGTAGAGCTTGTTAGAGGTGTCCCGGATTAGGCTCTTGTGTCTGGAGGAAATTAGCTATGTTTAGGGTAAATGCGCTATCGCTGTTATTACTGTTCTCAACCTTTACGGTTGAGGCAGCGAATTCAATTCATGACCTTGTTGTGTACAACGACCTGGAGCGGGTTTCTCGTTACATCAAGGAGGGTGGGGAGGTGAATCAGGCGAATCGTTATGATGAACGCCCCCTCCATCTGGCGCGCACTCCGGAAATGCTGAAGTTGTTGATCAAAGGGGGGGCAGAGGTCAATATTGAGAACCATTTTGGAGACTCTCCACTGCTACAAGCCGTTTATAAAGGGGATCATGGGTTGGCAGAGTTACTGATAGAACATGGTGCCAATATTAACCACAAGAATCGATTTGGAGATACCCCGCTACGTGAGGCGGTCAGTCGAGACCTGATTGTGATGACTCAAATTCTGATTCAGCATGGGGCAAATCTGGATGCTCAGAGCCGCTTTGGAGAGACTGTTCTCCATATGGCAGTGCGCAAAGGCAACCCTATGATGGTTCGTGAATTGATGCAGTCAGGTGCAACAGCGAATATACAAAATGAAGATGGTTACACGCCACTGGATCTGGCAGTAGGTGGAAAGATGAAGAGTGAATTGAAGGCCGGATCACGACAGAGGGTAAAATAGTCGTGTGGCGTATCTGGCTGTTAATACTTTTACTGGCGCTGCTGATAATGGTTGTAGTGCGCTATCTGAAGAAACAGTAGAGGATGCAACTTTTCGACTGTTTCATGAAACCCAGGCGTTGAAGCGCCTCCCACTGACCTCTCGGCTATCTGGCCCCATTAGATAGAGGTAGGCTCCCATCAGGGACTCTGGGGTCGGGTTATTGTTGGGGTTCTCACCGGGAAAGGCTTTGGCGCGCATCACCGTTCGCGCAACCCCCGGATCAATGGTGTTGACACGAATACCATCGGCCTCAAGTTCATCGGCAAGAATTTGTGACATTCCTTCGTTGGCAAACTTGGAGGCAGAGTAGGCTCCCCAGTAGGCGTGCCCTGATTTACCGACACCTGAACTGGTGAAAATTATGCTGCCATCTTCGGACTGCCTGAGCAGTGGAATACAGTATTTGCTGAGGAGAAATTGGGCCGTTACATTGACTGTAAAGACGGTCTCCCACTGTTTTAGCGTGTAGTGTTCGATTGGACTGAGGTCTCCGAGGTGGGCGGCGTTGTGGAGTAGCCCGTCCAGATGACCAATCTCCTGAGCAATACCTCCTGCCAGTCCTTGGTAGGCCTCTTCATCAGCCTTGGCAAAATCAAGCGGAAAGATATAGGGCTGTGCATGACCTGCTTTAGCGATGAGGTCGTAGGTATCTTCTAAACGAAATTGGGTACGGCCAACCAGTAGTACGGTAGCGCCATGCTCGGCATAACGTACAGCGGCGGCACGACCCAGCCCGCTACCGGCACCGGTTACCAGAATCGTGCGACCTTGTAGCAGTTCAGGGTGGGGAGTGTAGTTCTTGTCCATTGGGCTATTTTATCTTATCGGTTTGTTGTGTCTTGTTGCAATAGGCGTGGCATTTATTCGCTCTCATCAACCTTGGACTCCAATACCTTGGGCGTTCTGGAACGTTTCTCTATGGGGTTGGGTTCTGGCAGCTCTTTTTTGGGGTGAATGCCCATCTCTACAAAACGCCGTGCACCGGGCAGTACATTTCTCTCCAGAGAGCCGACCGCCTTGTTAAAGGCATCTACACCGCTATCCAGACTTTTGCCTATTTTTGCCAGATGAGTGCTAAAGGTTGTGAGGCGATCATAGAGTTGTACGCCGACTTCACGAATGGCCTCAGCGTTGCGTGCAACCTCCTGCTGTTTCCAGCCAAAAGCAACTGCTCGCAGTAGTGCAACCAGACTGGTTGGCGTTGCCAGAATAACCTTCTCTTTCAATGCGTCTTCCAGTAGTGAGTGGTCACGTTCCAATGCGCTGCTGAGAAATTGATCCCCCGGAATAAATAGAACCACGAAGTCGGGACTCTCAGCAAATTGGGACCAGTAACTTTTGGCAGCGAGTTCCTTGACTCTTTTGCGAACATTGCGGGTGTGTCGTTCCAGTTCAATATTTCGTTGTTCATCACTGTTCGCCTCGGTGGCATTGATATAGGCATCCAGAGGTGTCTTTGCATCAACAATAATGGCACGTTGATCAGGTAGGTGGATCACCATGTCCGGGCGCAAAATACCCTGCTCTCCATGCGACTGCTCCTGTTCAACAAAATCGGCATGTTCCACCATGCCGGCCAACTCTGCCAGCCGTTTGAGGGTGAGTTCTCCCCACTGTCCTCGTACTTCCGGTCGGCGTAGTGCCTGTACCAGGTTACGGGTCTCCTGCTGGAGCTGTTGCTGGGTGAGGGTGATGCTCTCCATCTGCTGGGTCAGTGCGCCATACTGTTGTTTACGCTCCTTTTCGATCTCATGGAGCTGTTTTTCACTCTTTTCCAGTGTAGTAAGGATCGGTTTTAGTAGCGAATCAATGGCCTGTTGGCGCTGTTTCAGTTCGCCGTCCGATTGGGTGTGATGTTTGCTGAGAGACTCCTGTGCCAGTTTCAGGAAAGAGTCACTATTATTTTTCAGTGCTGAGGCGGTCAACTCCTGAATCATCTGGTTTGTCTGGTCCTGGTTTTCGTTGCGAGCTAGCTTCAGTCGATCTTCAAAATGGCCGCGCTCACTCTCCAGGGTTGCCTTAAGTCTGCCATTCTCCTCTCGCAGATGGCTGTTTTTGCGTTGTTGGCGCTCATTCTTAAACCACAGCAGTAGAGTGATGGCAGATGCAACCGCAATTAAAGCCAGGAGTGTTAGATCCATTGTAGAGTCTCTTCAGGGTGATCAATGATCGCATCTGCATTCCACTGTTCAATGGACTCCTCAGGGGCGAGGTATCCGAAACGGCAGGCCAGAGTTAACATCTTGGCTCGCTTGCCAGCCTCAATATCCCGTTGTGCATCCCCCATATAGATACACTGTTGTGGCTGTACCCCCATCAGTTCGCAGGCAAAAAGAAGAGGTCTGGGGTGCGGTTTCGGGTGTTCGGTGGTGTCACCACTAATAATACAGGCGGCACGAGCGGAGAGGTTAAGCTGCGCCATTAATGGATCGGTAAATCGGGCCGGTTTATTAGTAACAACCCCCCAGGCAATGGAGTGCTGTTCCAGTGTTTGAAGAAGAGCCCCCATCCCCTCCATCAAAGTGGTTTCACGGGTCAGATTTTGCAGATAGACATCGAGTAGCTGTTGTCGGTAGTGCTCAAAGGTTGCTTCATCTAACTGTGTTCCAAAACCGAGTTCGATCAGGGGCGCACTGCCATTTGAGGCAACGGGTCGAATCGACTCAAAAGAGAGAGGCTCTCTGTCAGCCTTAATCAGGGTCTGGTTGAGGGCATAAGCGAGATCGGGGGCGGTATCTGCCAGCGTACCATCCAGGTCCAGTAATACGGCATCAACCATGACTTGTATCAGAGGTCCCCTAATGGTCGGGCATGGGCAAAGTAATTAACATCCACATTAGAACCGAGCGTAAAAATCATCGTCAGTGGGTTGTAGTGAACTCCTGTCAGGTCATCTAAAGCAAGTGCAGCATGACGACACCACTGCTCCATCTCCGCAGGCTTGATAAATTTATCATGCTCATGGGTCCCTTTAGGGAGCATATTGAGAATGTATTCAGCGCCAATAATAGCCATTAAATAAGACTTTAAATTACGGTTGATGGTAGAGAAGAAGAGGTCTCCTTCAGGTTTCACCAATCGGCTGCAGGCCTCGATGGTGGAGGCAGGGTCTGGAACATGTTCAAGCATCTCCATACAGGTGATGATGTCATAACTGCCGGGCGTCTCATCGGCTAAATCCTCTACAGAAATCTGTCGATACTCAACCTCCAGTTTTGACTCCAGAAGATGGAGTTTGGCAACCGAGAGTGGGGCCTCCCCCATGTCAATTCCGGTAACCTCTGCTCCAGCCTTGGCCATCCCCTCAGAGAGGATGCCACCACCACAGCCGACATCGAGAATCCGAGCTCCGTCCATGGTAGCAAAGCGCTCAATATAATCGAGCCGTAGTGGGTTCATATCATGGAGTGGCTTGAATTCACTGTTTCGGTCCCACCAGCGGTGGGCGAGAGCCTCAAATTTGGCAATCTCTTCTGGGTCAACGTTTTGGGTTCTATCGTTCATGCGCCGATTTTACCCTGCCATTCGGTTGTCTGTCGCTTCACTTTTTCGCTATCCACGGTGATTAACTCCCCTTTACGCAGCAGGTGTTGCCCATTCACCCACACTTCGGTTACCTGATGTCGGGCGGTGGTATAGACCAGATGAGAAGCTACATCATAGAGGGGGAGGTTATTAAGTGTATTGAGGTCGATAGCAATCAGGTCAGCGGCTTTTCCCGCTTCAAGAGAGCCAATGAGTTGCTCCAGCCCTACAGCCTTGGCACCATTGAGCGTCGCCATCCTCAGTGCTTGATGGGCATTGAGTGCTGTGGCATCCTGCGCAACCCCCTTGGCAAGCAGAGAAGCGGTACGCATCTCACCCAGTAGATCAAGATCATTGTTGCTTGCAGCGCCATCGGTGCCCAGAGCGAGATTGACCCCCGCACGCTGTAACTGACTGACCGGGCAGAAGCCGCTGGCCAACTTGAGGTTAGATTCAGGACAGTGGACGACGGAGACGTTACGTTCTGCCAATAGTGTGATCTCCTCATTGTTGAGTTGAGTCATATGGACAGCAGCCAGCCGGGGAGTGAGTAAACCGAGTTGGTCAAGCCGCGCAAGTGGACGTACTCCGAACTGTTCAATGCTGTTGTTGATCTCGTCGGCAGTCTCATGAATATGCATGTGAACCGGAAGATCGAGCTCGGAGGCAAGTATACCAACACGTTCCAGTGGCTGGTCTGAGACGGTATAGGGGGCGTGTGGTGCAAAAGTAGTATGGATCAGAGGTGAATTTCTATACTGCTCATGAATAGCGATACCCTTCTCAAAATACTCATCCGGGCCGCTGCCCCATGCTGTAGGAAAGTCGATCATCAACAGGCCAACCACTGCGCGCATACCGCACTGTATTGCACTCTGTGCGGTCACTTCCGGGAAGAAGTACATATCATTGAAGCAGGTTGTTCCGCCCCGGACCATTTCTGCAATGGCCAGCTCTGTGCCATCCTCAATAAAGCGTTCATTAACCCAGCGCTGTTCCGTAGGCCAGATATGTTCCTGTAGCCAGGTCATCAGAGGAAGGTCATCCGCCAAGCCGCGCATCAGGGACATTGCTGCGTGTGTATGGGCGTTGACCAGGCCGGGCATGACCGCATGACCGCTCAGATCAAATTGGTTGTCTGCCTGAAATTGCTGTTTTGCGTCCGGAGTCGGGAGTATCGCAACAATTTTTCCATTGTCTATACAGAGGGAATGGGAGTGAAGAGTGGTGTTGACCGGTTCAATCGGTACCACCCATTCGGCATGAATTAGCGTGTCAATCGTTTGCATCCGGTTAAGATTCCTTCAGTTTTATTTTTATGTAAGCTGTTCATTCGTTTCTGGATTCAGCTCACACTTGACCTAAGGTATCATTTTAAAGGAATGACTTTAATAAAAGAACCTTTGTCGGTACGGACCTGTATGCCTAGGGAACCTCTGAACAAGTCTGGGTAATTTGAATTACGTCCATAGTGTCCAAGATCAAGGCGAAGATCGCAGCCAATAGTAGGCTATTAGCAAGGTTTTCAACGAAGATATTGGGCACTATGGGCGTTAGGCATTTACACATGACTTATTCAGAGGTCCCCTGGTACTCTGGCAGCCTTATATTGACTGTTATTTCATGTAAGATATTAAACTACTCAAGTTTCCACTTGATACCGAAAATGTATGCAAAAAAATACCGGGTCAAATAATCCAAAGAAGAGCACACTAAACTAAAGCAGTTATCCTCAAGAGGGCGGGTGGTGGCTCGTAAGCTGAATCACGCCCAAGTACTCCTTGAATGCAGATGAAGCATCTGGATTAGAAATCCAGAGAGACCAGGATATAGCAAAAGCCGTACAGATTAGCCTGAAGAGTGTGGAAAAAATCCGTAAACGATTTGTTGAGGAAGAGCTTGTAGAAGATAATTTAGTACAGCTTTGTCTTTCGGTGTTAGATATATTCATTGCCAATAATTTATATTTATTATGCAAGGTTATTGAATGCTGTATAGTGCCGGTCATCTTGCTTATGTTGTGTTTTATGTCGTGCTTTATGTACGTTCAACTGTTATTTAATACTCCGCATTAATATAGTGCATGTAAATAGGCGGTCCTTGATGAGAAAGACACTTAAATGGTTTGCTATATTAGCTTGGTCTATGATGATCTTCAGCGCATTTGCTGAGCAGACATTGCATGCTACTCTTGTGTCGCAACCTCCTGAAATTGATGGGAACGCTCGGGATTCAGTTTGGGCCAATGCACCAACCATCACTACGATGGACAGGGTTGCCGGTATTCCAGTCAAGCTACAGGCAGTGCATGACAACAGCAATCTCTTTCTGAAAGTGGTGTTTCCCGATAAAAATGAGACTAGGGAGCATAAAACTCTGGTCTGGGACAAGACTTCAGGGATCTACCGTACAAGCTTTAAACGAGAAGATTTCTTTGTAATTAAATGGAATATGAATCCGTTTCCTGTTGACCTGACGCTCTCATCCGATCAGAGCTACAAGGCAGATATCTGGTACTGGAAGGCGTACCGAACAGATCATGCCGGTTACGCAGATGACAAGTATCAACTCTATAGCACGGCACCAACCAAAAAGGCTCAGCGCCTATACAGCAAGCAAGGCAATACTTTCTATCTGGCACGCCGGGGAGATGCAGGCCAGCCGGCCTATTCCGGAACAATATTTACTGAGTACGTTGGGGATGAGGTTGCAGGCATCAAACAGCGTTCCCCGCAGGGGAGTCGAGCCGATGTCAGGGCAAAGGGCCATTGGAAGAATGGGTATTGGACAATCGAGTTTGCGCGAGCATTGGATACAGGGCATGGTGATGATATCTTACTGAGCAGAGAGAGGCGTGCGCAGTTTGGTATTTCACGTTATGAGGTGGCAGGGAGAGAACCGAACCCCACTCTGGATCAACCGCTTGCGGGAAGTGGTGAGGTTGGGGAAACACTGTTTCTACAGCTAAAGTGATTCAGTAATGTTTTCCAGGCTCTCTATATTTACCCTTCAAATGTTAGGCGGGGCTCTCTTGTTGCTCATCCTGCTGATGGTTGCCGGAACAGCTACCTACAACGCAAGACAATCTGATAGCTATATCCAGACCGTAGCTAATCACAATATACCTACCCAGCTTAAAATTGGTGAGTTGAGAAGCCTGTTGTCAGAGTCTGAACGAGCTTATGAAAACTACATGCAGCAACCAATGCAGAATTATGGGGTTTTAGCACAGCTTGTTGAGAGGTTGGAAATTCTGTTTGATAATTTGCGGATAGCTGCAGACCATAACCGAGCATTAGTTGATCTCTTAGAGTCGCTCTCATCCGGTGCAAGCAAGGTTATTGCAGAGAAAGAGCTGTTATCCAGTGGTCAGAAGAGAACCCATGATGAAATTGTTGCAGCTCTTGAAGAGGTTGATTTGCTGCTGAGCCAACTACATCAACAGTGGAATCAGATATCGGATATTCCACTAAGCAACAGGCTTGTAAAGAGGTCTGCGAATCTGCGTAATGCAGTGGAGCAGGCTGCTCTTGATCTGAGAGAGACTCATAGGGTCAATCTTCAAGATATCATCCAGCCTCTCCGGGCGAGTTATAGGAAGATATCCTCTGTTTCTGAGCGCATCCATCGTGAGAGTGAAGTTCATGGTGATGTCGATACGCACAACTATTTATTGGAGCAGATGGATATGCTGCAAAAGAGAGTTGAGCGGTTTGAGGCGCTTGTGCATGTCTATGATCAAGAGTCCAGACAGATGGATCCCTCTGCATCACAAATTATGATATTAGAAAAAATGACCTCTGATCAGATAAAACTCAGTTTGAGTTTCCTGGCGAGTGCTCAGAATCTATACCAAGACCATTACCGTGATGAGATGAGTGAGTTTATTGATCAAGGTTATGTCAACCAAGTTATTTTTATGATCTTGAGTCTGGGGGCTGTTCTGTTAGTGTTGATTGGTGCTTACTTCTCTTACCATATTCTCAATCGGCCAATTAATGATTTGATTCAGTACAGCGAAGAGATTGCAGATGGGCAATTTTCCCGGTATCAGCATAGGAACAATGTTGTAGAATTTTCGAAGCTGTTTTCAGCTTTTGAGCAGATGTCACGGCATCTTCAACAGAAGCAGAGTGAGCTGGAGGAACATATCCATCAATTGGAGGTCTCTAGTGAGGCCGTTATTCGGGCGGGCCAGGTAAAAGATGACTTCCTCGCATCCATGAGTCATGAGTTGCGTACACCTCTGACATCGATCATTGGTAACAGTGACTACCTGATTGATCAGGAAACAGATGCTGAAAAACAGGATGTCCTAATCGCAATTGAAACAGCGGGTAAGGCTCAGTTGGCACTGGTCAATGATGTTCTGGATATGTCAAAAATTGAGTCTGGCAAGTTTTCAATCGATACTTTTCCGTATGATCTAGCCCGGATGCTGAAAAATGTTGAGGATGTTGTCTCTATTCGCGCACAAGATGCAGGGCTGAGTTTAGAGATCAAACAAGAGGGCAGAGAAGAGTACCAGTTGCTGGGAGATGCAAACCGGATTAAGCAAATTTTGACAAACATGCTGACCAATGCAGTCAAGTTCACCGAGCAAGGAGATATCACGCTCACTTGTTGGCATGATAATGATAGTCTCTATTTCAGGGTGGATGACACCGGTATAGGGATGTCCGAAGAGACCCTTAAAAGATCGTTTGATCGCTTTGAGCAGGCGGATCGCTCCATCTCAAGAAAGTTTGGAGGAAGTGGCTTAGGGCTTTTTATCTCTACTAATCTGGCTGAAATGATGGGAGGTAAGATAACGGCTTCAAGTGAAGTGGGGGTTGGTTCAGCTTTTTTGCTTACGATCCCCTACCGTCAAAGTGATACACCCGTAAACCAGAGTAAGGCCAGAGAAACGGCCCTATTAGAATATGAAGAGAAATTTACAGGGGAGGTCCTGATTGCAGAAGATACCCCGGAGCTACAACTATTAGAGCGTAGAATACTGGAGAGGTGTGGAGTCACCGTTCAAATAGCGAATGATGGTGTAGAAGTGGTACGCTTGGTTGAGCAGCATCGTTTCGATTTGATCTTAATGGATATGCAGATGCCCAATATGGATGGTATTGAGGCGACCAGGCTGCTAAGAGAGAGAAATAACAGGACCCCAATCGTTGCCTTGACGGCTAATGTGATGCAGAAGCATCGAGATGCTTTCAGGCAGGCAGGGTGTGATGGTTTTCTCAGTAAACCGATTGATCGCTTAAAGCTTAGAGAAACATTAAAACGGTTTTTGGTGGCTGCAGTGGATATTGAGGTATTGGAGTCGGCTGAAAAGCCGGATCAGCGCATAAAAGAAAGAAAAGCTACTGATACCGGCAAAGAGGAGAACAATAGAAGATCTTATCACCGTAGAGTTCGGGGTAGAGTACAGGATGCGGCCAACCAACGTCACCCTGATGCAGATGAGTTTGTAGATGATGAGTTAATGGCTGTTTTTGGTGAGAGTGTGGTCAAGCATAGAGCAGATCTGGAAAGTGCTCTGTTGGATAAGGATTGGGATAAGATTAAAGAGGTGGCCCATCCGATTAAAGGGAGCGGGACCTCATTTGGTTTTCCTGTTCTCACAGAGAAGGCCCGGCTGGTCTGTGATGCTTACGATAACGAACAGCCAGAGGATCTGCCTGACCTAACCCGGCATCTGATTGACGAGTTGAACAAGGCCCTTTCTTAAGGAACCTCTGAAAAAGTCTGGGTAATTTGAATTACGTCCATAGTGTTCAAGATCAAGGCGAAGATCGCAGCCAATAGCGAGCTATTAGCAAGGTTTTCAACGAAGATATTGGGCGCTATGGGCGTTAGGCATTTACACATGACTTATTCAGGGGTTCCTTAACAGGAGGCCGCTTCGGGTTCAGGCAGTGCTTCAAGCCGACCGGCTGAATGTCTGCAAGGCGTATTGTCGATGAGCGGCAGGATGCAGCAGAGCCACCTAGGTGGCTGCCCGAGAAGGCTGTTGAGTCAATTGAATAATCGCTTGAACGCACGACCTGCTGGTAATGGTAATCTGACTCTGGGTTGCGGACACAGAGAGGAGCGGATATTGCCTATTTTATTGAATACTGATATAATGGGTCGTTATCTACCTCCTGCGGGCTCCCTGTTATCCAATCACTTACTGTGAGGGTGAGAATATAATGACAATCAAGGGCAAATTAACATCGATCTCCGTTAGCCTGTTACTGGTTGGGCTCTTGCTTGGGTGGCAGAAATCTGTGATCGATGAGGATATCAGCAAGCTGGAGAGAGCTAAATTAACACTCTCTACTATCGAGAAGAACCTGCTAAGCATGAGGCGGTCAGAAAAAGACTTTCTCTTACGTCATAATCTGAAGTACAGAGAACGTTTTCTCACAACCTATTTTGATGTGAAAAAGAATATTCAGCAGCTACACGTCTATATGAAGGGGTATAGAGGGAAACATAAATATGCAGAGCAACTGGCCCCTTTTTTTGTTCAGCTCAACAGGTCTCTTGATCAATATTCCTCTTACTTTCAGATGCTTGTCACAATACAGTTGGAGATTGGAGCTGATCAAGAGAGTGGTCTCCGTGGAAAGGTGCGCAGTGCTGCCCATACTGTAGAAAAAAGCATTCAGGATTTAGGTGACGCTAATCTATTGGGCGCACTGTTGATGTTAAGAAGATATGAGACAGACTTCCTGCTTCACCTTGATGGTCAGTACCTCTCTCGGTTTGAGAGTAGCTTTAAGTTGGTTGGTGAAGAGATTAAACATACCCATCTACGCCCGGATAAGGGTGTGAATGATGAGGATACTCTACATTCAATAGATTTGGCGCTGCATGTATATCACTCCCTTTTCTTGCAGTTGTCAGAGAAGATTAAACAAGTCGGTCTGAATGAAAATGAAGGGGTAAAGGGAGAGATGCGCTCTGTTGCTCATCAGGTGGAAGAGCTGTTGGAGCGTGAAAGTAAGCAGTTATATGGATATATTGCACTACACATAGATTCTCATAAAGAGATTCAAGCAGCTACTGCGCTCTCAGTTTTCTTGATGTTGCTGTTGAGTATCGCTCTGTTGGCAAGAAGCATTATTCGATCTACAGGCCAGTTAACCGAAGAGATTCGAATGGTTAAAACTGTTGGAGACCTCTCTAAACGTGTCGAAATCTATTCACAGGATGAAATCGGAGTTTTAGCGGCATCATTTAATGAAATGGTTGAAAAGATAGAAAAGGAGCATGAAGAGGTTATCGAGTTGCTCGAAAAGACACGAATCGCTGAAGAGGTGGATCATGCTAAGAACAATTTTCTGGCTACAATGAGTCATGAGCTGCGTACCCCACTAGCATCTATCATTGGTAACAGTGATTTATTACTCAATAAAGTGAAAGATACTGCACACTTGGAGATGATTCGCTCGATTCATAGGTCTGGAAATTATCAACTGGCTTTGGTTGATGATATTCTGGATATATCGAAAATTGAATCTGGTACTTTTACTATTGAAGATGGTCCGTATACCTTTGTAGAGTTCATTCAAAATATCGAGCAGACCTTTTCTGTTATGGTGAAAGAGAAAGGGATAATCTTCACGGTAGAGCAGAAGAACCCGGAACCATTTCAGCTATATGGAGATATACAAAGAATCAATCAGGTTGTAATCAATCTGATTGACAATGCTGTTAAGTTTACTGAAGAAGGCTCAGTTTCATTAACTACAGAGGTGGTTGATCAGCAGCTGTACTTTACGGTTAGTGATACAGGGATCGGGATGCCCGCTGACGTAATCGATCAACTATTCAAACAGTTTTATCAAGCCGATAACTCGATTTCCAGGCGCTTTGGAGGTAGTGGACTCGGGCTGTTTATCAGCATGAATTTAGCCAAAATTATGGAGGGAGATATTCGGGTTGAGAGCGAAATAGACGAAGGGTCAATCTTTACCCTGGTGCTCCCCTATCAACAAAGTGACCTGCCTGCTGAGCAGTTTGAGGCCGGGCAGGAGAGTAGCTCCGTACTAAGCGTTCGTCTGACAGGTAATGTGTTGATTGCTGAGGATACCCCTGACCTGCAGATATTTGAGCGGAAGCTGCTGGAGAATATGGGTCTGACGGTTACTGTTGCCAGTAATGGTGAGGAAGCTGTGAGTCAGGAGCTGGAAAATCGATTCGACTTGATCCTGATGGATATGCAAATGCCGGTGATGGATGGGATTGAAGCGACCAAGCTGCTGCGTGCGACAGGAAGTGAGGTACCGATCTTTGCTCTCACCGCGAACGTGATGCAGAAACACCGGGATGCCGTCGATGAAGCCGGGAGTAATGGTTTTATATCGAAGCCGATCGATATTAAAGAGCTGATTAGTTCAATTAGGCCATTCCTGAAAGAGAGTCAAGAGGGGGGAACTCAACCAGAAATCGAGGTAGGGCAGCTCGTTGATGATGAGATGAAAGAGGCCTTTATTAAGGTTGTACGCGAGCGAAAAGAGGGGCTGAAGGTTGCGGTCGAAAACGAAGACTGGCCAGCTGTGAGAGGGTTGGCGCATGCAGTCAAGGGCACTGCCGCCACATTTGGGTATACAGCGCTCTCTGAATTAAGCAAAACCATACAGAATCAGGTAGATAATGCACAGATGGGGGAGGTGCCCGCTTTAACTGAGAAGCTCATTAATGAGTTAAGTGAAGTGTTATCAGATTCGGAATGAGCGCCTGCAATGGGTTGTCTGTTCTCATTCAGGTCTGTAGCTACCAAAAAAAGTACCCCTCATCTCTAAATCAGTTGCTTTTGATGGATGATTTGGAAGGGGCTGAGCAAGCCGGACCACTTGATATCGAACTTGAAACGGTCCGTGTGGTGATCCAAAGAAGCGGTTAAAATTACCTGGGTGCTTGTCCGAGAATAGAAGTCGTAACGAGGGGAAGCTGATTTGAGATAGATTTTGTCATCATTTGAGGCGAATAGTTCCACTATTTAACGAAAAGGATGGAAAAATATGGCCAAATTCAGCTTTTCCGCAGCAGGCTCTCTATTCTCGTACAAGCTCCTAGGTGTTTGTCCTCAGTAGATTCTCTATTCTCGGGCAAACTCTCAGTGATCATAAAAAAACAAGTGAGGATATAGAGTCATGATGATGGACCGTAAAGAGTCTCCTGCGATTCAGTGGGATGGAGAGCAGTTGATTTTGCTGGATCAGCGGTTGTTGCCGCAAGAGGAGATCTACCTCACGATTCAGGATGTGGAGGGGGCGGCAGATGCCATTCGCAGTATGGTGGTGCGAGGAGCGCCTGCAATTGGAATTACGGCCGCCTATGGAGTAGTGCTGGCGGCACGCAATCGCCTGGGAGTGGATGCAGCTGCCCCGGCTTGTGTGGCATGGCGTTCAGCGTTGGAAGATGATTTGGATGAGTTGAGTCAGGCGCGCCCCACAGCGATCAACCTCCATTGGGCTATTGAGCGGATGCGTCTACTGTTGGATGGTGGTGAAGAGGGTCTGCTTGAGCGTCTGCAACGTGAAGCTGAGCAGATTCATCAGGAGGATATCGATGCCTGTAAAACCATGGGGCGGTTGGGGGCGGCCTATATTGAGTCTGGTAGCGGTGTGTTGACGCACTGTAATGCGGGGGCATTGGCGACGGGTGGTTATGGAACGGCATTAGGTGTAATTCGTGCCGCCTGGGAAGAGAAGAGGCTCTCTGCGGTGTATGCAGATGAGACACGCCCCTGGCTGCAGGGGGCACGGCTGACTGCATGGGAGCTGATTCGGGATCAGATTCCTGTTTCACTGCTGGCGGATGGTGCCTCGTCCTGGCTGATGAAGCAGAAAAAAGTGCAGTGGGTTGTGGTGGGGTCGGACCGTATTGCAGCCAATGGGGATGTGGCCAACAAGATTGGTACCTATGCGGCGGCCATTGCTGCACGCTATCATGGGGTAAAATTTATGGTGGTGGCACCGACCTCTACCATTGATCGCGCAGTTCCTCATGGTGACCAGATCCCGATTGAGGTGAGAGAGTCTCAGGAGCTGTTTGCCTGTCTTGAGGGGGGGCGTATTGCGGCTCAGGATGCAAGTGGATGGAATCCGGTGTTTGATGTGACACCGGCAGAGCTGGTTGATGTAATTGTGACTGAGAAAGGGGTGGTTGAAAAACCGAACCGGGAGAAGATCGCGGCACTGTTTGAGACGTAACCGTTGGGCGTGACAGAGACGACATTTCTATCTGTTTTCCTGCTATAATCGCCGCTTTATTTGGGGCTGGAATTGGGTTTGGCCTACAATCGTGAATAACAATATTAATGACTGAATTTGCAAAGGAAATCCTCCCGATCAATATCGAGGAGGAGATGCGGAAATCGTACCTCGACTATGCCATGAGTGTAATCGTCGGGCGTGCGTTACCAGATGCTAGGGACGGGCTGAAACCGGTTCATCGCCGCGTGCTCTACGCGATGCATGAGTTGGGAAATGACTGGAACAAAGCCTACAAGAAATCGGCCCGTATTGTCGGTGATGTAATTGGTAAATATCACCCTCATGGTGATACGGCTGTCTACGATACCATCGTACGTATGGCTCAACCCTTCTCACTCCGTTATATGCTGGTGGATGGACAGGGTAACTTCGGTTCTGTGGATGGTGATTCTGCTGCTGCGATGCGTTATACCGAGATCCGCATGTCCAAGATGGCACATGACCTGTTGGCAGATCTGGATAAAGAGACCGTAAATTTCACCCCCAACTATGATGAGAGTGAGCATGAACCCGCGATCATGCCGACCCGGCTTCCGAATCTGCTGATTAATGGCTCAGAGGGGATCGCAGTGGGGATGGCGACCAAAATTCCACCCCATAACTTGACGGAGGTGGTGAGTGCCACCATTGCGCTGGTAGATAATCCTGAGCTGGAGATCAGTGATCTGATGGAGTATCTGCCGGGGCCGGACTTTCCAACCGGTGCGATTATCAATGGTGTCAAGGGTATTCATGAGGCTTATAAAACAGGGCGTGGGCGGATCTATCTGCGTGCCCGTACCCATGTTGAGGGGGAGGAGGGCAAGAAGCAGACTTTGGTCGTGGATGAACTCCCTTTCCAGGTCAATAAAGCAAGGTTGTTAGAGCGTATCGGTGAGTTGGTGCGCGAGAAGAAGATGACTGGTATCTCTGCATTGCGTGATGAATCCGATAAGGATGGTATGCGCATGGTGATCGAGCTTAAGCGCGGTGAAGTGGCTGAAGTGGTGCGTAACAACCTCTTTAAGCAGACCGCGATGCAGAATGTGTTTGGTATCAACATGGTGGCGCTGGTAGATGGTCAACCACAGCTATTGAATCTGAAGCAGGCTCTGGAGGTCTTTATTCGCCACCGTCGTGAGGTGGTGACCCGACGTACCATTTTTGAACTACGCAAGGCGCGTGAGCGCGCCCATGTATTGGAAGGGTTGGCGATTGCACTGACCAATATTGATCCGATTATTGCGTTGATCAAGTCTTCAGCAAACCCTGCCGAAGCGAAGACAAAACTGATGGCACAAGGGTGGCCGCCGGGCATCGTCATCGATATGTTGGACCGGGGTGATGCAGCCGATACCCGCCCCGATAATTTGGAAGCGGGTTATGGCCTGGTTGATGCGCTCTATCACCTCTCGCCAGTACAGGCACAGGCGATTCTTGATCTAAAGCTTCACCGTCTGACAGGGCTGGAAAAGGACAAGATTCTTGATGAGTATAAAGTGCTGCTCGACAAGATTGCAGAGCTGCTGAAGATTTTGCGTGACCCGGATCGGTTGATGGAGGTGATTCGTGAAGAGTTGGTGGAGATGCGTGAAAAATATGGAGATGAGCGCAAAACTGAAATTACCCAGAGTGAGGCAGATCTTTCGTTGGAGGATCTGATTAACGAAGAGGATATGGTGGTAACCCTCTCTAACGGTGGGTATGCCAAGGCACAGCCAGTTGCAGACTACAGTGCGCAACGTCGTGGTGGTCGCGGCAAGAGTGCTGCCGCAACCAAGAATGAGGACTTCATTGAACGGTTGATTGTGGCCAACAGCCATGACACCATTCTCTGCTTCTCAACGCGTGGGCGACTCTACTGGCTTAAGGTTTATCAACTGCCGCAGGCGGGACGCACAGCGCGTGGTCGTCCCATCAATAATTTGCTGCCGCTGCAGGAGGACGAGCGCATTACCGCATTCCTGCCGGTTCGGGAGTATGCTGAGGATCAATATGTCTTTATGGCCGCTTCGAGTGGTATTGTTAAAAAGACCCCGTTGAAGGACTTCTCCCGACCTCGCTCAGCCGGCATTATCGCAGTTGAGCTACGAGATGAAGATGAGTTGGTGGGGGTTGAGCTTACCAATGGTGAGCGAGATATTATGCTCTTTGCCAGTGGCGGTAAGGCGGTACGCTTTAATGAGTCCACAGTACGCGCGATGGGACGTACCGCGCGTGGGGTGAAAGGAATGCAATTGGAAGCGGGTGAGTACATCATCTCTCTATTGGTTCCCGAGAAGAGTCATATTCTCACGGCAACAGAACATGGTTTTGGTAAACGCACACCACAGGAGGAGTACCCCTGCAAGGGGCGTGGTACTAAGGGTGTGATCTCGATCCAGACCTCTGAACGTAACGGCGCTATTGTCGGTGCGGTGCAGGTCAATGAGGAAGAGGAGATTATGATGATCTCGGATGGCGGCGTACTGGTACGGACCCGTGTTTCTGAGGTCTCTACTCAATCACGAAATACCCAGGGAGTGACCTTGATTCGTCTCACCAGGGGCGAAAAGCTGGTGGGAATTGAACGTGTTGAGGAGAGTGACTCACCGGATGATATCGGTGAGGAAGAAGACGATTCTTAAAAGTAACTATTAAAAGTAACTATTAAAAGGTTACGAAAAAGGTTAAAGAATTTGATAGTAGCTGTTCAGATTGTCCCTGAATAGTTACTCTGAAAATATAGTCTTACGTAAAGGGTAGAGGTCATGGGCGAAGGGGTGCTTTCGAATCCCTTTTGTCTTGCCCTCCTGTTGCGTGAGGAAATCTGACTGAAATGAAGAGGATAGAAAGAGATGGCAAGAAGCTACAACTTTAGTGCCGGGCCAGCGATGTTGCCGGCTGCAGTGATAGAGCGCGCACAACAGGAGATGCTGGAGTGGGGTGAGTCTGGAATGTCGGTGATGGAGATGAGTCACCGTGGCAAAGATTACATGTCCATTGCGCAGAGTGCAGAGCAGAATTTACGTGATGTGATGTCGATTCCAGAAAACTATAAGGTACTGTTTCTGCAGGGTGGCGCTTCGAGCCAGTTTGCCATGGTGCCGATGAATCTGCTGCGTGGTAAGAGCGGTGCAGACTATCTCAATACCGGAATGTGGTCCAAAAAGGCGATTGCAGAGGCTAAGCGTTTCTGTGATGTCAATGTCGCAGCGGATACCTCTGAGGGTGGTTTCTGTGCAGTTCCGACACAAGATTCACTGAAGCTGAATGCCGATGCAGCGTATCTTCACTACACCCCGAATGAGACCATTGGTGGTGTAGAGTTTGACTATGTGCCAGAGACGGGTGGTGTGCCACTGGTCGCCGATATGTCCTCAACCATCCTCTCGCGGCCGATGGATGTCTCCAAATATGGAGTGATCTATGCTGGTGCACAGAAGAATATTGGTCCGGCAGGGTTGACCATCGCCATCGTGCGTGAAGATCTGATTGGCAGTGCGATGGACAGTACGCCAGTGATGTTCAACTATGAGACACACGCCAATAATGGCTCTATGTACAACACCCCGCCAACCTACAGCTGGTATATGGCAGGGCTGGTGTTTGAGTGGATTAAGGAACAGGGCGGATTGGCTGCGATGGGAGAAATCAACCAGCGCAAGGCGGGCAAGATTTATAACCTGATCGACGGTTCAGATTTCTATGGTAATCCAGTCGACAAAAATGGTCGTTCATGGATGAATGTACCGTTTACACTGGCGGATGCTGAGCTGGATGGTGCATTCCTCGCGGGTGCCGCAGAGCGCGGTCTGGTCACCCTGAAGGGGCACCGCTCTGTCGGTGGTATGCGTGCCAGCATCTACAATGCGATGCCAGAAGAGGGTGTCGATACACTGGTTGAGTTTATGAAAGAGTTTGAGAAAGAGAACGCCTAGGTGCTTGTCCGAGAATAGGAGTCGTAACGAGGGGAAGCTGATTTGTGACAGATTTTGTCATCATTTGAGGCGAATAGTTCCACTATCTTAACGAAAAGGATGGGGAAATATGGCCAAATTCAGCTTTTCCGCAGCAGGCTCTCTATTCTTGGACAAGCTCCTAGGTGGCTCTCTATTCTCAGACAGGCACCTAACTCGATTAACTACTTTGTGGGGCCCTACCTCTTGCACAGAGGTGGAGCCTCTCTAACCCCCCCAATAATTTTATGATAGGAGGTCATCAATGAATAAAATTCTTACCTTAAACAATATTGCAGCGGTCGGTTTGGACCGTTTGCCACATGACAACTACGAGATTGCTTCTGAGATCCAGCACCCTGATGCTATCCTGTTGCGCTCTTATAAAATGCACGATATGGAGATTCCTGAGACCCTGAAAGCGGTCGGTCGTGCCGGTGCGGGTGTCAATAATATTCCGGTCGACAAAATGACCGCGCAAGGTATCCCGGTCTTCAATGCGCCCGGAGCCAATGCCAATGCAGTAAAAGAGCTGGTGATCGCCAGCATGTTGATGGCCAGCCGTAATATTGGGCAGGCGTGGGACTATGCCAAAAACCTTGAAGGGGATGATGGCATGATCGCCAAAGATGTCGAGGCTGGCAAGAAGAAGTATGTCGGATTTGAGCTGCCTGGACGCACCCTGGGGGTGATTGGGCTCGGTGCAATTGGTGTGCAGATTGCCAATGCCGCGATCTCATTGGGAATGAAGGTGGTGGGCTATGATCCGACCATGACTATTCAGAGTGCCTGGAACCTCTCCGCTGAGGCGGTGCGTGCGCATAGCGTGGAGGAGCTGCTCTCCGAGTCGGACTTCATCACCTTCCATGTGCCATTGATTGATGCGACACGCAATATGATTAACGCCGACCGCCTGAAAATTATGAAAGACAATGTGGTTATCATGAACTTTGCCCGTGGCGGTATCGTGGATGACACGGCGGTGCTGGAAGCGCTCGACTCTGGCAAGGTTTACGCCTATATCAACGACTTCCCAACCAACGAGAACAAGAACCACCCCCGTGTGGTCTGTCTTCCACATTTGGGTGCATCCACTGCAGAGGCAGAGGATAACTGCGCAATTATGGTGGCAGATCAGGTGAAGGATTATCTGGAAAATGGCAATATCACCAACTCGGTCAACTTTCCGGAGATGAAGATGCCGCGTACCGGCGGTGCCCGTATCGCTGTGGCCAACTCCAATGTGCCCAATATGGTGGGACAGATCACCTCACTGCTGGCGGGTTCTGGTATAAATATCGGCGATATGATGAACAAGTCGCGTGATGATATTGCCTATAATCTGTTGGATGTGGAAGGTGAGGTTGGAGAGGGTGTGGTCGAGAAGATTCAGGAAATCGATGGGGTACTCTCGGTTCGAGTGCTCTGATCGATCCATTGAGTACGAACAAAAGGCCTATCGGTTGAAAGATAGGCCTTTTGTGGTTTCTGAGGCTAACGTTTTAGGTCAGGTTTAAGGTAAACTGGCGGGATGTCTGGAGAGAACCGATTAACTGAAATTCGCGACGAGATTGACCAGCTGGATGAGCAGATCCAGCAGTTGATCAGCCAGCGTGCAGCACTGGCGCAGGAGGTCGCAGAGACCAAACTGGCTACTGCTGAAGTCGGTACGCCGGTTGAGTTTTACCGTCCTGAACGTGAGGCGCAGGTGCTGGCCAAGGTGATGGAGCGCAACCGTGGACCACTGGGTGATGAGGAGATGGCACGACTGTTCCGTGAGGTGATGTCTGCTTGTCTTGCTCTGGAGGAGCCGATGCGTATTGCCTTCCTCGGGCCAGAAGGCACCTTTACTCAGGCGGCGGCACTGAAGCAGTTTGGCCACTCTGTCAACACACTGCCGATGGCCACCATCCCTGCAGTATTTCATGATGTGGAGTCAGATCAGGCCCACTATGGTGTGGTCCCCGTTGAGAACTCTACCGAAGGGGTGATCAGCCATACACTCGACATGTTTATTAATTCACCGCTGCGCATCAATGGGGAGGTGGAGTTGCGGATTCATCACTACCTGATGAGTCAGCATGGTGATCTGGGGCAGGTGAAGCGGGTCTACTCTCATCAACAGTCACTGGCGCAGTGCCGGGATTGGCTGGATGAGCATCTGGCGGGTGCCGATCAAATCACCGTATCCAGTAATGCCGAGGCGGCACGTATCGCCTCGAAAGAGCCAGATGCCGCAGCGATTGCGGGGCAGGTGGCCTCAGAGATCTATGACTTGCAGGTATTGGCTCGCAATATTGAAGATGAACCCGATAACACCACCCGTTTCCTGGTGGTTGGCAAGCAGTCTCCCTCCTCCAGTGGCCGTGATAAAACCTCACTGCTAGTCTCTACCCATAACCGCCCCGGTGCACTCTACGAGCTGCTCTCTCCGTTTTCTGATAATGGAGTCTCGATGAGCCGCATTGAGTCGCGCCCCTCCCGTCGTGGTAACTGGGACTACCTCTTTTTTGTCGATATCGATGGTCATGCTGAGGATGACAACGTCAGGCGCGCGCTGGATAAACTGGAATCTGGTGCCACCATGTTTCGTGTGCTTGGTTCCTATCCGAAAGCGATTCTTTAAAGATCACCTCTAAAATATGTCTAGCTGCGATTTAGTCGATCATGCGGTAACCGGTGTACAAGGGTTGCGGCCCTATCAACCGGGAAAGCCGATCTCGACACTGGCGCGAGAAATTGGCTTGGCAGAGTCCGCCATTATCAAGTTGGCCTCCAATGAGAATCCACTGGGACCCTCGCCTAAAGTGAATACGGCCGTTGCAGCAGCGCTGGGTGAGCAGGCACGCTATCCGGATGGTGGGACGGTTGCGCTGCGAGAGCGATTGGCACAGCACCATGATTGTAAGCCGGAGCAGATCACGCTGGGCAATGGTTCGAATGATGTGCTCGATCTGATTGCGCGGGTGTTTCTTGGAGAGGGGCGTTCTGCACTCTTTTCCGGGCACGCCTTTGCGGTCTACCCGCTCGTGACTCAGGCAGTTGGTGCCGAGGCGATTGTGGTGCCTGCCGAGCAGTGGGGGCATGATCTGCAGGCGATGGCCGCAGCAGTTCGAGAAGATACCCGCGTGGTCTGGATTGCGAACCCCAATAATCCAACCGGTACTTGGGTTGGTAAAGCTGCGCTCTACAGCTTTTTGCAGCAGGTCTCTGCTGAGGTGGTTGTGGTGGTGGATGAGGCCTATATTGAGTTTGTGGCGGACGCAGACTATCCCGATAGTACACAGTGGCTGCAGCAGTTCCCAAATTTGATTGTCACTCGCACCTTCTCCAAGGCGTATGGTCTGGCTGGATATCGCGTAGGGTATAGCCTCTCCAGCGAGAGGGTGGCCGATCTGCTCAACCGGGTACGGCAGCCCTTCAATGTGAATGCATTGGCCCAACTGGCGGCAGTTACGGCGCTGGATGACCAAGTACACCTGCAGCAGGGCGTTGAACTCAACCGCACTGAGATGGAGAAGATGACCCACGCTTTTAACCATCTCGGGTTGGAGTGGATCCCCTCGGCAGGCAATTTTGTTTCGGTCGACTTGGGGCAACCGGCAATGCCTATCTTCGCTGCGATGGAGCAACAGGGGGTGATCACCCGCCCGGTTGCCAATTATGGAATGCCGAACCATCTGCGTATCTCGATTGGCCTGCCGTCAGAAAACGACCGCTGTATTCAGGTGTTGACCCAAATCTTGCGAGAGTCGTCATGATTCGGCGTCTGGCACTATTGGGGGTGGGGCTCATCGGCGGTTCTCTGATGCGTGCGCTCAAGGCAGAACAGGCTGTTGAGCATGTGGTTGGTTATGGGCGCGAAGAAGAGAACCTGCAGCAGGCACTGGAACTTGGGGTGATTGATGAGATCGCCACCTCGGTAGCGGATGCGGTGTGTAATGCGGATATGGTGGTGGTGGCGGTGCCGTTGGGCGCGGTCAAAGCTCTGCTGGATGAGATGAAAGAGCATCTTGCGGAAGATGCAGTGGTGACGGATGTTGGTAGTGTGAAGTGGAGTGTGGTGCGTGATGCGCAGCAGGTGTTTGATGGTGTTGTGCCGCCCTGGTTTATTCCGGGCCACCCGATTGCGGGTACTGAGAATAGTGGGGCTGCCTCCGCGCTTACAGCGCTTTATCAGGGGCGACGGGTGATTCTCACGCCATTGGATAATCGAGATGAAGCGGCGCTCAACAAGGTTACAGCGATGTGGAAAAAGGCGGGTGCCGAAGTGGTAGAGATGGGGGTGCAACACCATGATGAGGTATTGGCGGCCACCAGCCATCTGCCTCATCTGTTGGCCTATGGACTGGTAGATGTGTTGGCCAGGCAAGAGACGAGTCGGGAGATCTTCCACTTTGCAGCCGGTGGCTTTCGTGATTTCAGTCGGATCGCCTCCAGCAACCCAACCATGTGGCGCGATATTTCGTTGGCAAACCGCAAGCCGTTGTTGGATACGCTGGATCAGTTCCGTAAGGAGCTAGATGAGATTGAGGCGATGATCCGAGGGCGGGAGGGTGATGGGTTATTGGAGCTGTTTTCCCGTGCCAAGCAGGCGCGGGATGACCACTACGAATAGGTGAATAGCTGCTTGAGAGCAGTTGTACTCGCCTCTATTGATAATATTTATTTTTTGGTTTTAAGGTTTTTGTCATGTCTAGTCTGAAATTTATGGTTCAACCGGGAGGGCAGTTGAAGGGTACGATTCGTGTGCCCGGAGACAAGTCGATCTCTCACCGTTCAATTATGTTGGGTTCATTGGCTGAGGGCACCACTGAGGTCAGTGGCTTCCTGCAGGGAGAGGATAGCCTGGCAACTCTTAATGCCTTCAGGCAGATGGGGGTGCAGATTGAGGGGCCGACGGCAGCAGGCAAGGTGACCATTTATGGTGTCGGTATGAATGGGTTAAAGGCCTCGGCTCAGCCGCTTGACCTGGGGAACTCCGGTACCTCGATGCGTCTGTTGTCAGGGCTACTCTCCGGGCAGCAGTTTGATATCATCTTGGAGGGCGATGAGTCCCTGTCGGGACGCCCGATGCGTCGAGTCACTGATCCGCTGGCGGAGATGGGGGCAACCATCGAGACCGAAGCCGATGGTACGGCACCTCTGAGAATCAAGGGGGGGATACCGATGAAGGGTTTTCACTATGAGATGCCGATGGCGAGTGCGCAGGTAAAGTCTTGTCTACTGTTGGCGGGGCTCTATGCTGAAGGTCAAACCTGTGTCACCGAACCGGCCCCTACCCGTGACCATACAGAACGCATGTTGAATGGTTTTGGGGTTGAGGTGAGCCGGGAGAAAGAGAGGATCTGTTTGTCAGGTGGTGGTCAGTTGCAGGCAACACAGGTGGATGTGCCTGCAGATATCTCTTCCGCAGCCTTCTTTCTGGTTGGTGCCTCGATTGCAGAGGGTTCAGACTTGACGCTGCAACATGTAGGGATCAACCCAACCCGTATCGGTGTGATCAATATCCTGCGTGAAATGGGGGCCAATATTGAGGTACTGAATGAGCGGGTATCCGGCGGTGAACCGGTTGCAGATCTGAGAGTACAGTCAGCTCCGTTACAGGGTATTGAGATTCCGCTGGATCAGGTGCCATTGGCAATTGATGAATTTCCGGTATTGTTTGTTGCTGCAGCCTGTGCGCAAGGGGAGACGATTCTGCGAGGCGCTGAGGAGCTGCGGGTCAAAGAGAGTGATCGTATTCAGGTGATGGCAGATGGTCTAACCACGCTGGGTGTAGATGCAAAACCTACGGTAGATGGGATTGTGATTCAGGGTGGAACGATGGGGGGGGGCATTGTCCACTCTCATCATGATCATCGCATCTCAATGTCATTTGCAATGGCGGCACTGCGTGCTACTGCACCGATTGAGATTGAAGATTGCGATAATGTAAATACCTCATTTCCCGGCTTCAGCACATTGGCTGCTGCAGTGGGTTTAAAGATTGAGGAGCATCAATCATGACGGCTGGAGTGATTACCATTGATGGTCCGGGAGGTGCAGGAAAAGGGACGGTCTCTCTTGCCGTAGCACATCAATTGGGTTGGGGTTATCTGGATAGTGGTGCTCTCTATCGTGTGTTGGGGCTGTCTGCGGTACGAAAGCAGATAGCCTTTGAAAATGAGGCAGCGGTGGCAGCAGAGGCAGCTCGATTGGGGGTCAGTTTTGGTGCAGATGATCCCAATCTCGGGGTGCGTGTGCTGTTGGATGGAGAGGAGGTGACTCAGGAGATTCGTACCGAACAGGCGGGAAAAACAGCCTCACAGGTAGCGGCACTGCCTGCTGTACGTACAGCGTTACTTCAGCGCCAACGTGACTTTGAACAGCCTCCAGGTGTAGTGGCGGATGGTCGTGATATGGGAACAACCGTGTTCCCTCATGCGGGATTAAAGATTTTTTTGACGGCAAGCGCTGAAGAGCGTGCTAAAAGGCGATATAAGCAGTTGATCAAGAAAGGGGACGATGCTAATATTCGCGCCCTTCAGCAGGAAATTGAGGCAAGAGACCGAATGGACTCCGAGCGCTCAGCCTCACCGTTAAAGGCTGCTGATGATGCGATTACGCTGGATACCACATTGATGTCAATTGATGATGTGGTATCAACCGTGCTGGCAATGGCAGCAGAGCGCGGTTTGTCTGCTGAATAGCAGGGCTTGCAGCAAAGTAAATTTGGAGAGGATTGAAGGGTCAATTCTCTCTGTTTTTTTTCATGGGCCTCTTGATCGGGTGCCCCACAACCGCCGGATGGCAGCTAGCTAACCAGCCACCTGGTGTAGATTTTAGGAAAAGATATTATGAGTGAGAATTTTGCAGAACTTCTAGAAGAGAGCTTCCGTTCAACCGTCATGCAGAGTGGTGAGTTGGTCAGTGGTACCGTTATCGATATCACCGATGAGGTTGTTCTGGTTAATGCAGGGTTGAAGACTGAGGCTGCAATTCCAGCCGAGCAGTTTCGTAGCCGTGAAGGTGAACTGGAAGTTGCTATTGGTGACATCGTTGAGGTGGCGCTGGAGGCGGTTGCAGATGGTTATGGTGAGACCATTCTCTCTCGTGAAAAAGCGAAGCGCCAAGAGGCGTGGACCCGTCTGCAGGCTGCATTGGATGCGAATGAGACGGTTACCGGAATGATTAGCGGCAAAGTACGTGGTGGTTTTACAGTAGACCTTGACGATATCCGTGCTTTCCTTCCGGGTTCACTGGTGGATGTGCGTCCTGTACGTGATACCACCTACCTTGAAGGTAAGGATCTGGAATTCAAGGTTATCAAGCTGGATCAGAAACGTAACAATGTTGTGGTCTCCCGCCGTGCGGTGGTTGAGGCAGAGTATAGTTCAGAGCGCGAAGAGCTGCTCAAGACCCTGGAAGAGGGTGTGAAGATTAAGGGTATCGTCAAGAACCTTACCGATTACGGTGCGTTTATTGATCTTGGTGGTATTGATGGGCTGTTGCACATTACGGATATGGCCTGGAAGCGTGTCCGCCATCCATCTGAAGTGGTTAATGTTGGTGAAGAGGTTGAGGTTCAGGTACTTCGTTATGACCGTGAACGTAACCGTGTCTCTCTTGGGCTGAAGCAGATGGGTGATGATCCCTGGATGAATATTGCACGCCGTTACCCTGCAGGCACACGTGTGTTTGGCAAGATTACCAATATCGCAGATTATGGTTCATTTGTTGAGATTGAGGATGGTGTTGAGGGGTTGGTTCACACCTCTGAAATGGATTGGACCAATAAGAATATCCACCCATCCAAGGTTGTCGCGATGGGTGAAGAAGTTGAGGTCATGGTGCTGGATATTGACGAAGAGCGTCGCCGCATCTCCCTTGGCATGAAGCAGTGCAAGGCGAACCCATGGGAACTGTTCAGCAGTTCACACAAGAAAGGGGATCGCCTTGTGGGTAATATTAAATCGATCACCGAGTTTGGAATCTTTATTGGTCTGGATGGTGATATTGATGGTCTGGTCCACCTCTCGGATATCTCCTGGCAGGAGAATGGCGAGGAGTTGATCCGTAACTACGCCAAGGGTGATGAGGTTGAGACCGTTGTTTTGGCCATTGATGCAGAGCGTGAACGTATCTCCTTAGGCATCAAGCAGTTGGGGCAAGATCCATTCTCTACCTATGTAGCCGAAAATCCACGCGGTACTGTAGTGGTGGGTATTTTAGGTGAGGTTGATGCACGTGGTGCGGTTGTTTCTTTGAGTGAAGATGTTAGTGGTTACCTACGTGCTTCTGAAATTTCTCGTGAGCGTGTTGAAGATGCACGTACCCTATTGAGCCAGGGTGACGAGATTGAGGTGGCTATTTTGGGTGTGGACCGCAAGTCACATACGCTGAATCTCTCTGTTAAACAGAAAGAGTCTCTGGATGAAGAGAAAGCAATCAAAGACTACAATGAGGCAAATGCTGTTGAAGAGGCTGGCGCTACCACTATTGGTGATCTGATTAAGAAGCAGATGGATGCTTAACTAAGAGGGGGCGGTTGCAGTTGGCTGGGTTTTCTCAGCGAACTGCAGCCAAAATTCTACTCAATTCGAGATGAAACATGACAAAATCGGAACTGATCGAATCGTTATATAAAAAACTACCACACTTGGCTTATACCGATGTGGAGGTGGCTGTAAAGACTATTATCGAGTCGATGACTGAGGCATTAGGTGAAGGGCAGCGGATTGAAATTCGTGGATTTGGTAGCTTTTCTCTACACCACCGTCCCGCACGTATGGGACGAAACCCTAAAACGGGAGAGTCGGTGGCTCTGCAAGAGAAATATGTACCGCATTTTAAACCGGGCAAGGAGTTACGCGAGCGTGTTAATGAGGCCTGGCTGAAGAAAGACGCTTAGTGGCTGTTGATGGTCTGGCTGTAGATGGGGTTTGAGTTGTGTAACACTTTTCAAAGCCTGCTCTATTTGAACATCGGTAGCACTGGATGAGTCGATTTATTAAGGAAATTTATCTGTGCGCTTAATCACTCTGGTTCTGTTTCTGATTGTGATTGCTCTGGGGACACTGTTCTCTGTGCTCAATGCATCACCCGTTCCCTTTGACTACTATTTGGGACAAGGTGAATTTCCCCTGTCGCTACTGTTGGTGGCAATGCTTGCTTGTGGTGTGGTGTTAGGCATCCTGTCAGCACTTCCCTTGTTGCTCTCATTACGGATTCGTCTGCGTAAGGCGCTCAAATCCATACCTGAATGAACACACTATTCCCCTATTTGGGGTTTCTGTTACTGCCTGTAGCGGCTGCTTCCGGGTGGTGGCTGGCCAAAAGAGGAGAGGAGAGTGTTCATGAACGAACCAACCATCTCTCTTCCAGCTATTTTCAGGGACTCAACTTTCTTGTAAATCAGGAGCAAGAGCGTGCCATTGATCTCTTCTCGAGACTGTTGGAAGAGGAGCCGGAAATGGTGGAGACGCACCTTGCGCTGGGTACGTTGTTTCGACGACAGGGGGATACCTCTCAGGCAATTCAACTTCACAGTAATCTGGTCAAGAGTGAGATGCTCACGGGTGAACAGAGGGCTTTAGCGCTGTTGGAGTTGGGGAGAGACTATATGAAAGCGGGGCTGTTGGACCGCGCAGAGCGCCCTTTCCTGGACTTGCTTGAGCTGGAACTCCATCAGCAGGATGCCTACAGTTATCTGGTGATTATTTATCAGCAGGAGAAGGAGTGGGATCGTGCCATTGAGACACTGCGTCGCCAACTGCGTAGTGGACAACAAAGTCCAGTAAATGAGGCGAATAGTCGCGCAACCATTGCACAATTTCTCTGTGAAAAAGCAGAAATTGCCCGCTTTTCGAGTGATTTAAAAGAGGCCTCTCATCTGGTGGATCAGGCATTGAGAGAAGATCCCAACTCTGTCCGTGCCACCATTATTCGGGCTGAAATTTATGCAACCACGGGTCGTAAGCAGCTCGCAATTGAGAGCTACAAGAGCATTGAACGACAGAGTGCTAGCTACATTCCCAATGTGATTAAGCCGTTGCTGTCTCTCTATCGAGAAGAGGGAAAGCCAGATGAGGTATTGAGTTATCTGAGTGCACTGTTGGAAGCTCATCCCAGTACAACAGTTCTATTGGCTACGGTTGATCAGGTCCAGTTGATGCATGGTGGGCGCAAAGCGGAACAGTACCTGGTTCAGCAGTTGAAACAACGCCCTTCAGTACGCGGGTTGGAGCAGTTGATTAAACTGAATCTGACTCATGCTGAAGCACCCGATGCACGCGATGGGCTGTTGGGGTTGCAGGCATTGACACTTCAGCTGCAGGAGGAGAAGCCGGAGTATCAATGTGGGCAGTGTGGATTTCAGGCGCACCATCTTCACTGGCAATGTCCCGGCTGTAACCGCTGGAATACCATCAAACCGATTGTCGGGGTCTCTGGAGAATAGAGTAACAGCGTTATTAACGTCTTTGTCTCTTAGTACGCCATCAAACCAAGGTTAATTCAGCATTGATCGCATTCAGTGCTGCCAACGGATCTTCTGCCCCGGTAATCGGGCGTCCAATCACCAGCCAGTCACTGCCCAGTCCGACCGCCTGAGCCGGGGTCATAATGCGCTTCTGATCTCCTGTAGCACTGCCGGCAGGACGAATGCCCGGAGTGACTAACTTGAAGCTACTGGGGATCTCTTCTCTCAGTAAGGAGATCTCTTGTGGGGAGCAGACGACCCCATCCATACCGGAAGAGTCAGCGAGTTTCGCCAGTCGCAGTACCTGATCTGCCGGAGAGGTATCGACTCCCAGCTCAACCAAATCACTCTGGTCCATGCTGGTCAGTACAGTAACCGCAATCAGCAGGGGTGTATGGTCACCACTGAGGGCGCTACGGGCGGCCTCCATCATTTTGCGACCACCAGAGCCGTGTACATTGACCATCCAAACCCCGAGGTCGGCTGCTGCGGAACAGGCACGGGCTACTGTGTTGGGTATATCGTAGTATTTCAGGTCGAGGAAGACATCAAAACCCTGATCAACCAATCGACGTACTGTCTCTGGCCCAGAACGGGTGAAGAGCTCTTTACCTACCTTGACACGGCACCCGTTAGGATCGAGTTGTTCAGCCAGTGCCAATGCCTCATGAGCGGATGGAAAGTCGAGGGCTACCACAATACGGGAATCATTCATCATCAAATCCTTTTGGCCTGATCAACGGCGTTACCGATATAGTTTTCTGGTGTCAGTTCACGTAGTCCCGCCTTGGCCTCTTCAGGAATGTCGAGATTGTCCACAAACTCCAGCAGGGCGGCTTTAGTGATGCCTTGTCCACGAGTCAGGGCCTTCAGTTTTTCGTAGGGGCTATCAACGCCATAGCGGCGCATCACGGTCTGGATTGGTTCAGCCAGCACCTCCCAGGTATTGTCGAGGTCTTGCAACAGGCGACCTCTGTTGATTTCCAGTTTGCGAATACCTCTCAGGGTAGAGTTGTAGGCGATCAGGCTATGGGCGATACCAACACCCAAATTACGCAGTACGGTAGAGTCAGTGAGGTCACGTTGTCCACGGGAAATGACCAGCTTCTCGGCAAGGTGGCCCATGATTGCATTGGCAATGCCCAGGTTGCCTTCGGAGTTTTCAAAGTCAATGGGGTTGACCTTGTGCGGCATGGTAGAGGAGCCAACCTCACCCTTGACAGTTTTCTGTTTGAAGTAACCCATAGAGATGTACCACCAAACGTCACGGTCATAGTCCAGCAGGATACTGTTGAAGCGGCTGATGACATGGAAGAACTCTGCGATATAGTCATGAGGTTCAATCTGTATGGTGTAAGGGTTCCAGCTGATTCCGAGTGACTCAATAAAATTTTGTGCAACCTCTTCCCAGTTCAGCTCCGGATAGGCGGAGAGATGGGCATTGTAGTTACCTACGGCACCGTTGATTTTACCAAGAAATTCAATCTTGACGATCTGTTCACGCTGGCGACGCAAACGATAGACTACGTTGGCAAACTCTTTTCCCATCGTGGATGGGCTGGCAGGCTGACCATGTGTGCGGCAGAGCATGGGGGTGTCTGCCAGTTGATGTGAGAGTGTAGTGAGTAAATCAATGATCTCATCCATTTTTGGAAGGATAATCTGGGTACGAGACTCATTCAGCATCAGGGCGTGAGAGAGGTTATTGATATCCTCTGAGGTGCAGGCGAAATGGATGAATTCGCTAACCGCCTCTAGTTCACTGTTTCCGGTAATCTTCTCTTTGATGAAGTACTCCACTGCCTTGACATCATGGTTGGTAGTGCGTTCAATGGTCTTGATGCGCTGAGCATCATCTTCATTGAACTTTTCTACCAGGTGGTTGAGCAGGTTGAGTGCATGTTCAGAGAAGGGAGGGACTTCGGGAATTCCGTCATGATTTGCCAACATCTGCAACCAGCGCACCTCCACCAGTACACGATGTCGGATCAGACCAAATTCACTAAAGATCAGACGGAGATCGGTAGTCGCACGACCATAACGACCATCTACTGGTGAGACTGCTGTAAGAGAGCTTAAATCCATGACGTGGGTTCCTTGACTAAGTAGTAAATAAGATAGGGGCTATTGTTACTTTGTAGAGGTGCCCATAATATGTTGTGAATTATACGGGCTGTTGTAAGATAAAAGCGAGACGACAGCCATCCAAGGTGAGAAAATGGCAGAATGAAAAAAAAGCACTCGACTCTGCCCGTTCAGGGATGTGGTTCAGTAGAACAGCTGAAAAAAGATATCATTTTTCAAGAGCAGCTACTGGGGCATACACTCAATTTTCGTACAACCTGGGGGCTGTTCAGTCCACGAGCCATTGATGAGGGGACCCATCTACTATTGGAGTATCTCGATGTTGAAGATAGTGAGACAGTTTTGGATATTGGTTGTGGCTATGGACCACTCGGTGTAGCTATGGGTAAAGAGATACCTCAGGGGGAGATTCACATGGTGGATAAAGATTATCTTGCCGTTGAGTATGCCAACCGCAATGCGCTCAGTAACAACCTGCCCAACTGTCGTGCCTATCTTTCAAACGGATTGAGTGGGGTAGCGGATGATCTCTATTTTGATACGGTGGTTTCCAATATCCCTGCCAAGGTGGGTCGTGAGTTGTTGACCATACTGTTGTGTGATAGTTATCAGAGGATGAAACCTGGTTCACAAATTGTGGTTGTCACTATTAATGGGCTGAGAGAGTTTATCAAACGAAACTTTAAAGATGTTTTTGGTAATTACAAGAAGTTGAAACAGGGGAAGGCGTACACAGTCGCCAGAGCGGTTAAAGAGGATTCGTCATCACCCCATCGAGGTGAGTGAATATGGCTTGTTGTTGTAAGGGGGAGGCTGCTACTATGTATCTCAGTTTTTCTATATATCAAGGGAATGGACTCAACGATACTTTAGAGATACTCTAAGAATATTGACTAAGTATATTTTAGAGGTACTCTAAGGATATGGAACGTTTATAGAACGAGTCTTTGAATCTGCCTCTGATAAGGATGACTGCTGCAATGGATAATTTCTGGGATCTTCTGAAAGTTTTGCGTAAACAGGCAGGAATGACACAACAGCAATTGGCGGATGCCACTGGTAACAGTCGTCAAGAGCTGTCAATGATGGAAAATAGCCGTTTTCATGGTGGTTTCGACAAGGTGGATCGTGTCTTTCGTTATTTGGGTTATCCGCTTAGGCCGCAGCAGCTCTCCAGAGAGGTAAAAAATGGCATAGTTCCATTGTTGGAGACGATTCGCATTCTTGCTGTCGATGATGATCCGGAGATTTTGCGAGGCTACCAACAGACTTTTGAATCAACACAGCAGAGTGGAATCAGTTCACTGTTAGAGCTTCTACAGGCTACCTCCAGCTCAGTAGAGAGTCAGAAATTTACCATTGATACCGTTACCAGTGGTGAGGTCGGGCTGAAGCGGGTCAAAGAGGCCGTGAAGCAAAATCTGCCCTATACCCTGTTGTTTCTGGATATGCGTATGCCGAATGGTTGGGATGGTCTGAAAACAGCTCGGGAAATCCGTAAGGTTGATCCTGAAATCCGAATAATCATTATTTCAGCCTACCGTGATCATACTTTGCAGAAGATGCGTGAAGAGGTGGGGAGCCACTTTGTGTTTCATCAGAAGCCCTATATGCAGGATGAACTGATACAGCTTTCAACATTTATGGCGCATGAATGGCAGCAGGCGAGAGAGCTGCTTCATTGATTATGGCCCAATGCAAAGCTTGCTCTAACTTCGAACAATCTGTTGACTAATCTAGACCCTATAACGATGGTCTCCTCTGTGGATGCCTTGATTGGTCGTGCAGCAAACAAACATTCTGGCAGAAAGGTTCTGATCGTTGATGGAGATTTAACCCGGCATGACCATTTTCGAAAAATCTTTAAACAGAGCGAGACTATTTCAGAGGGCTACTTTGATTTGATTTGCGTCTCCACCGCTGCTAAAGCGGTGACCCTTATTCAACCAGATCAGCGGGAGCCTTTTATCGTTGCCTTTATCACGGAGGCGATCTGTTCTGGAGCGGCTGGAGAGCAGTTGTTGGAGGTTGTTCGGGATTGTGCAACAGGGGTTCACTGTGTGTTTGTGGCCGAACGTGAACGGCATGCTCAACCACTGATCCAGCTGCAAAAAGAGGAATTGCTGTTGGGGGCTCCATTTCTGGATCAGGAGGTGCTGCAGCTAACGCACTATTTTGATCAACAGTTGTGCGGTCAGTTGAAAGAGCAGGAGATGAGGCAACGTCTTGAAGGTACTCTCGAATCCGTTCTAGAGACTGTGGATGAATCCATACTGGTGTCAGACCATGAGGGGCAGTTGCTCTATGTAAATGGAGCCGCTACACAGCTATTTGGAATGGATGCAGAGAGGATTATCAAAAGTCCACTGCCGACCATTCAGCGTCTGCTTAAATATGAACCAAACCCTGCCAGAGGGGAAATTACCATTGAGAAAGCAGATGGTAGCCATCTGTTGCTCCATTATGCCTTTCGTTACTGGGGAAGTAAGCACCACAAACAGCAGCGGCATGTGCTGATATTGAGTGATTTAAGCAGTCGTGTACGTATAGAGGCGCGTGAGCAGTTTGCGGCTTTTCAGGCAGGAGTTGCCGAGATGTCTTCCAGTATCCTTCACCATGTGGGGAATACCATTCAGTCAACCCAATCCTCTTTTGCTGAGATGATGCAGGGGATTGATGAGATGCACAAGCTCAAGGAGGTTTTTGTACGTATTCAGCAACAGATGAGTTTGGCGATGGTGGAGGGTGACCTGGAGAAAGTAAAGACATCTGTCAATATGTTATCTCTGCGCCTGCCAGATGCTTTAGAAGATCTGTTTCAGCAATTTGAGCGCAATAAAGAGAGTGTATGGCGAGGGATGGAGCAGATTGCCACGGCGGTAAGACCTCAATATTTAGGGCCTAAATTAAAGGGGAGTCTGGTCCGTTTTTCAATTGTGCAGTTGCTGGATGATCTGTTTATATTGCTAGAGACTGATATGCGCAGAAGAGCCATCGACCTTCAGCGGCAAGTTGATGAGGTGGTCCCTGAGGTGCGGCTACCCAGAAACCAGCTATTGCAGGTACTAATGATTTTGATTACCAATAGTATGGAGGCGATTGGTGAGGCAATTTACCAGAAGCAACTACAGAAAGGGGGTGGAGTGATTATCATCCGGGCAGTACAAGAGGATGGCGGTGTGAAGCTGGTGATCGAGGATAATGGGGATGGGATTGATCCGGATATTCAACATAAGCTGATGCGTTATGGGTTCACTACAAAGTTCAATAATCAAGGTTTTGGTCTCCATGTGGCCGGGAATTTTGTGGCCTCTGTCGGTGGGAAATTGACCTTGGATAGTCAAGGTAAGGGTGAGGGTGCAGCTGCACAACTTTGGCTACCCTATCAAATGGATTAGACCCGCTACCGTTTTGAAAAAAATAGATGGAATAGTGGGAATAACTGTAGGAGGCATGAATCACTATAGCGAGCTTCCCACAACCTCCTCCTCTGCTGGGGGGCTCTACCTGTTCTCACCTCTGTGTGAGGACAGGTTTTTTGTCTTCAATAAGTTACATGCGGGGTGATTTTGTGTGTACGAAAGACGATTGGTAGCACAGATTGAAAATCAACAGTATACTCACCGACTGACCCTGATTTTGAATGGTTCATAATATATATCCATATTTTAAATGTGTGTTTAATCAAGCTTAAAGGAATTTGGTGATGAGGTTTCTCTCTTCTTTTCGACTCAAAACAAAACTATATTTAATGATTGCAATCCCTCTGGTTGCAATGCTCTATTTCTCGATAGATAGCCTGCTGGATCAGGATTACAAACACGAGGAGATGGAGAAGTTAGTAGAAATGAGCCAGCTTGCGTCTCATCTTAGCGCACTGATTCATGAGACACAGAAAGAGCGAGGCTCCAGTGCCGGGTTCATTGGTAGCAAAGGGCAGAAATTTGCAGATATTTTGCCGAAACAGCGTGACCTAACGGACCAGAGAAGTAAAGCTCTGAACGAGCTGCTCTCAACCATTGATATCTCTCAACACGGGACCATTATTGAGCAGCGGCTCAATGCACTATTGAGTGAACTTCAACAGATCAGTTCAATTCGCCAACAGGTGAGCCGTCTAGCTCTGCCCTTACCTCAAGTAGTGAGTTGGTATACCCAGATGAATACCAAACTGTTGGCTGTGGTAGAACAGATGCCTCATGGAATCAGCGATGCGAAATTGGTGGCTACAATTTCTGCCTATGTGAATTACCTGCAGAGTAAAGAGCGTGTGGGTATCGAACGAGCGGTTCTCAGTGCAACCTTTAGCAGTAATCAGTTTGCACCGGGAATGTATAAGAAATTTATTGAGCTGGTGACAGCACAAAAGAATTTTCTTCATGTATTCAAAACGCTGGCTTCAGAGAAGAGTCAGCAGTTTTATCAAAAAACGATGCGTCATGAATCGGTTGAAACAGTGGAACAGATGCGAAAAGTTGCTTTTGAAAAGGCTCAGAGTGGTGGTTTTGGGATCGAGGCAGAGCATTGGTTTAAAACAATGACTTTTAAAATAAACCAACTAAAAAAGGTTGATGATTATTTGGGGCAGGATATCCTGAATGAGAGTAAAACGATGCTTGATCACACAGCTCTTGTGACCCGAATCTATCTGTTTCTGATTGTTGTCCTGTTTAGTGTGACAGTCTTTATTGCCTATCAAGTGAGTACTACCGTCCGTTTATCGGTTATCCGTATTCGTGAAGCGATACAAGAAGTGGTGAATGAAGGAACCCTTTCCAGACGGACCGAAGTCTTAACTCAGGATGGAATTGGGGATATTGCTACATCTTTTAATACGCTACTGGAGAAGCTTCAGGTTTCTATTAGTGAGACCAATAAGGTGGTGGCAGGTGTTGCACAAGGTGTCTATACAGATCGTGTGACCGCAGACCTTAAAGGAGATCTGTTGACTCTGAAAGAGGGGGTGAATGGGTCAGCCGATAGTGTGCAAAAGACAATGGGTGGTCTCAAAGAGGTGATGGATGCGATCTCAAACGGACGTTTTGACTATCGTCTGGATGGGGTCGAGATGGAAGAGGAGTTCCAGCTATCCCTAATCAATGCAATGGAGAGCATGGAGCGGATCATCAATGATGTGAATCAGGTGATGAGTGCGGTGTCGATCGGAAAATTTGATGCCCGAGTTACAGAAACAGCCTATGGCGACCTGGATACACTCAAGCAAAACCTCAACCAGTCACTGGAAGCCCTAGGGGGGGCATTAAAAGAGACGGTTCAGGTGGCGAATCGAATGGGCGAAGGGGATCTGACACGCCAAATTGAGGGGAGTTATCAGGGGGCATTAGGGGTGTTGAAAGACTCTATCAATGCAACCGAGACTAACTTTGAACAGATTGTAGCCAAGGTGCGCTCTGTTGCAGAACTGGTACGCAGTGGTTCTGATGAGATTTCAAAAGGCAGCATGGACCTCTCCAGCCGGACCTCTGAGCAGGCAGCCAGCCTGGAAGAGACTGCTGCCAGCATGGAACAGATGGCGAGCACCGTAAACATGAATGCTGATAATGCAGCACAGGCAAATCAGCTGGCTGCAGAATCAGTACGACGGGCAAAAGAGGGGGGGATTGTGGTTGCAGATACCGTGAAGGCAATGGAAGGTATCAATGAATCCAGCAACAAAATTGCTGAGATTATCAGCTTGATTGATGGTATCGCATTCCAGACCAACCTTTTGGCATTGAATGCCGCTGTTGAGGCGGCTCGTGCGGGTGAACATGGGCGGGGGTTTGCGGTGGTTGCCGGAGAAGTAAGAACCTTGGCTCAACGCTCTGCGGATGCAGCAAAGGATATTAAAGGGTTGATTGAGGATACGACCAGCAGAATTGAGCAAGGTGCTGAATTGGTGGGTCGAAGTGGCGAGGCGCTTGAAGCAATTGAAGAGTCTGTGAAGAAGATGAATGATATCTCAGGTGAAATTGCAGCCTCCACCAAAGAGCAGACACAAGGGATTGATCAGGTAAATCTGGCTGTAACGCAACTGGATAGTGCAACACAAGAGAATGCGGCACTGGTTGAAGAGAGTGCTGCCTCCAGCTCTCAATTAAGTCATCAGGCAGATGAGTTGAGTAAAGTGGTTTCAATCTTTAAATTGAGCCCATCAGCACTCTCCTCTATGGCCAAAATAGGCACAGCTCAGGGTGAGTACGCGGATACCTTTATGAAGGCTCGTTCTGCACATCTGGCCTGGAGAGGGAAAATCAGAGGGTTCCTGGATGGTGTAATTGAGATGGACCAGAAGTCAGCAGTCTCACACCACGAGTGCATGTTAGGGCAGTGGCTTGACTGGGAAGGACGTGAGAAATTTGCCTATCTTTCCGAAATGAAAGAGATGGATCAAGTGCATGAGAAGATGCATACAACCATTAGTGAGATTGTGACTCTGAAAAAATCAGGCAACGAACAGGAGGCAGAGCAGCGTTTCAATGAGATTGAGCCACTCTCTAAACAGGTGGTTGATCTGCTCAATAAAATCGAGTCAGCAGCTTTCAATGATAGCCCTGAATCGGTACCGGTTGCGAGCAGTACTACAGCAGCACCAGCGACAATTCGAAAACCAGCAGCTGAGGCAAAACCAAGCCTGGTATCGGCAAAGTCATCAAGTGATTCAGAGTGGGAAGAGTTTTAAATCATAGCGGCTACTTTTGGTTATCGTGTGATCGGCAGGGTTATTGAGTGTTCGTTGTATACAGAAAACAGGCGACGGTGAATGGTATACGAGTACTCTCCTCTCTTCAGGGAGGGACCCCTCTTATGACCTATATCAGGTATGATGGGCCGTTATGGCACTGACAGACTATATTCGCACCTTCGGGAGTACCATGAAGGTGCGCTTTGGAACGCGGGTTCACAAAGTTGCGATTGATGCAGGGTTTACTTGCCCCAATATCGATGGAACAAAAGGAAGAGGAGGTTGCACATTCTGTAATAACGTCTCTTTCAGCCCTCACGGACGAAAATCACGTGGCGTAGCGGAACAGGTTGAATCGGGCCGTCAGGTAATTCAAAAACGTACCGGTGCTAAACGTTATATCGCCTATTTCCAAGCCTATACCAATACCTATGCAGATCCTCAAGCATTAGATCAAATGTACCGGGAAGCGTTAGCTGAACCTGATGTGTTAGGGATCTCTGTGGGTACCCGACCCGACTGTGTACCGGATCCTGTCCTCGATCTACTGGCCGGTTATCGTGAAGAGGGGCATGAGGTGTGGCTGGAGTTGGGGTTACAGTCGGCATTTGATACGACACTGGATCGGGTCAACCGGCTCCACTACTTTTCGGAATACCGTCAGGCAGTACGAGCGTCGCAGTTGAGAGGGTTACAGCTCTGTACTCACCTGATTGCAGGACTGCCCGGAGAGGATGAATACCATTACCGGGAGACTATGGAGCGGGTGTTGGAGTTAGGTACCGATGGCTTTAAGTTTCATCCGCTACATGTTGTCAAAGGGACGATGTTGGCGAATCAGTGGCGTCAGGGAGAATTTGAGCCAATGAGCCAGGAGATGTATGTTGAGACGGTAGTTAATTGGATTGAACAGGCCCCTGAAGAGATGGTCTACCATCGGCTGACGGCTACGGCCTCTGAAAGTATTCTTTTGACACCGCTGTGGTGTGGCAAGAAGTGGAAAGTGCTCAATGCTATTGAAGAGGAGCTGAGACGTCGGCATGTTAAGAGTCGCCAACCAGAGCTGTCTCAGGTACAACGGGTGAGGTCGATATGAAACGAGTTGATGTGGTTGTCATTGGAGGGGGCGCGGCAGGCCTCAGCTTTGGTTGCTCATTGGCGGACACCAAACTCAATGTGCTCATTCTGGAGCGTCAGTCGTTAAAGGATATTCGGTCTCCTCAGTATGATGGGCGTGATTTTGCCATTACCCACCACTCTAAAAAAGTGATGCAGGAGTTAGGGCTTTGGGAGCGTATTGATAGTAGTGAGATTGCGCCACTTGAAGCGGCAAAAGTGGTCGATGGGGCATCGGATTATACCTTGGCGTTTGACACTCACGGGCGGGCTGTGAACGAGTTAGGATATCTGATCTCCAACCATACCATTCGTCAGGCGATCTATGATCAGGTGGTTGAAGCCAATAACGTAGAGGTTCAGGCGGAGTGTGAGGTCACAGGTCTGAGTACGGATGATCAAGGTGCCTTGGTGACACTGGCCAGCGGGGAACAGATTGAGGCTGAGATGGTGGTCTCTGCCGATAACCGTTTCTCCTCAACCCGTAGAATGATGGGAATCTCAGCAGAGATGTTCGACTTTGGGCGGACCGCAATCGTGTTTCGTGCCAACCATCAGCGTCCACACCAACAGACAGCCTGGGAGTGTTTTCGTTATGGGAGAACCCTGGCACTGTTACCGCTGAATGGTGATCGGGCATCTGTTGTCATTACGGTTCCGACAAGCCAGGCAGATCGTTATCTCAATATGGAACCAGCGCTGTTTAATGCAACCATCGCTGAAGGTTTGGGTGGGCAGTTTGGTGAGATGGAGCTGGTGGGGCAACGGTATGCCTATCCACTGGTTGCAGTACATGCCAATCGCCTTCATTCAACACGCTTTGTGCTACTGGGAGATGCAGCAGTAGGCATGCATCCTGTGACGGCACATGGTTATAATCTGGGGTTACGTGGACAGGCTAGTTTAGCGAAACGTATGAAGCAGGCGATTGCCAATGGTGAGCCATTTTATGCTGAGCCGGTGTTGCAACACTATGATCATAGGCAGCAGCTTGCAAGTCGTCCTATTTTTCACGGCACCAATGCGATTGTCCGCCTCTTTACCAATGAGACATTGCCCGCAAAACTATTGAGAAAGGCGGCGCTGCGTTTTGGAAACCACTTTCCTCCAGTGCAGTGGGGAATTATCCATAAGTTGACCGAGGTGGGGGGGATGAGTGGCCTCTCATTACCCAAGCTGGATACGTTACCCTCTTTTTCAAAAATTCCACGCTATTCGGTGCGATAAGTCAGCCCGACTTTTATCTCAAGCCTCTTTCTCTACTGGCTGGTGAATATGGAGATTGTTCAGGTTTCTGGTTGAGTTTAGTGGGTAGTCGGTGTACCGTGAGTTCAATTGAATCAATTGAATCAATGGGATCACACACTGTTGGAGTGTGATGAGCGGATGGATGGAGGTTTGGGGCAGTGGTAGCAACACGTTCAATCTTTGAGCACTACTTAAGGGCAAGTCTTGTTGTTCTGCTCATTACAACACTCTTGATCGGTGGGGTTATCTACATTTTCTCTGACCGTATGTTGGAGGAGTCACTAGAAAAGTCTTTACGCTATCATGCAGAATTGCGCAAAGAGCAGATTCTCGAGCTTTTTGACCAGCAGAAACGGTGGACTAAGCAACTTTCACAAACCACAACAATACGTATCAATGCAGTTCAATTGGTTCGTGCATACCAGGAAGACGGCGTTGACTCAGAACGATACCAGCGTCTAAGTGGTTTTTTTCGCTCAGAATATCAACCTTTATTGAGAATGCAGGAGGTGGATGAACTCTTTATTGTGAGTCCACAGGGAGCATTGGTCTTTTCACTACAGCCCATGCAGAGTGAACTGGGCGTTGATCTCAGCGAGAATGGATTTTATGGAGAGACCGTGATCTCTGATCTGCTGAAAAAAGTGAAGTCAGAGCATAAACTGGTAGTCTCCAATTTTGGTTGGGTCGAACAGATGCAGCGTGCAACAGTATTGATGGGTGAACCCCTTTTTACTGAACAGAGCGATGGCGGGAAAAGGCTGTCCGGTGTGTTGGTGAGGCCGTTTTCACTGGATCAGTTAAGTTCACTCCTGGAGAGTCATAGTGGACTCGGGGAGACCGGAGATGTTGTCGTTGCCCAACAGAGGATGGACCGGCAAGGGATTAACTTTATCAACCACTATCGAGTTGATTTATTGCATGAACAAGATGAAGCATGCGCTGAACTGATGTTGAATGAGCCAGAAAGATTCTCAATGACCCATGCGTTACAAAAGCAGGTCGGGTCAGGATGGATGTTGAGCGGTGGCTGTGACCCGGTCTATGCGGTGTGGGACTGGATACCAGAGCTGGAATGGGGCATGGTTGTACTGCGTTATCAGGAGGAGGCCATTCGACCCGTGGAGACGATGCGGGAAAATATTCTGCTCTCTCTTCCTTTGCTGCTATTGATTTTGGTTGTTGTAATCTATCGATATGCGCACGCTCTGGTGCAACCGATTGAGCATTTGACAGAGGCCACCAAGAACCACCACATTGATGTCTACCCCTATGGCAAGGTCCAGGAGCTCAATCTGTTGGCAGCCTCTCTCAAAGAGATGGTTGCCGCGCAAAAGAAGAGCGAGCAGCGGCTGGAAAATAAGGTGGAGGAGCGTACGGCTGAATTGCGGCAGCAGAGCAATGAGAATGCCTCTATTCTGGCCTCAATTCAGGAAGGGTTGATTGTGGTTGATTCATCCAACCGTATTGTTCGAGTCAATAGTCAATTAGAGCAGTGGACCGGACTCCATCATGAACGTTTGATTGGGCGTTCAGTTCAGACCCTGTTTGTAGGAGAGGATGCAGGTCTGCTTCCAACTACTGGAGAGCAGATCCTGAAAAATGCAGATAAGAAACTGCAGAAAATATTGGATAAAAGGGTGCAATACCTTTATCAGATGTGTGATGAATCTTCTATTGCAACGCTCTTGGTTGATGAGCATGGCGTTGTGATACGCTCAAATTATGCAATGGAGAAGTTTACCGGTTGGAAGACTGGTGAGTTGGTGGGCCAGGGGCTGACACAGCTCATACCCGGAGAACATAAAGAGCATCATCATACTCATGTAGAGCAATTTTTCCAGAGTACGGAGTCAAGGATGATGGGGGAAGGGGTGTTTCCTCTACTCAATGCCGAGGGAGTAGTGCTTGAGGTGGAGGTGGGTCTGCTACCGTTGCATGCAGAAGGGAGACAGATCGTTTTGGTTTTGCTGCATAATCCATTTGACCTGAATCAGTGGGAGCAGTTCCAGGTGACGGAGTTTGGTGAACTCTTTGTGGAACGCCATAAAGAGCGTCACTTGAGGGGGGCTGCTGGTCAGAGTGTTGCGGTCTATGTTTCAGGGGCACCACTATTTCAGGCGGTACATGGAGAGCAGCAATTTAAAGGGGCCGTGCTGGTACTACATGACCTGAATGAGCTGATTGGTGTGGAACGCGCGCGGGAAAGTAACCGCACCAAGGATGAGTTTCTGGCAGCAATGAGCCATGAGTTGAGAACACCATTGGCCTCTGTGATCGGAAATTGTGAGTTGCTCTCTGCAACTTCACTGCAAGAGTCACAGCAGAGAATGCTCCACTCGATTGATCTTGCCAGCCGCGGACTGCTCTCCATTATTAACGATATTCTGGATATTTCTAAAATTGAATCAGGTAAATTTGAGGTTTTTGATCAGCCTTATTATTTGACTCGGCTGGTTGAAAATTTACAGCAAATGTTTAGCCTACAGGCGAGTCAGGCAGGGTTGGAGTTTGTTGTCGAGTTTCAGAGTGCTGATTTTACGGAGGCACTGAATGGAGATGTAAGACGAATCAATCAAGTGTTAACCAATCTGTTGGGCAATGCAATCAAATATAGCGATCAAGGGGTGGTGACTTTTTCCATCAATGTCGATAAAAATAGTGAACAGCTTCAGTTTACGGTTGAGGACCAGGGTATCGGTATACCTCCAGAGTCACTGAAGCGGCTGTTTCAACCCTATGAACAGGGTGATTTTGCGACAACGCGCCGTTTCAGGGGGGCCGGGTTAGGGCTCTATATTTCACACTCTCTGGTGCGTCAAATGGGTGGGTTCCTGCAAGTGGAGAGTAAAGTTGGCAAAGGCTCCAGGTTTGAGTTGTACCTGCCTCTCAAATTGAGTGCAGTCAAAGAGTCTGTCCGGCAGGATGCAGAACAATTTACTGCAGCGAGTAGTGATCTCTTCAGTGGGCGCGTGCTGGTTGCAGAGGATGCTCCTGAACTACAAATTCTATTACGACGTATCCTCAATCGTTATGGAGCAGAGGCGGTAATGGCCAATAATGGTCAAGAGGCGATAGAGCTCGCGTCAGCGGGTCACTTTGATCTGGTGCTGATGGATATGCAGATGCCGGTGATGAATGGTATTGAGGCTACAAGGCGGTTGCGAGAGTCAGGTTATGAGCAGCCAATCTATGCCTTGACGGCAAATATGATGCCCCAGCACTATCAAGAATTTGAGGCTGCGGGCTGTTCTGGTTTTCTTGGGAAGCCGATTGACCGTATTGAGCTGAGACGGACGTTAATGCAACACCTCCAGAAGGTGGTGGAGGAGTGATTGTCAGATTGCCTGAGAGATTTTAGCCTTTTTCAGAGTATGGTGTTGGCTATCTTACGTCGCCACTGATTAGCTGTAGTGTGATCCCCCATGGAATCGAGAATTGCAAGCATCGCCTTTCGTGCAGCATCATCACCATAGTTACGATCCCGCATTAAGAGAATCAATAGTTCACTGAGTCCTTCTTCAGTCCCGCCTTCCATCACAAGTCGGGCCGCATATTGGTAACGTGCCTCACTGTTGTCGGGATTTTGTGCGATGGTACTTTTCAGTGTATCCATATCTGCTGCTTTCACGGTTATTTTGGCGAATAGCAGCCGATTTTTCAGCCCCTTTATTTCATCGGCCTCTTGCTCTATGGCTGGCAGTGCCTTAATGGCTTCCTCTACCTGGTCATAATCCTCGAGTAGAAATAGAGTGGCAATCAGATCACTACGTACCCTGGGATTATCAGGGTCGTCCCTGTTGGCTTTCCGGAGTAACTCGATGGCATCATCCAGGTCCCCCTGTTGAATTAGTTTGCTGGCCTCAAGTCGTGCCTGATCTGAGGCACGCTCTATATGGTTATCGAGAACTTTGCGTACATTACTTTCAGGTTGAGCACCCATAAATTCATCAACAACAGCCCCATTGCGGAAGATTTTAACCGCAGGAACACTACGTGCATTGAATTGGGTTGCCAGTGGTTGATTTTCATCAACATTGACCTTGGCAAGAATGAACTTTCCCTCAAACTCCTCGGCCAGCTTGGTGACAATCGGCATTAACATCTTGCATGGGTTGCACCAGGGAGCCCAGAAATCGACCATCACCGGAACTTTAAAGGAGGCTTGTAGTACGGCCTCTTCAAAATTACTTTCATTTACATCGATAATATAGGGCAGATTTTCGTCGCTGCTTTCATTCATTGTTTTATGGTCCTTGTGGCCGTCGACAGCCGTTTATCGGTTCTTGGTGGTGCCTATGGGGGGCGGTGCTTATGGCCACCGTTTAAAGCGTTTCCTGCAATATTTTAAGAGTTCTTGATAGCTGGTGAAGTGGCGCTTGAAGTGCTTCTCAGCCGGTTCATCATATTCACACCAGTCATTCTCATATTCACGACAGATGGTAGGGCGATCCTTGTAGATTCCGCATGCACCACTCTTTTCCAGAAACTGACAGGGGTTATTGATCAGGAGAAACCAGCCATCTTCATCTTGATAGATATCCACGTTGTGGTGCGCAATTTGCCAGAGTAGGGTCTGAAAATCCTCTTTACTGCGGGGAGTATCAATCTGCTGGGTAAAATAGCTGCAACACTTGGTCCCCTTGCAGAAACTACACTTGTTTTCGGGGGTAATTTTAATCTTGGTCATCTGTGACCTTACTGATTGAAGATCTGGTCAGTTTTGGCTGCCATAATGAAGTCGTTACGGTGCAATCCACCAATCTTGTGGCTCCACCAGGTTACGGTGCTCTTTCCCCACTCCGTTAAGATTGCAGGGTGGTGCCCCTCCTGCTCGGCAAGCTCACCAATCTTCCGGGTGAAAGTGAGAGCATCGACAAAGTTTGGAAAAGAGTAACTTCGTTCAAGCTGCAAGATATTGTCTCGGGTTTCAAAGTTCCACTCTGGAACAGAACGAACTAAAATTGCCATCTCTTGATCGCTGACTTTGGGTGCCCCTGTCTGACAGGCCTCACAACGCTCTTCTGAAAGTGTGCACATGAAATATATAAGGTTTCTGGTTGGGATGGAATAATATTGGGTAGATATACTCAATAAGTGGGTGGCATAATAATAATCGATTATAAGGAGATGTAATGAGAGTTTTTCTAACGATATTTCTACTGGGGATGTTTTCCCTGATTGCTGAGGCAAAAAATGTGGTGAAAAATTTTCCATTCGAGCAGGTAACCGCAAATGGTTGGGTGATGCATGGTCCTCTGGGTCATCCTACAGCAGAAAATCAGGGTTTTATAAATAATCCGGGGATGATTATTACTGAAGCGGGGGTGGTACTGGTTGATCCAGGCTCTAGTGTTCAGGTCGGTGAGATGGTTTTACGGATGGTCAAGCAAGTGACCTCTGCCCCTATAGTAGCCACCTTTAACACCCATGTACATGGTGACCATTGGTTTGGCAATCAAGCAATACGGGCAGCTTATCCTGATGCTCCAATCTATGGGCATCCCAACCTGATCAAGGAGGCAGAAGAGGGAAAAGCCGGTCAGTGGCTTGCAATGATGGATCGATTGACGGAGGGCTTTACCCGTGGAACAGTTGCAGAGCTTCCTAACCGTGCCCTCAATCATGGTGATGAAATAAAAATTGGAAACCATACTTTTCGTATGCACCATTATGGGCAATCACACACCCATACAGATCTAATGGTGGAGGTGGTGGAAGAGAAGATGGTTTTTCTGGGAGATAATGCTATGTCGGGCCGTTTTGGTGGTATGCAGGATGGTACTTTCCTGGGAAACGCTAATGCGCTGCAACAGGTATTGAAGAGTGGTGCCGAGACATGGGTGCCCGGTCATGGCCCAACTGGAGGTAGTGAGGTTGTTACTACATTTGCGGATTATCTGAATACAGTTTATGGTGCTGCACTGTACGCCTTTGATGAGGGGATTGAGAGTGACGAAGTAAAACCGATTGTTGTTGAGCAGACGATACACTATAGAAATTGGGTAGGCTATGAGCTGGAAATAGGAAGGCATGTGGGGTATGCTTACCTTGAAGTTGAGGCCAATGAGTTCTAATAATTTTCTGACAGAACAGGATGATATAAAATCATGAGTAATCACAGTCCATTTGAGTTAGCCAAAAGTGATAGCTGGTTGCGTTGGCGTGATCGTAAACTGTCACAAGCACCGGCATCCCTAAACGAGCTACTGGTTGAGATCGATGATCCAAGAACCATTAGTGCCAGCGAACATCAGGCCGTGCTGGAGCGTTGTCGTCGCTCCAATATGGCAATCTATGTCAGTGCCTTGGGTGGAGAGGAGGGGACCTATATTCCTCGTGCAGTGGGTATGCGTTTTGGCTGTAATAACATCAACCATAACAGGGGTGCAGAAGAGGATGCAGTAACCGCATTAACGGTGCAGGATGATCAGCTTCATGCGCCCTATATCCCCTATACGAATAAAGAAATTCATTGGCATACGGACGGTTACTACAATCGTCTTGATCTACAGAATTACTCTAACCTGCTTCATTGTGTTCGCCCTGCGATGGAAGGGGGTGAAAATGGCTTGATGGACCATGAGATGGCCTATCTGCTGATGAGAGAAGAGAGTACAGATTATGTAAGGGCATTGATGCGTGAGGATGCGATGGTGATTCCAAACCATGTAGTTGATGGAGAGGAGTTACGTCCAGAGCGGGTTGGGCCGGTCTTTATGGTGACTGCGGCGGGTAACCTCCATATGCGTTACACGATGCGCAAGCGTAATATTGTATGGAATCAGGACCCACTGGTTCAGGAAGCTGTGGCGTGGTTGGAACAACTACTAAAGAGTGATTGTGAACATATTTTTCACGCGACCCTGCAGTCAGGGTGGGGGCTGATTTCGAATAATGTACTGCATGATCGCAGTACGTTTGAGGATGGAGATGACCCCGCTTCAAAGCGGTTGCTCTATCGTGCCCGTTATTATGATCGTATTCATTGTACTTGATTGAGTAGTTGTTCCCCATACTCAATCAGGGCTTGCAGCACCTGAATCTTTTCAGGGTTATTAACGTGCTCTTGCAGCAGGGTCGCAATCTCTGACTGGAATTGTGCATAGTGGATAGAGCTACCACTATCCTGATCAAGAATTCGATGTTGACAGAATCGTCTCCAGTGCTGTTGCTCTTCCTCGTTGAGCGATTCAGGCCAGTTACGGGCCCGAAAACGGAAAAATAGCTGTTCTAGTCGAGGGTCTTGGAAAGTAAATGTTTGGGTCGCCAACTGTTCTGGAGTGAGCGTATGGATGCGCATCATCTGTTGTTTGTCACTATCACCAAAAAAACCACTGTAGATCATGCGGTCTGGATCAACCTCTTCAGGAAAGGTGTTGAGCAGGTGTGCTTGAGAGACCTGTTGTGCGAAGTGAGGACTGTTCTGCAGTATCCCGGCATGCTGCAGCTGGAGTGATACATCGATTTTCAGGCGCTGTTGTGAATCATGATCGAGTGTATTGAGTGGTGCCAATACGGGGCATTTGTTGATGTGGACTGTTTTTAACGGAATTCTGTCAACTCCTTCGGGTAGATCCTCATTGCGGGTAAAGAGCCGCAACTGTATCTCTTGTGCAGAGAGTGAGAGCAATGGGGTAGGGTCCTGGTACAGATCGTAGACAATTACCCCGTTTGAATTGGTAGGATGACGTGCGATGGGGATCACAATAGCCAGATTGCTGCGTTCAGAAGGGATCATTGAGGAGACATGAAGCAGAGGTGTCTTTTTTTTCAGGTTAAGCAGGGCAGAGGCGCTCTTTTTGTCTCGATGATCCCAGATGTAGTGGTAGAGTTTGGGTTGCTGCTCCTTTACCAAGCGGGCCATGGCAATGGTGGCGTGAACGTCAGCCAGTGCGTCATGTGCCATGCCGTGGTCAATTCCATTGATTGCAGTGAGGTGCTCCAGTCTCATGCTGGGTTTTCCATCTTCATAGAATGGCCACTGAATCCCTTCCGGGCGAAGGGCCCGGGTCAGGCGCAGAAGATCAATCAGATCCCAACGTGAATTGCCATATTTCCATTCACGTTCATAAGGGTCATAGAGGTTGCGGTAGAGTGTGTTGCGCGTCACTTCGTCATCGAAACGTAGTGTGTTGTAGCCTACACCACAGGTGCCTGGCACTGCTAACTCATCCATAACTTGTTGAATGAAATCGACTTCACAACTTCCCTTGTTTAAAGCCTCCTGTGGGGTGATGCCGGTCACCATGCAGGCACCCGGTTGAGGAAGATAGTCCATGCCGGGGCGGCAGTAGACCATGAGTGGTTCACCAATGGGGTTTAACTCAAGGTCTGTGCGAATGCCGGCAAATTGGACGGGACGGTCACCGCGAGGGTCTGCACCAGATGTTTCGTAATCGTGCCAGTAGAGGGTGGTTTCTCTCATCAGTTTTTACCGGATACGCACTGCCTGTACGTTATCTATTTATGGGGTGTTAAAGGGAAGTATTGTATCAGCTGTCAGAGCTGGCTTTCATGGAAGTAGAAAGTTCAGTGTCTGACTATTTCTATGGGTTATAAAGAGTGTTTGTAGTTCTTGTAAAAGGGTTTCTCACGAGGTAATATGCTGGCGAATTGCCCGTAGAATATACATACTTTTGAGCTGTTTGAAGGGTATGTTTTCATAAAAGCAATTATTTAGTAGTCGGTGGTGCTCTATACACTTTAAGAAGATATAGCAGTGAATGGCACCTTTTATCTAATTTTTTCATGATCCCTTAGGGAGGTTTTTCGTGGAAGCAGCAGAAAAATATGACTTTAGTGCCGTTCGGTGGTTTTCCATCGCCGCGGTGGTCTATCTGGTTGTAGGGACCCTGGTTGGTTTCTATATCGCAGCGGAGTTGGCTTGGCCAGTATTGAATCTGGACTTACCGTATACGACTTTTGGTCGTCTCCGTCCTCTCCATACAAATGCAGTGATTTTTGCGTTTGGTGGTTCAACGTTGATGGCAACGGCCTTCTATAGTGTACAGCGTACCTGTGGTACACGTATCTGGAGTCCGGGCATGGCATGGTTCACCTTCTGGGGATGGAACCTGATCATCGTTTCAGCAGTAATTACTCTGCCACTGGGTATCACTCAGGGTAAGGAGTATGCAGAGCTGGAGTGGCCGATTGACTTGGCGATCGCCGTTGTCTGGTTGAGTTTCTTTATCAATTTTGTGATGACATTGGTCAACAAGAAGACTTCACATATTTATGTTTCTAACTGGTTCTTCCTCGGAATGCTGGTAATGATCACTTATTTACATGTGGTCAATAGCTTGGCAATCCCCGTGAGTCTGTTTAAATCCTATTCACTGTTCTCTGGTGTTCAGGATGCGATGATTCAGTGGTGGTGGGGCCATAATGCAGTTGGTTTCTACCTGACTGCAGGCTTCCTCGGGATCATGTACTACTTTGTACCGAAACAGGCGAACCGTCCGGTCTACTCATACCGCCTCTCTGTGATCCACTTCTGGGCACTGATGTTTGGTTATGTATGGCTGGGAGCACATCACCTTCAGTACACAGCACTGCCTGACTGGACTGGATCACTCGGTGCAGCAGTCTCTCTGGCAATGATCATCCCGTCTTGGGGTGGTGCGGTAAACGGAATGATGACGCTCTCTGGAGCCTGGGATAAATTGCGTGATGATTACATTTTGCGTTTCCTCATCGTTTCACTCGCGTTCTATGCAATGTCTACCTTTGAAGGCCCTGTAATGTCCGTGAAGACAGTGAATGCACTCTCTCACTACACAGACTGGACGATTGGACACGTACACTCCGGTGCATTGGGTTGGGTAGCAATGGTTGCAGCAGGTGCCCTCTACCATTTGGTTGAGAAACTTTGGAATACCAAAATGTACTCTCCAGCGTTGGTTAATCTGCATTTCTGGTTGGCAACAATCGGTGCGGTGGTCTACATCACTGCGATGTGGGTATCCGGTATCATGCAGGGGCTGATGTGGCGCGACTATGATGAGTATGGCACTTTGAGCTATACCTTCGCAGAATCTGTAGCGGCGATGATGCCTTACTACAAGATGCGTGCAATTGGTGGCCTGATCTACTGGCTTGGGGGCGTTGTAATGCTTTACAACGTGGTGGTAACGGTTGCGACAGCAAAAGACCGTCAAGCTTAAATAAGGGAGTAGATAACGATGGCTGATAAGATTTATTCAACCAAACTTCAGGATAAGATCGAGCGTAGCGCGATCTTGATGCTGCTCTTTACCATGGTGGCCGTTTCTGTCGGTGGTCTGGTAGAGATTGTTCCACTCTTCACAATTGATGAGACTATGGAGCACAATGCAAATCCTGAGATTCTTTGGCAACGTAAAGAGGGTGATACCCTGGAAACCTGGAAAGCAGGTGATGGTATTCGTCCTTACACTGCGCTAGAGCTTGCAGGGCGTGATATCTATATTCGTGAAGGTTGTTTCCTCTGCCACTCGCAGATGATTCGTCCTTTCCGTGATGAGAAAGAGCGTTATGGTCACTACTCACTCGCTTCTGAGTCCATGTATGATCATCCTTTTCAGTGGGGTTCAAAGCGTACCGGACCTGATCTGGCGCGTTTGGGAGGCAAATACTCAGATGAGTGGCAGCGCCAGCATCTGATGGCTCCTCGCTCTGTAGTTCCTGAGTCTGTAATGCCAAACTATCCATGGCTGGCTGAGAATCAGGTGGACGCTGATGGTATCGAGGCACGCATGAAAGTGATGCAGATGATGCCAGGTATAGGAAAAGTTCCTTATCTGGATTCGGACATCAATGGTGCGGCTGAGAAGATCCGTGGCAAGACGGAGATGGATGCAATGATTGCATATCTCCAGGTGCTCGGAACCATGGCTAAACTGGATTACAGCAAGACCTACCGTAAGTGATGAGTACGGAAAAAGAGATGGGCTACTTCTATACCGACTGGGCTTCGATGACAGTAAACGATTGGGTTGGATTGATCGTGACTGTAACCGTGGCGCTCGTGTTAGCGGTAGCCTACTTTCTGGTCTTTAATCCAAAGAACAAAGAGCAGTTAGAGTCTCAACGCTACCTCGTGGATGGGGTAGAAGGGGAGAAATTTCTGGCTGAAAACAGCATTCACGGAGAAAACAAATGAGTGAGAATAATCCGTTTCCAAATGAAAATAATACAGGTCACTTCTGGGATGATACCCTGCGTGAGCTGAGTAACGATCCTCCTGGTTGGTGGACCATTGGTCTGCACGCGAGCTGGATCTGGTGTCTGGTCTACTTCTTCCTATACCCTTCAATTCCTTCACTGGATCTCGAAGGGTACAGTAAAGGATCATTGGGTTGGACTGCAGTTAGTGAGTATAAAGCTGACTTGGCTGCAATTGATGAGGTTCGTCAGAAGTGGGAGGATAAGATCAATGATCCAAAAACCTCTGCTGCGATGATCCTTGCTGATGATGATCTGAAGAACTATACAGTACGATCTGCCAAGGTACTTTTTGGTGACTACTGTGCAGCCTGTCATGGTTCTGGTGGTTCAGGTAATGGTGCAATGTCTGCAGCACAGTCTGGCTATCCAGTATTGGCAGATGATGATTGGCTCTACGGTGGTACCGTCGAACAGATTGAGACAACCATCTACAATGGTCGTAAGGGAATCATGCCAAACTATGGGGCACGCCTGAGCGAAACTGAAATTGCTGACCTAGCCAAGCATGTAGTTGCTCTGAGTGAAGGTGGTGAGCATGCTGTAGGTAAAGAGTTGTTTATCAATCCAACCAAGGGTGGCTGTTTTGCTTGTCACGGTATGGATGCCAAGGGTATGGCGGCACTCGGTTCAGCAAACTTGACAGATGCTGTATGGCGCTTTGAAGTCAGTGGTGGCGGTGATCATCGTCACGCTAGTGCACTGCATACCATTGCCCATGGTGTGAATAGTGAGCTGATTGATCCTGCGTCACGAAATGCAGTGATGCCTGCTTTTGGTCCTTTGGGTAAGGATTTGAGTGCTGGTTCAGTTAAGAAGCTTGCTGTTTATGTTCACCAATTAGGTGGCGGTCAGTAAATTTGATAATAATTCCCTCTCTTATCTGCTTCAGATAAGAGAGGTTTAGCAGAGAGGGATAGTGTTATGGGAATGTTTACCGGACATGATCTAGATTTTGTACTTATAGCATCGGTAGCTGCTATTGGTGTTACTGCAATCATCGTTATCTATTTAGGGTTTAAATTGCGTACACTGATGAATACCACACATTCAGAAGACTGATTGTTAGAACTTGATGTTGTACCGGAGGGGAGCAGTGATACTGCTCCCCTTTTTATCTTGATCTTATAGAGAAAATATCAGCTAAATATGGTAAAACGTGAGTACTTTATGACTGAAATGGTTTAGAAATAGTAGGCTCTCTATTCTCGGACAGCCACATGGAGTACGAATATTCATTTTTTCGTAATAGCTTAGTAAGTTTAATGGGGTTTAGTGGAGTCTATTTGTTATGTCAGAGGCAACATCCAGTCAACGAAAGGAAGTTGATGCGCTCTATGCAGAGAGTCAAGAGTGGAAAATCAATACCGGTGAAGAGACGATTCACGCCAAAAGGATGCCAGGAGCGTTTCGTAGGCTGAAATGGATTGCCGCTTCAAGCTGGTTGCTCTTCTTTTTTGGGCCTTATCTACGCTGGAATGGTCGACAGGCTGTCCTGTTTGACATTCCCGGGCGTCAATACCATATCTTTGAGATTACTATTCTGCCCCAAGATGTCTGGATGCTTTCATTGGTGCTGCTTTTTTTTGCGATCATGCTGGCTGTGGTGACAACCTTGTTTGGTCGTGTCTACTGTGGTTTCTTCTGCTTTCAGACTATCTGGGTGGATATCTTTACCTGGTTGGAAGAGAAGCTGGAGGGATCTCCTGCGAAGCGTAAAAAGCTGGATAAAGCCTCTTGGAATGTAGATAAAATTGTTGTTAAGTTGAAAAAACACCTGTTGTGGATACTGGTTTCGATGTTTACAGGGGTCAGTTTTGTGGCATGGTTTACCGATGTCTATCAGCTATGGATTGATTATTTTACGCTGACAGCAAGTTCAACCGAGTGGAGTGTTCTGGCACTGTTTACGGTTGGGACCTATATTATGGCGGGGGTATTGCGTGAACAGACCTGTTTCTGGCTCTGCCCCTATGCACGTATTCAAGCGGTGATGCTGGATCGTGAGTCAATGATTCCAACGTACGATTATAATCGTGGTGAGCCTCGCGGACGTCTCAAGAAGGGGGAGACTGTTGAGGGTAATGGAGACTGCATTGACTGTAACCAGTGTGTTGCAGTCTGCCCAACGGGTGTTGATATTCGTCATGGGTTGGATGAGGGGTGTATTACCTGTGCACTATGTATTGATGCCTGTAACTCGGTAATGGATAAAATTGATAAACCACATGGATTGATTCGATATGAGTCGGTGGATGCGCTTGAAGGTAAACCGGTATTACCGTTGATGAAACGGCCTAGAGTACTGGTCTATCTTGTGATTATGACGCTCTCTTTTGTGGGTATTATTTATGGTCTGCTGAATATAACGGGTTTGGAAATCAAGGTACTGCATGAACGTCAGCCGCTGTTTGTTCAACTGAGTAATGGATCCATTCAGAATAAATATGAGTTGAAGATCCTCAATAAGACCAATGAACAGATGACTGTCCGAGTAACAGCGGAAGGGTTGGAAGGGGTCGAGCTGGTTGGGGCTGAGGAACCATTCGTCTCTCCTCCGGGAAAAGTGGCCCCTTATACGGTCTACCTGAGATTGCCACGTAGAGCGATGAAAGAGAGTTCTATGCCCGTCTATTTCAAATTGGAAGGGGTAGAGAAGCCTGAGTTGAACTCAAAATATGAGAGTATGTTCTTAGGACCTAGGTAGAATTTTAATCGAGGAATATTACAGATGAGTTTTTTATCCCAATCCAATAAACAGGCATTTAAAAACCCGTGGGTGTTAGGGTGGATTTTACTGCTGGTTGTTGTTGTGCTGGTCAATATAGGGATGATTATGACCGCCTTTCTGACCAATCCTGGTCTGGTTAAAGATGACTATTATGAGCAGGGCAGAGACTATGAGCGCACTGTACTGCAGCTGATCGAGGCACGCAAACGCTTGGGTTGGCAAGTATCCCTTGAGTCTGGGGTTGTTAAAGTTGGTGCGCCTTCTCAGCTTCAAATTACGGTAATGGATAGAGATGGCAAGGAGGTAACTGGCTTGAGTGGTAATCTGCAGGTTTATAGACCTTCAGATCGACAGCAAGATATGATTGTCTCTCTGCTTGAAACCGAGCCGGGTATCTATCGTGCATACTATACGGTCATGTTGAAGGGGGTGTGGGATCTTCAAGTAACCCTGAAACACGAAGAGGATACGTACACCGCTGAACAACGGGTACATGCCGAGGCCTCTTAAGCCTGCTGTTTACCTTCCCGGACTTGATCACTGCGAATGAGTAGGCACCATAAGGAGGGCTGTTACCACTGCGGCCTTCCTGTTCCAGATCAACAGCCGGTTAACCGTTTAATCCAGGGAGAGCAGCGGCAGTTTTGCTGTCACGGCTGTGGTAGTGTCTGTCAGGCAATTTATGGTGCCGGCATGGAAGGTTTCTATGAGCGTACCCCTGAAGGCATTCAATTAGCGCCTCCTCCGGAACTTTCTGAAGAGGCCGCACTTTTCGATCTTGAGGAGATTCAGTCTGAGTATGTCCGTTCTAGCGGCGGGTTACGAGAGATCAATTTACTGGTTGAAGGCATTCACTGTGCGGCATGTGTTTGGTTGATAGAACATTCTCTGGAGCCGTTGCAGGGGGTCCACTCAGCCCAGGTAAATCTCTCCGGTAAAAGGCTCCATCTTCGTTGGGACCCACAGCAGATTAAGCTCTCTGAGGCGATTATACGGCTCTCTCAAATTGGCTATGTTGCGGTTCCCTTTGATCCGGAGACGGCAGAAGGGACGCTCAGAAAACGGGATCGATCACTGCTTTATCGTCTGGTTTTCGCAGGATTTACGATGATGAACCTGTTGTGGATCTCGATTGCACTCTACAGTGGTGCAGATGAGGGTGAGTTTCGACACTGGTTTCACTGGTTAGGATTCTTGCTTGCTACGCCAACACTGCTCTACTCGGGTTTTCCATTTCTGAAAGGGGCATGGAGTGGATTGAAAGTTCGCCACTTAACCATGGATTTACCGATTGCGATTGGTGCCACGATAACTTATCTCTATTCAACGTATATCACCGTAAGTGGAAATGAGATAGGGGAAGTCTATTTTGATACCGTGGTCAACTTCATTTTTGTGATATTGGTAGGGCGTTACCTGGAATCTGCAGCCAAACGTAAAGCCGTCTCTTCTACTCAGCGCTTGATGGACCTTCAGCCGCGTGTGGCCTTACGGATTGGTACAAATGAAGAAGAGGTTGTGGCGGTGCGATTGCTGAAGCAGGGAGATCGGGTTCGGGTCAAGCCTGGACAGAGAGTAGCAGTTGATGGGTGGATGGTGTCGGGGCAGAGTGAGGTTGATGAATCGATGCTCAGTGGTGAATCACTTCCTGTCCATAAGCAGGCAGGAGACAGGCTATATGCAGGAACAGTGAATGGTCATGGGGTGGTTGAGCTTGAAGTTGAAGGGGTGCTGAAAAATAGTGCTCTGGGGCGAATTATTGATCTGGTTGAAGAGGCGCAAGCCTCAAAGGCCCCGATTCAATGTACAGCAGATCGTATTGTCCCCTGGTTTGTTATGGCAACACTTGTTCTGGCGGGGGCTACTTTCCTCTTTTGGCTCCAGGTTGATTTTGAGGTTGCACTGATGGCTGCGACCTCGGTGCTGATCATTACCTGCCCCTGTGCATTCGGTCTGGCAACGCCAATGGCGATTGCGGTTGCCTCTGGAGTCGGAGCCCGGCACGGTGTATTAGTCAAAAATGGAGGTGTATTGGAGTCATTCTCTGCAATCCGTCATCTGATATTTGATAAAACAGGGACTTTGACCCAAGGGCAGTTGCAGGTGCAGCAGCTGCAACTAGTAGCAGGAGAGCATGAACAGCGTTTCTACCAACTCGCACATGCACTGGAACGCTATTCAGAGCACCCGGTTGCTCATGCTATTGTGCATCAGGCCGAATTGTTGCTGGATAATGAGCAGCTTAATGAGGTGCAACTGAGTGATTTTCAGTATGCACCGGGGGCTGGTGTACAGGGGGTTGTTGAGGGGCGTACTCTATTCATGGGTACTGCCAGCTGGATGAAAAAGAACCAGGTCAGCTGTAGCTCAAGTCTTGAAGAGTATGCACTTCAGAGAGAGAAACTCGCAGAAAGTGTAGTCTATCTCGCAGTGGATAAAGAAGTGATAGGTATTGCTACCCTGGCAGACCAGCTGCGCAATGGTGCTTCTGGACTGATACAGCGTTTGCACCAGCAGGGGATGAGAACCTCACTATTGACGGGAGATCGCAAACAGGTTGCAGAAGCAACCGCAGCAGCCCTGGGAGGGGGGATGAAGGTGATTGCCGAGGTATTGCCGGAACAAAAGGCTGCCGTAATTCGTGAACTTCAGCAACAGGGTGAGATGATTGCAATGGTCGGAGATGGTGTTAATGATGCTCCGGCACTGATTATGGCAGATGTTGGTATCGCAATGGGTTCCGGAACAGATGTTTCGGTTGAAAGTGCAGATATTGTGTTGCTCAGCAGCGAACTAGAGCAGGTTGAGCTGGCAAGTCGACTCTCCAAGCGAACACTTAAAACAATTAGACAAAATATTGCAATCTCAATTCTATACAATCTTATTATGATCCCCTTGGCGATGATGGCCTGGATTACACCACTGGTTGCAGCGGTTTCGATGCCCATCAGCTCACTGTTGGTGATTGGAAATGCGGCGCGAATCCGGAGTGAGGTTGGGCGTCACGTGGTTAATAAAAAGGATTAGAACCGCCTCATGATTCATTGCTTGAGTAGAATAAGGTCAATAAAATGGAAGTGATCTATGTGTTGATACCCGGAATGATTTTAATGGGTATTATTTTGGTCGCAGTGTTAATCATTGCAATCAGAAAAGGACAGTATGATGATTTGGAGGGGGATGGTGCGAGAATCCTGATGGATGATGATCGGATGCCGGATGCTCCAACCCCCACTGTATCATCTACAGATAGCAGCAGAGGAGAGCAAGATGCAGAGTCAAAATGAACATCAAGATAATCCCACGGTGTGTAGAGAGGGAAAACGTCCTCATGAGCTCTTTGTATTGAATCTGATTTTCTCCCACCTGCTGGCGGTACCGGCAGGACTATCCTTTGGCTTTGGTTATTGGGGGATGCTGGTGCCGGTGATTTCCAGCAGCCTGTTGCTGCTCTATTATCGTAACAAGGTTATGGCATTTGATCAGGATTCTATGCAATGGCTTCAATCACATTGGACACAAGGGCTGAAACGGTTCCGCTGGCTCTATATTGGATATGCTGTTGTAGCGCTGTTGATCGGCTTGGTGCGTCTGTTTGTAGAGCCTGACTCTATCGCATTTGTAGCCTTGACACGCGTTGCTGTGATGCCGGCGATACTTCTGGTGTTAGCTACCTTTGTAATGTCTACTGCAGCCATTGGTCGTGCAGGCAATGGAGAGCTATGAATTGGAGGCAAAAAAAGCGGAAGAGGTTTGAACCTCTTCCGCTTATCGTTCTCTTTAATGAAAGGGGGGGGTGTTTAGAATTCACCCGTTGCTGCAGAGGACATGATTGTCAACATGTTGCTGTTGGTTTTGATCGCGAGACTATAGATCTCATCCGGTAGTACGGTATTCTCAATCAGCATGTCCAGGTTTAGTGTTACCAACCAGTAGCGTCCCGCCTTATCCTGAACCATAGAGATGCGACAAGGCATATAAGCGGCATAGACTACATTGTAGTCAGCCATCACACGGGCATCCGCTGGTCGGCAGAACTGAAAGACCTCAAGATGGCCCACTTTTTGACCACGTGCTTGTAGTTCACCCGAGACATTTTGTCGGCCTACATTTTTCATATTCAGATCACTGGCTTTTGACATCATTGCGTCAATAGCGTCTTGTGGTGAAATGCCATCGCGCAGAGCAATTTTAATGACCGATTGCTCTACATTGAAAACACCAACATTGGGCTCTGTAGCAGATACTGAGGTTGAGAACAGCAGAGTGAATAGCAGCGTAAAAAAGATATTGTTAAATTTCATGGTCAGATTCCTCCATTAATCGTCAAGCGTTGAGAGATAAGCAACAAGGTCACGTACCATGTCCTGGTTAAATTCAGCAAAGCTGCTGTCCTCTTTCTCATCTTCACCATCATGGATACGGGTGATATTTTTAAATTCTTCAATTTGTTTGGTCAGGTAGCTTGTGTGTTGACCTCGCAGAGGGGGAATGTCTTTCTTGGGTTTTCCGGAGCCATCTTTGTTGTGACAGCCATCGCACTCCTCTTCCAGATAAACTTCCTTGCCTTTCGCAACATCTCCAGGGGCCTGCATAATGCTACGTTTATGTGCAGCAGGTACATTGATATGTTCCATGTAGTTCGCAATATCTTCCATATCACTGCCGCTCAACATATCAACCATGCTGGTGATCAGCATTGGCATATGGGCCTTGCGGCGACCTTCCTGAAGGCGGTGCAGCTCATTTTCGACATAGCCGCTGGGCAGGCCGGCGAGTCGGGGGTAGAGGTCTCCAGCAACCCCTTGCAAATACTGGCCGTGACAGAGTGCACAGCTACGGCTTAGTTTTTTACCGTTCTCAAGATCGGCAGCTTGTAGCGTAAATGGAAGCAGCAAGAGTGGCGCTGCAGCAAGAGTCTTTTTGAAATTCATAGTTCCTCCAGACAGTAGTTGATAGATATTTTTTTCGTTTTTATTATTCTGAAAACGATCCAGTTGCGTATGCTACTATAAAAATTCAAGTTACAGGTAGGGCATTTTATTAAAAACAGCGTAGGAATGAGAAGTTCATGAGTCAACAAAAATATTCTTGGGTACACAGCGCGGGTGATAATGTAGTGGAGGGGTTTCACTTGTTGGGGTTGTTTGTCGTTGGGGCAACCATTGTATGGTCAGCAGTGGTTGAATATATAACGATCATCACAAAAGGGCATGCCTCTCTGGGAGATATTTTGTTACTCTTTATCTACCTGGAATTGGGGGCTATGGTGGGTGTGTTCTTCCGTACCCACCGTATTCCAGTGATCTTCCTGCTGTTTATCACCATGACTGCAATGACCCGGTTTCTGGCAATCGATATCAAGACCATGTCAATGGAGTCAGTGGTTGCCATTTCAGCTTCAATTTTGATTTTGAGTATTGCTGTGTTGGTACTACGTTATAGCTCCAGCCGATTCTCATCCAGTTCACCAGAGAGTTGCATTACCGATGAGAATGGGATGGGAGCACAGCAATATGGGGATGGCTGAGTAGAGTTCATCCCAGTTCAGACCTGACTATTATCACCCTTGAGCGATAATAGTCGGGGAAGCTCTGAATAAGTCTGTGCGAAATGAATCATGTCTGTCTATAGGGTTTAAAAGAGGGTTCAAGATCAAGGTGCCCCCAGAGTGTCTTGCCCGGCGTATATGTTTCACTTTGAAAAATCGAAACTAATCGTGAACTGTTCATAAGATTTTCAATGAAGAGTTTGGGTTCTATAGGCGTAAGACACTCGTTCATGACTTATTCAGGGTTTTCTCAGGTTCGGGTTTTATTTGAGTAAATTGCGGGTATCTGAGAAGACTTCTGATACATGCTCTTTGACGCGTACCTTGTTGTAGACTTTCAGAATCGTGCCTTTTGCATCAATCAGAAATGTGGTTCGCACAATCCCCATATAGACCTTGCCGTAATTTTTCTTCTCTTGCCATACCCCAAAGGCTTGACACATCTCTGCCTCTGGATCACTGTCGCTGAGCAGTGTAAAAGGGAGTTCATGCTTGGTGATGAAGTTGGTATGGGTGCGTGCCGTGTCTTTGGAGACACCAACCACCTCAACCCCCATTTTTCTGAAGGTTTCAATCTCATCCCGAAAATCTTTTGCCTCATTGGTGCATCCGGGTGTGTTGTCTTTGGGGTAGAAGTAGAGGATAAGCCCTTTTTCTCCTGTAAGGTCACTGAAGGCCTTCTCATTACCCTCTTGATCAGGTTTTGAAAAATGAGGAATAGTTTCGCCCGTTTCTAGCATGGATAATTCTCCGTTGTCTGAAATTAATAATATTTTTCTGTTTAAGCCTAGAATTCTAAGTTTAAGGAACCTCTGAACAAGTCTGGGTAATTTGAATTACGTCCATAGTGTCCAAGATCAAGGCGAAGATCGCAGCCAATAGCAGGCTATTAGCAAGGTTTTCAACGAAGATATTGGACGCTATGGGC